>ERZ773211.222-NODE-222-length-12937-cov-4.35693_pt1 | contig 12937 bp, 10 predicted proteins | sample MGYA00511914_ERZ773211 | MGnify/ENA primary metagenome ERZ773211 (study PRJEB29015, sample SAMEA2738163) | human oral metagenome | biome: human oral; feature: human-associated habitat; material: saliva | place: China | collected 2242 ...
GATCATGAGCACGACCACGACCACGAACATGGGCACAGCCATAGTCATGACGCCGAGCCTGGACACGATCACGACCATGCGCACGATCCTGACCATGACCATGAGCAGCATCATGATCATGGGCACAGCCACAGCCATGAAGCCCCGCATGGACATGATCATGACCACGACCATGGGCAGGGGCAGCCTCATGGAGAACGTCCGGCATTCGGGGAGAACCAGGCTCGCCACGAAGGGCAGGGCGCTGGCATGAACCCGGGTGCCCGTCATGCCACGGAAGCGCGTGATTCCGCGCTTCATCATGATCATGCCCGTGTGGAACCCGTCCATCAGGGCAATGATCATCAGGTCATGAATGACCCGAATCAGGGGCGTTCAATTCCGGAAGTCGCCCGTGCCGTTCCGCAGGGCAAGCCGCTGGGGCCGCAGTCGGCCTTCCCGAAAGGAAAGGCGATTCAACCCGGCCTGCCCGGGCGTCCCTTCTTCCCCCGTTCACGCTTTGGCCGCTGAGTGTCGGCTGATTCACCGTCATCCGCACACCATCCTTTCATTTTCGACATTCCCGACCGCCAGAACCCATGAGCACCGTCAACACCGTCACCGAGCAGCTGACCCGCGCCGGGCAGGTCATCGAGCATGACAGTTTTGCCACCATCGACCGCGAAGCCGGTCCGCATTCCTACACGGCCGAACAATGGCCAATCGTGCGGCGCATGATCCACGCCAATGCCGACTTCGATTTCAACGGCCTGACCCGTTTCCCCCCGGATGCCGTGCGCGCCGGCATCGATCTGCTGCTCGGTGCGAAGGCGCGGGGCGGCGCCCACATCGTGGCCGACGTGGAGATGATCTGCGTGGGTCTGTCGGCGCCGAGGCTGAAACACTTCGGCGTGCAGACCCACCAGTTCATCAGCGACGATGACGTGATCGAACGGGCAAAGGCCGAAGACACCACCCGCGCCGTGCAGGCCATGCGCAAGGCGCAGCGGCTGGGTCTGATCGACGGCCAGATCATCGCCATTGGCAATGCCCCCACCGCGCTGATCGAACTGGTGCGCATGGTTCGCGAAGAGAATGCCCGTCCGGCCCTCGTCATCGGCATGCCGGTGGGCTTCGTGTCGGCGGCCGAGAGCAAGGCGCTGCTCGACGATGTGACCGAGGTGCCCTGGATCGCCATCGAGGGCCGCAAGGGCGGCTCCACGCTGGTGGTGGCTGCCCTGCATGCGCTGCTGGCGCTGGCCGAGGCCGAACAGAAAAAGGCTGCGGCGCAGGCATGACGGACGCGGGGCAGGGCTACATCGCCAACCCGGTGCAGGCATGTGCCGATATCCCGGCGGCACCGCCCGCGGGGGAAGGGCCATCGAAGGCAGCACCTGCAGAATCCGGTGCCGAACGTGCAGCCCGGGTTCGGGCCAGCAAGCCGGCGCGTGGCACCCGTACCGGCTTTTCCACCGGGGCATGCTCGGCCACGGCCGCCCGCGCCTGTGCCATCGGCCTCGTCACCGGGCAGGTGCCCGACACCGTGGAAAGCCTGCTGGCCAATGGCCGCCGCTACACCTTCACCATTCATGACGGCCGGGTCGAAGGCGAGGGCCTGAACCGTACCGCTCATGGCTATGTGCAGAAATTTGCCGGTGACGACCCGGACTGCACCGATGGCGCCCACCTGACGGTGGATCTGCGCATCCTGCCTGGACAGGCGGGCGAGGTGCGCTATCGTGCCGGCCCCGGCGTGGGCACCGTCACGCTGCCTGGCCTGGGGCTGGAGGTGGGTGGCCCGGCCATCAACCCGGTGCCCCGTCGCAACATTGCCGAGAACCTGCACGAAGTGGCCGGCAGCCTGCTGGCCGAGCATGGGCTGGAAGTCACCATCAGCGTGCCCGATGGCGAAGTCATGGCCAGAAAGACCACCAATGCCCGGCTGGGCATTCTGGGGGGCATCAGCATTCTGGGGACCAGCGGCATCGTGCGGCCGTATTCCACCAGTGCCTGGCGGGCCAGCGTGGTGCAGGGCATTCAGGTGGCGGCCATCACCGGCAACGACATCGTCGTGCTCACCACCGGCGGGCGCAGCGAGGCCTTTGCCATGCGCGAGGTGCGCCGTGATCGCCCCGAACTGCCGCCCGCCTGCTTCGTGCAGATGGGCGATTTTCTGCGCTACGCGCTGGACGAGGTCGTGGCGCAGGGCATCCGGCTGGTGGTCTTTGGTCTGATGGTCGGCAAGCTCACCAAGATTGCCCAGGGCGAGACCATCACCCACGCCAACCGCAGTGTGGTCGATACCGATGTGGTGGCCGAGGTAGCCCGCCGCATCGGCGCCAGCGAGGAAGACTGTGCTGCCATTGCCGCGGCAAAGACTGCCCGGTTCGGTGCCGAACTGATGGTGCAACGGGGGCTGGGGGATGTCTTTCACAGGACACTGGCCGAAACCGCCATCGCCACGCTGCAGGCCCCGGACCGCTATGGGCATGCCTTCCAGATCCGCATCATGGTCTGTGATGGCGAGGGCAACATGCTGGCCGATGTCTGGTCCGCACCGGCCGAGGACCGCCCGCGCCCGGATACCGCCGGCCGTACCGGCATCTCTCACACCCATTCCGCCGATTTCGATACTGACGAGGATTTTCCGCCCGTGCCCAACCATCCGGACTGACATCCGGATTGAACGGGGCAGGGCAGACGCCTTTTCCTGATTTTCATCTTCGCATCTCTCCATGACCGACCCCAATCCCTGCCGCATCATCGGTGTACTGGACGATGGCCCCGCCAGCCTGACGCCCACCGCGCTGGCCCACATCCGCACGGCCGATGTGATCGTCGGTGCGCCGCGCACGCTGGCGCTGTTCGACAGCCAGTTCAAGCCCGGGGCCACCACGCACGATCTCACCGGCCAGCTCAAGGCCGTGACCGGCTGGATCAGCGCCGCGCGCGAGGCCGGGCAGCGCTGCGTGGTGCTGGCCACCGGTGACCCGCTTTGCTGGGGCATTGCCCCCTATCTGGCGGCGCGGTTGTGTACTGAGGCGCTGGACATCCTGCCCAATGTGTCCACGCTGCAGCTTGCGTGCGCACGGCTGGGCATGCCGTGGCAGGATGCAAGACTCTTTTCCGTACATGCGAAGGATGCCGGCCCCTGGCAGCGGGGCGCGGGCCCCGACCATGGTCTGCATGCGCTGGCGCAGGCCGTGCACGCGCACGACCGCCTGGTCATTCTGACCAGTCCCGGCAATACACCGGCCCGCATTGCGCAGCTGCTGCAAATCGAAGGACTGGCCGGCGCCATGCAGATGGCCGTGGCCGAGAACCTGCTGCAGCCGGAAGAGCGCATTCATCCGCTGCTCGATATCGACACGGCCGCCACCATGACCTTCGCCCCGCTCAACGTCGTGGTGCTGTGGCGCATCCAGCCGCGTGACAATCCGGTGCTGCTGGGTCTGAACGACGACACCTACGCCCAGCGTCGCCCGAAGGGCGATGGCACCGGCGGGCTGATCACCAAGCAGGAGGTGCGTGCCGTGTCACTGGCCCGCCTGCAGCTGCGCACCGACAGCATCGTCTGGGACATCGGTGCCGGCAGTGGCTCGGTGGGGCTGGAAGCCGCACGGCTCTGCCGGCATGGTCACGTATTTGCCATCGAAAAGAACGCAGCCGATGTGGACATCATCCGCCAGAACCACGATGCCTTCGGCGTGGCCAACTACACGCTGGTGCACGACAGGGCTCCGTCCGGCATGCAGGCGTGGCCCGATCCGGATGCCGTGTTCGTGGGCGGCAGTGGCGGCGAGCTGGCCGAGCTGATCCGGCTGATTCTGCGCCGCCTGCGTCCCGGCGGGCATCTGGTGATGAATTTCGTCACGCTGGAAAATCTGGCCACGGCGCTGGAAACCCTGAAGGCGATGGCTGAGGATGCAGGGAAAACGGCGGCAGATGCAGAGAAAACTTCGGCGGATGCGGAGAAACCAGCGGCAGATGCAGAGAAGCCTGCGGCGGATGCCGCCAGTCCCGCCCGGGCGGGAAGCCAGACTTCCCCCGCACACGAACCGGCTCTTGCCTCGTCGCCGTCTGTTTCAGAAGCATACAGCGCCACCCTGGACATCCATCCGGCATCGCGGCCGGGCACCGGGACGTTGCACTGGGACGTGCTGCAGCTGCAGGCTGCCCGCAGCAAACCCATTCTGCACATGAACCGGCTGGCTGCCGAAAACCCGGTCTGGCTGGTGTCGGCCTGCTGGCAGCAGACCGGGGATGAATGAGTCCGCCGCGGGCGCCATGACCGTGACTGCCGAAATCCCGCAGGACATACCCTGGCAGGATGTACCCTTTTTCTTTCACCGTTTTCGACCCACCGAGCCTCCATGCAATCCTCCCCCGGCAAACTCATTGGCGTTTCCCTCGGCCCCGGCGATCCGGACCTGATCACCCGTGCGGCCTGGACGCAGCTGCAGCGCCGCGACACCCGCTGGGTCTATCCGGTGCGCAGCGGCAAGAGCGATGGCTACGCCCATGGCATCGTGCAGCGGGCCGGCATCGAACCCGTCTCCCATGTCGAGGCCATCGTGTTTCCGATGACCTACGATGCCGAAAAACTGGGTCGTGCCTGGCTCAAGGCTGCCGACACCGTGCTGCCCTGGCTGCAGGCCGGCGAGGACGTGCTGTTTCTGGTGGAAGGCGATGCCAGCACCTATTCCACCTTCAGCCATCTGGCACGCACCGTGCGCAGTGTGGATGCACGCATCGAAACGCCGATCATTGCCGGCGTCAATTCCTATACCGGTGCAGCGTCGGTAGCCGGCACCACGCTGGGCGAACAGGATGACACCATTGCCGTGGTACCCGCCGCCTATGGTGTGACGATGCTCGACCGGCTGCTGCCGGAGTTCGACACGCTGGTGCTGATGAAAATCAAGCCGCAGCTCGACGACATCATCGACTGGCTGGACAGTCGCCATCTGCTGGCCGACGCCCATTTCATCGAAAAGGCCGGCGTGGAAGGCGAGCGTGTCGTCAGTGGCGAGGCGCTGCGCCAGCTGCGGGGCGAAAAGGTCAGCTATCTGTCGCTGATGATCGTGCGCTCCCATCACCGTGTGCGCGGCGAGCGTCTGCGTGGCTGCCTGAAAAAGGGCCCGATGCAGACGGAGGCCGAACAGGCTGCGTCCACGGCGACCGGCGCGTCCCGCGTCGCCCACGCCAGCACCGCACAGCAAGCCGCAACCCCATCGGGCACTGCCACTGCAGATGCGGTCTCTGCGCCACGTGTCATCCTCATCGCCATCACGAAGGGCGGCGCGGAACAGGCTGCCCGGCTGGCTGCACAACTGCCCGAGGCCACCCTGTGCACCTCGCAGAAATTTGCTGCCACATTCGATTCGCTGCCGAATGATAAACGCATTTATTCTGGTGGTGTGAAGGAACAGATGGGCGAAATATTCCGGCAGTACGACCAGCTCGTGTGCTTCGTGTCGGTGGGGGCCATCATCCGCCTCGTGGCGCCTCACCTGCAGGGCAAGGAAACCGATCCCGGCGTGATTGCCGTGGACGATGCCGCGCGCTTCGTGGTGCCGCTGCTCTCGGGCCATGTGGGGGGCGCCAATGTGTGGGCGGAGCAGGTGGCCCGTCTGCTGGGTGCCACGCCGGTGCTGACCACCGCCTCCGATGCGCGGGGCTCGCTGGCCGTCGACATTCTGGGCCGGGCGCTGGGCTGGCAGGTGGAGGCCCCGAAAATCAACCTGATCCGCGTGGCGGCTGCCGTGGTCAACGAGGAGCCCATCGCCCTGGTGCAGGAGGCCGGCAGCCGTCACTGGTGGACGCGCAGCACACCGCTGCCCCGCCACATCGAGGTGCTGAATGACATGACGGAGGTGCGTCCCGGCCATCACCGCGCGCTGCTGCTGATCACCCATCGCCCCCTCGATGAAGACCTGTGGCGCCAGTGGCCCGAACATCTGATCGTCTACCGTCCGCCCGCGGGGCAGGGCGCCGATGAACGCCCGACCCCGGCCATGGCAGGGAGCACGACCGCATCGTGAACACGACGACGCCACACAACCGGCCTGGCACGGCAGAAACGCAGATACCTGTGCCGGCCTCCGGCCTGGCGGGCAGCCGGGATCTGGTCCTCGGTATCGGCTGCGACCGCAACACCCCCTATGCCACGCTGGCGCAGGTGATCGACGAGGCACTGGCCCAGCTGCAGGCGTCGTGGGCCGACGTGCGGGCCGTGGCCAGCATCGACCTGAAGGCCGACGAAGTCGCCATGCAGGAACTGCAGCGCCAGCGCGGGCACACCATCCATTTCTACCCCGCCACCTGGCTGGCACAGGTTCCGGTGCCCAACCCCAGCGAGACGGTGCGCAAATATACCGGCACGCCGTCGGTCAGCGAGGCCGCCGCGTTGCTGGTTGCGGGGGATGTTGCGCAGGCGCTTGCCCATGCCGTACCGGACCATGCGCCGGCAAGGGTCCCTGTCCCGCCGTCCCACGCACCCCAGGAGGCGCCCGTACCGGTTTCACAGCGTTCCGTTTCCCTGCCGGTGCCCGCCCCGATGTCTGCGCTGCTGATCGAAAAGCACAAGCTGCGCGGCCCCGATGGCCGCAATGCCACCGTGTCGGTAGCGCGAGCCGACGAAATGGCCCGGCTCCTCCCGGAGACCGGTCGCCATACATGAACCCCGGCGACATCCTGCAGCGACCAGGCTGCAGCATCCTGCGCTGTCCTGTCCATGAACGAAACACGCCACCGGCGAGCACCATGACACCATCGAAATACCCAGGCAATCCGGCCCGGTAAAAACGTCCCGCAAGGGACAGGAGGAAGAAGCATGCATATCGAAATCGGCATCCTGCCACAGGACAAACTGGTGATGGCCGCCGTGGCCGCCACCGGCCTGCTGGCCGTCCACGCCAAACCGTTGCTGACCAACCCCGCCAACTGGCTGCGCACCGCACTGGCCGCCGTATTCTTCTCGATTCTGATGCAGCTCTGGCACCTGCCGGTCGGCCCGTCGGAACTTCATCTGGTGGGGGCCATTCCCATCTATCTGCTGTTTGGGTACATTCCCACGCTGTTCGGTTTCATGCTGGGGCTGTTCCTGCAGGCATTCTTTTTCGAGCCGCAGGACATGCTCCATCTGGCGGTGAATTTCCTGAGCCTGGGGGTGCCACTGGTGGTGGTGCATGCCACCTATGGCCGGCACCTGCAGAAACTCAGACTCACCAACCTCGTCACGCTCGATGCCTTCTACTACACGGGCGTCACCCTGATGGTGGGCTTCTGGCTGTCCATCAGCACCGATCCCGCACCGCTGGCCGACTGGGCCCGGTTTGCTGCCTCCTATGTGCTGCTGGTGGTGCTCGAACCGGTGCTGACCATCAGCCTGGTGCTGCTGGGCCGCAGGCTGCAGTCGGGCAAACTGCAACCCGCCAGATGGCAGCAGCTGTCCTTCGATGAAAAATGGCTGGGCAACGTGCACGGCCAGCAGGCGTGATGCCCGCAGGCCCGTGTTGCCCCGATGGCCAGGGCGGCCGGCCCTGGCTGCGCGGTATGCCCGGTCGGCACAGGGCCGGGGCCAGTGTGCGGGGACCAGCGCGTTCATGACACGCTCTGGCCCCCTTCGTTCGATCAACATTCTGCTGCGGCAGAGCATTCTGGAGTGATTCCCTTCATGTCCCATGGAAAGATCATGCTGGTCGGCATTGGCCCGGGCAGCGCCGAACACATGACGGCCCGTGCCCGCGCAGCCATTGTCGAGGCCGACACGGTGATCGGCTACGTGACCTACATCAAGCTGGTGGCCGACCTGCTGGATGGCAAGGAAATCATCCGCAAGAGCATGACCGAGGAGCTGGATCGTGCCATCGAGGCGCTGGCCCGGGCTCGTGAGGGCAAGAAGGTCGCGCTGATCTCGTCGGGTGATGCCGGTGTCTACGGCATGGGAGGCCCCACCTTCGAGGTGCTGATGCAGGCTGGCTGGACGCCGCCCGAAGTTACTGTCGAGACCGACGAGGCGGGCAACGAGCAGCGCATCGTCGGTGACGGTATCGAGGTCGAGATCATTCCGGGCGCCTCGGCAATCAACAGCTGCGCCGCGCTGGTGGGGGCGCCGCTTACCCATGATTTCTGTTCGATCTCGCTTTCCGACCTGCTCACGCCGTGGCCCACCATTGCTCGCCGGCTGGATGCGGCGGCAGCGGCGGACTTCGTGGTGGCACTCTACAACCCCAAGAGCGGGCGGCGTACCCGGCAGATCGTCGAGGCGCAGCAGCTTTTCCTGCGGTATCGTGATCCGGAAACACCGGTGGCCATCGTCAAGAGTGCTTACCGCCGTCGCCAGAACATCGTGCTTACCACGCTGGCAAAGATGGCCGAGGCCGACATCGGCATGCTGTCCACGGTCCTGATCGGCAACAGCAACACCTTCATGCGCCATGGCCTGATGATCACGCCACGCGGTTATGCCAACAAGTACGACGTGACGGGCGACCACGGTCTGAAGGGGGGCGAGCGCTCGGGCCGTTCGCTGTCCACCGGGCTGGACGGCTGGCTGCATGCGCTGCATGCGGCGCACGCTGGCGGGGAAACCGCAGAGGCTCTGGCGGAGCACTATCGTTTGCCGGCTGACTATATTCGGCAGAAACTGGCTGAACCGCTGCCCGAGCCTGAAGTCTCGAAATCGCGTCGCAAGCAGTCCGCCGAGGAAGGCAGCGAAGGGTAAGGACGCTTCGCTGAAGCCTGCACGTCATGTTCGAGTTTGCTGCCTGGGCACCTGCCACCGTGCCGTTGCTGGCCTTCGGGCTGGATGTGGTCTTTGGCGAACCTCCCGTTCGCCTGCATCCGGTGGTGTGGATGGGGCAGTATCTGCAGTGGGCGGGCGAGCGGATCGCGCCATCGGTCGTTGTGGATGTGCCTCCTTCGGAGGGGGGCAGGCATGAGAATGCGTCCCGAATCGCCGAAAGTGCACGAATTGGTCTGTCGGAAACCGGTGGCGCCACGACGGTCCGGGATGCCCGTCGCCAGTTCCGGCTGGGGGCGCTGGCCTGGCTGCTGGGCGCTGCCGTGACCACATCGCTGGCCTGGGGCGTGCAAGGGGCGCTGGGTCAGTTGCCCGTCTGGCTGGCCGTGCCGCTGCTGGCGCTGTGCCTGAAACCGCTGTTTGCCTGGCGCATGCTGCGCGACCTGGTGGCGCAGGTGGAAGCGGCGCTGGGGCAGGGGCTGCAGGCAGGGCGGGACCAGCTGGCGCATCTGGTCAGCCGCGACGTGCAGCGGCTGGATGAAGCCGGTGTGCGCGAATCTGCCATCGAGACGCTGGCCGAGAACCTGAGTGATTCGCTGGTGGCGCCGCTGTTGTGGTTTGCGCTGCTGGGTCTGCCGGGGGCGGCGCTCTATCGCTTTGCCAACACGGCCGATGCGATGTGGGGCTATCCGGGCGTGCATGGCGGCCGTCACTGGCAATGGGCTGGAAAATGGGCGGCGCGCGCCGACGATGTGCTGAACTGGCTGCCCGCCCGGCTCACGGCCGGGTTGCTGATGATGGGGGCTGGTCGAACGCTCTGGCAGGCGCTGCCCGCGCAGGCTGCGCTGACGCCATCGCCCAACGGGGGCTGGCCCATGGGGGCCATGGCGCTGCGTCTGGGGGTCGGTTTGGGCAAGCCGGGGGTGTATCGGCTCAATGCACAGGCGCCGGCACCGCAGGCTTCCCATACGTGGCAGGCGCTGCGCCGAGCCCGTCGGGCAGCGTGGCTGGCGGTGGTACTGTGTGCCGGTGCCGTTGCCCTGGTGGGGCCGTGGGGATGATGATTGCCTTCCGAAGCAGTCAGGCGTTTCGCGGCTGAGTTTACGCGCTCTTCGGGCCTGAAGACCCGGTGATCGACACCTGCCGCAGGGGCTGGTTCGGTGTGGCGTACCCGAGGATGCGGTGGCCTTCCACGTGCCGGGCATGGCACGTCTGAATGTCAGACTCCGGCGGCTGCCGTCGCAGACGTGTCCGGCTCATTCAGGGCATAATCTTCCGCCATGGGGATTTGCGGCGCATACAACCACGGGGGACCTGACGCAGACGGCGTGCCGCTGCATGATTTCTCCACCAATGCCAACGCAGCCGGCCCGTGTCCGGCTGTGCTGCAGCGCCTGCAGCAGCTGGTGCCCGATACCTATCCGGACCCGGCCTATGCGTCGCTGCGCGCGCAGCTGGCCCGCTGGCATGACGTGACGCCTGCGCGCATCGTCATGGGGGCCAGCGCGAGCGAACTCATCATGCGGCTCACGGCGGCGGCGTTGCCTGCCCTCGCTTCCGTCTGGGTGCCACGCCATGCCTATGGCGACTATCACCGTGCGGCTGATGCCTGGGGACGGACGGCCGAGGTCTGGGAAGGCGAGGACCGTCGCCATGTCTCGCCAGCCTTTGTCGCGGGTTTGCCATCCCTTGTGCCCGGACCACGGGCGCGACTCGTCTGGATCACCTGGCCAGCCAGCCCGCAGGGGGACATGCCGCCCGCGCTGGCCGGACTGGCCGAAGCGCTGACCCTGAAGGATGTGGTGGTGCTGGACATGGCCTATGCGCCCCTTCGGCTGGATGGGGACGCCCGCTCTAGGACGCCCGACGGGGCTGATGCCTTGCCTGTAACGCTGGCCGTGCGCGCGTGTCGGCTCTTCTCGCCCAACAAGGCGCTGGGGCTGACGGGGGTGCGTGGTGCCTATCTGGTGCTGCCCGAAACGCCGGCTCTGGCCGATCTTTCCGCACGCCTGTTGCGACTTGCGCCGTCGTGGCCCCTGGGGATGCACGGACAGGCCATGCTGGAGGCCTGGATGGAGCCCGGTGTGCAGCAATGGCTGGCCGAGAGCCGCAAGATGCTGCAGGGCTGGAAGGCGACGCTGGAATCCGGGCTGCTGCAGCGAGGCTGGCAGCTGATGCCCAGCGTGGCCAGCTTCTGCTGTGCCCGGCCGCCGGTGCCCCTGGTCGAGCTGCCGGCCTGGCTGGCAGGACTGAGAACGCAGGGAATCAAGCTGCGCGATGCCACTTCTTTCGGGCTGCCCGGCTGGGTACGGCTGGGGGTACGCGCCCCGGCCAGCCAGCAGGCGCTGTGGCAGGCCCTGGACAGCACGACGAACCTGAGGACCTCTTGACGATGAATACGACCGATCAGCCCTCGGGCTGGCGCCGCTGGTGGCTGGGGGTCCGTCCACCCACGCTGGGCCTGTCTCTGGTACCCGTACTGCTGGGCACGGCGCTGGGGGTACGCCTGGGGGGCAGCTTCGATCCGGGGTCGTTCCTGGTGGCCGCGTTCTGTGTGCTGTGCATCCAGGCCGGCACCAACCTGTTCAATGATGCCGGAGACGGGGCACGGGGTGCCGATGGGGCCGATCGGCTGGGGCCGGTGCGGCTGGTGGGCAGCGGGCTGGCCTCGGTGGCGGAGGTGCGGCGGGCAGCAAGGCTGTGTTTCGTGCTGGCGCTGGCCGGTGGCCTGTTGCTGACCTGGTGGAACGGTGGGGTGATCCTGCTCATCGGGCTGGCCTCGCTGCTGGCGGGCTGGCTGTATTCGGCCGGGCCCAGGCCGCTGTCGCACACGCCGTGGGGCGAGTCCTGCGTGCTGCTCTTTTTCGGGCTGGTGGCGGTGGCGGGCAGCTGCTTCCTGCAGACGGGGCGCTTCTCGGCGCTGGCACTTGCTTTCGGGGTGGTGCCTGGCCTGTACGCCGCGGCGGTCCTGCTGGTCAACAACACGCGCGATCTGGTGCAGGACCGGCGGGCCGGGCGCACCACGCTGGCCTGCCTGCTGGGCCGGCAGCGGGCGCAGCAGCTGTATGCGGTGTTTCTGCTGCTGCCTTTCGCGCTGCTGCTGCCGTTGGCGGGGGCCCTGGGACAGCCCTGGCTGGGCGTCGTGCCGCTGCTTCTGGTGCCGATGGCCGTCATGCTGATACGCCGCTTCGGGCAGCGTGAGGGGCGGGCGCTGAACCAGCAGCTCAAGGACACGGCGCGATTGCAGGCCCTGCTGTGCGCCGTGCTGCTGGGTTGCCTGCTCGTCTGAAGAAAGCAGGGCCCAGGCGGTCTTCACCGCCCGGGCCCTGGGGATCCACCATTCCGTCCCGTGGCTCGGGACGTGTTCCGGAGAATCGTCAGTCCGGCTTGCGCGCCAGCAGGGTGGCAAAGCGCATCTCGATGCGGTTGCCGTTCTCGTCGGTGCGGTGCAGCTTGCCGGGGTTCTCGTTGTACTTCAGCACTTCCCAGCCAGCGTCGGCGTAGAAGGCTTTCAGCTCGCCGGACTGGAAGCGGAACGGGAACGGCACCCGGCACGGATAGTCATCGCTGTCCATGGCGCTGACGATCAGGTTGTAGCCGCCGGGAGCGGTCTCCTGCTGCATGCGGGTCATCAGTGGCACGATGACGGCTGGATGCAGGAACATCAGCACCACGGTGGACAGGATGAACTGGTAGGGACCGTCGAACTCCAGGGATTCCACCTGGTTCAGGTCCACTTCGGCCAGGTAGACATCCTTGAGGCCCTCGGCGTCAGCGATGTGCTGCAGGTTGGCCAGGCTGCCGCCGTTCCATTCCCAGGCATCCACGGCAAAGCCGCGCCGGGCCAGGTACAGGGCGTTTCGGCCACCACCGCAGCCGATGTCCAGCGCCCGGCCCACCGGCACCCGTTCGGCAGCCTCCACCACTTCGGAATGCGCCGCGGTCAGGTCGTACTTCTTGGTGAAGTAGTCGGCCGGGCGGCACAGGAAGTCCAGCTGGCACTGGATGTCCGGACTCATCGAGACGATCTGGTGCCAGGCCTGCGGCTCGATGCGCGGCGGCTGGTGCTCGGTGTCGTAGGTCGCTTCGGCGGTGATGTTGCCATGCTCGTCCATCAGCGCGAACTGAAGCGAGCCGCGAAGGATCTTCAGTTGCGCCCAGGTGCCTTCCTTGGTGTTGTGCCGCTTCAGGAAGCCGCCGGGCACGGTGTCG
>ERZ773211.226-NODE-226-length-12798-cov-3.6216_pt1 | contig 12798 bp, 15 predicted proteins | sample MGYA00511914_ERZ773211 | MGnify/ENA primary metagenome ERZ773211 (study PRJEB29015, sample SAMEA2738163) | human oral metagenome | biome: human oral; feature: human-associated habitat; material: saliva | place: China | collected 2242 ...
AGGACGGCAGCAGCCCTGCGGTCTCATGCCTAAAAGTTGAGCCTAAGGTCTCAACTTTTCCTGTGATAAAAACTGCAAAAGCAGATTTTATCACTTTTGCTACTATGAAAATCCTTGGGTCGTTCATCTAATCGAATCATCAAAATACAAAATAAAAGGGATGAAAGCATGGTTTCATCCCTTTTTCTATATTTTATGCGGCCGGCGGGACTTGAACCCGCACAGGTATACACCCACTGCCCCCTCAAGACAGCGCGTCTGCCATTCCGCCACGACCGCTCAATGTATGTAATGGTATCAAAGTTTGGCTCAGAATGCAAGTGTTATCAATCGCTAGCATTTTTAGCCTTCAGAACTAGAATCCAATATTAAATTACCACGACAACGACCACAACGGAATTTTTTTGTATCAATTTTTCTCATACGATGAAAAGTCGCTCCGCAAGAATTGCAAGCATAAACGTATCGATAAGGTTCCATTCGTTCTACAAAACGATGCCCTCCAACTTCTCGTAAAAGCATTTTAAAATCTCTATCTTGATGTCGATATCCTTTTCCTTCTTGATGCAAGTGATAATGACATAATTCATGTTTAATAACACCGATTAAGACTTCTTTTCCAAGTATAGTTTCAACTTTAGGATTAATTTCAATATTGCCCGTTTTCAAAATATAACGGCCACCACTTGATTTTAGTCGGGAATTATAAGTTATTTGATGGTGAAACTCTTTATGAAAGTATATTTTTGAAATTTCTTGGCATAATAATTGTAAGTCTAATTCTTCCATTTACAGTCATTCCTTATATTTTCATGCTTACATTGTAATATATGAAGAGAGTTTATTGCAATACATTGACGTTCTTCTATTATAAGAGTAAAATGACACTCGGAAGATTTTAAAGACCTGGAGGAAAATGTGTGAAAATAGTAATTGTTGGTGGAGGAAAGGTCGGCGAAGTACTTTGCCGTGAACTAACTTCAGAAGCAAATGATATTGTTTTAATTGATAAAAATCCTGTCATTGTAGAAAGAATGATGAATAAATTTGATATCATGGGGATTGTTGGAAACGGAGCAAGTTATGATATCCAACAAGAAGCAGGAGTTGCGAATGCAGATATTTTTCTAGCAGTATCAGAAATGGATGAAATTAATATTATTGCAGCTATTTTAGCTAAAAAAATTGGAGTAGAATATACGGTAGCTCGTGTACGAAATCCAGAGTATTCTCAACAGTTGAATTTTGTTCGAGAAAGTTTAGGAATTTCCTTATTAATTAATCCGGAATTATCAGCAGCACGTGATATTTTTAAAATTTTTAAATATCCATCTGCTTTAAGTGTAGAAAGTTTTGCCAGCAATCGTGTGAGTTTAATTGAGTTGGAAATTCAAGATCACTCACCATTAATTGGATTGAGTTTAAAAGATTTCAGAAATCGATTTGGGACTATTTTAGTTTGTGCGATTCAACGTGATTCAGAAGTATTTATTCCAAGTGGGGATTCTTTTATTCAAAAAGGCGATCGTATCCATATTACTGGAGCATACGAAGATATTTCTACCTTTTTAAAAATTACAAATTATATTACAAAACAAGTACGTTCAAGCTTAATCGTTGGTGGAGGTAAAATTGCGTATTACTTACTTGATATGTTAAAAACAACTAAAATCCATCCAAAAGTGATTGAGGTTAATGAAGAACGTGCGAAATTGTTAAGTGAACAATTTCCAAATGCTACAATTATTCATGCAGATGGAACGGATCATGATGTATTAGAAGAAGAGATGTTGACAAACTATGATGCCTTCGTTTCATTAACAGGAATTGATGAAGAAAACTTAATTTTATCGGTATATGCAAAACATCGTGGGGTTCGAAAAGTTATTACTAAAATGAGCCGTACTGGTATTTTAAAAGTATTAAAAAATGTCGATCCACAATCGATTATTACGCCAAAGCAAATTGTTGCTAATGAAATTGTTCAATTTGTGCGTGCTCGTGCGAATACTAAGGGGTCAAATGTTGAAGCTTTGTATCGTGTAGCTGATAATCAAGTAGAAGCATTGCAATTCCGTATTGAAAGAAATAGTCGTGTTTGTGGGATTCCGCTCTCTAAATTAAAAACAAAATCTAATTTATTAATTGCTTTTATCATTCGTGGGGAAAAATTAATTTATCCGGATGGGAATGACCAATTAGAACCACATGATAGAGTAATCGTCGTAACAACTCAGAAAAACTTCGATGATATTATCGATATTTTGGAATAGGAGTTGATGATTTTGCAAAGAAGAACAGTATGTTATTTGGTAGGAAAAATTTTACAAGTCGAAGCTTTATTATTACTTCTACCATTAATCGTTAGTTTGATTTATCGAGAAAGTTTCCATCAACTGTTAAGTTATGCTGGAACGATTGCTTTATTAGTTGTTATTGGAACTGTTTGTACACTAGCAAAGCCTAAAAATATGAAAATTATGCCACGTGATGGGATTGTAACAGTAGCTCTCAGTTGGATACTATTATCGTTTTTTGGGGGACTACCATTTGTATTTGCAGGAGAGATTCCTAATTTAGCAGATGCATTTTTTGAAACAGCTAGTGGTTTTACAACAACTGGTTCAAGTATTTTAAGTGATTTGTCTATTTTAGGATATTCCTCATTATTTTGGCGTAGCTTTACCCACTTGGTTGGAGGGATGGGAGTCTTAGTATTTGCATTAGCAATTTTACCAAGTACGGGTTCTGATTCTGTTCAGTTAATGCGTGCAGAAGTTCCAGGCCCTGTTTTTGGGAAATTAGTCTCTAAACTAGCAAAAACTGCCCGTATTTTATATGCAATTTATTTAGTGATGACAGCGATAATGGTCATTATTTTAATGCTTGTTAAAGTTCCGTTATTTGATGCCTTATTATTATCATTTGGGACAGCTGGAACAGGTGGATTCTCTATTAACAATGCAGGGTTTGCCATTTATCAAAATCCTGAGATGGTTGAATGGATTATCGGTGTTGGAATGATGCTCTTTGGAGTGAACTTCAACTTATATTATTTCCTATTATTAGGGTCGATTCGAGAAGTATTGACGGATGAGGAAGGACGTTCTTATATTGGAATTATCGCGTTTGCGTCAGTAGCTATTTTTGCTTCATTAAGTATCGTTCAATCGCAATTAGATGTTCCTTTTAGAAGTGTATTTTTCACGGTTTCATCTATTATTACAACAACAGGATATTCAACCGCGGATTTCGGTCAGTGGGGGGTATTCCCACAAGTAGTGTTATTATTATTAATGTTCGTAGGAGGTTGTGCAGGATCGACTGCTGGGGGAATTAAAGTTTCTCGTGTAGTGATTTATGTTAAAAATTCCATTGCTGAAATTAAGAAAATGGGACAACCTCGTCGAGTGATTATGCCGAAGTTTAATGGTAAAGTAGTCGATGACAAAATGTCGAGTGGAATTGCAAATTACTTATTAGTTTATGTTGCTGTATTCTTAGTATTATTAATTATTGTTTCTATCGAAGCACCAGACTTTCTTACAGCATTTTCAACTGTCGCAGCGACTTTTAATAATATTGGACCTGGTTTAGGAGAAGTGGGGCCAACAAGTAATTTCTCTATGTATTCTGATTTTAATACGATTTTATTATCTCTTGGAATGATTGCTGGACGTTTAGAAATTTATCCAATGATTTTATTATTCTCTACGACTTCACTGGGAGCATTTTTCATTTCTGAAAAATAGGAGGAATCGTTTTGGATGAAATAGTAAAAGGCAGAATTTATACATTAATCGGTGCAATCTCATGGGGATTATCTGGTGCCTGTGGTCAATATTTGATGAATGATTCAGGAGTTTCTCCAATCTATTTAACAGCACTACGAATGGTGATTGCAGGATTAGTTTTAACTCTTTTTGCATGTTTGAAGCAACCAAAGCAATTTCGTGAAGTAGTGAAGTCTCCAAAAATAATGGGAAGAATGTTGTTTTTTGGAATTTTTGGATTGATGTTATGTCAATTAACGTATTTATTTGCGATTCATTCGTCTAATGCTGGAACTGCGACTGTACTGCAATATACTTGTCCAATTTTAATTGTTATTTATGTGAGTTTAAAAGAGAAGACAGTACCAACAATAATGGAGTTTGTTGCGATAGTTTTTGCTTTAGTAGGTACGTTTGTTATTACGACTCATGGAAATCCATTTAACCTATCCCTAAGTCCTTCAGGTTTATTTTGGGGAATTATTTCCGCATTTGCCTATGCATTATATACCTTATTACCTGGAAAACTAATTCGGCAATGGGGAAGTTTAATTGTAACTGGATTAGGATTATTGTCCGGTGGAATTTTATTTTATTTTGGTACTGCTAGTTGGCAATATACGATTCAATGGCAACCTTATACATTCATTGCCTTTATCGGAATTATTGGAATTGGAACGATTTTCGCATATTCATTGTATTTAGAAGGTGTTTCACTTATTGGACCTGTTCAAGGAAGTTTGTTAGCTTCAGCTGAGCCGATTTCTTCAGTATTCTTTTCAATTGTTTTATTAGGAGAAGTATTCCAAGGAATTGATATTGTGGGAATCGTACTCATATTGATAGCGGTTTATCTGATTACAATGAAAGAACAATTGCAAGAAAAACATATGAAAATAAATCGTTAAAAAAGTGTCACTACGTAAAAAGCGTAGTGGCATTTTTATAAATTCTTAATAAAAATCTCCACATTTATTCAAAAAAATAGAGTAAGATAAAATTGTCAAAGGAGGTTAATGACATGAAGAAAATAGTTCGCCCTATTATTGTTGCTATGATGTTAGTAGGACTTGTTTCTCAGCAAGTATATGCCATAGATACAACAGCCATTAATGAGAAATGGGGGAAACCAACCGTTGTTTATGGAGGCGGCTTAAATGACCAACAAATTAAAGAAACATCTAAATTATTAGGAATTAAGGATGAAAATACTGTAACGACAACTAAAGCTACAGGAGAAGATTTAGTAAAATACTTAGGAGCTGGTGAAGCGAATACTTCTGTAATGATTTCATCTGTCATGGTTCAAAAGAGAAATAAAGGAGAAGGAGTAAAGGTTCATATTGCTACTCCGAAAAATATTACTCTTGTTACTTCTGAACAATATGCCAATGCAGCGATTACAGCAGGGGTAGCGGATGCAGAAATTGAAGTTGCAGCTGTGTCGAAAGTAACGGGTGAATCAGCTTTAACAGGTGTGTATAAAGCTTTTGAAGCAAATGGAGTAGTATTAGATGAAAAACGTACAGCAGTTGCTCAAAAGGAGCTAGAGTTAACGAATCAAATTGTCCAAGAACAATCAAAAGAAAAAGGCTTTGATGCCGCAAAATTAGATCAAGCTATGATTGATATTAAGAAAGCTCTAGCAGAAATCAAAGAAAAGCAAGGTCAAGTAGCTACAAAAGAAGATGTTGAAAGAATTGTGAATGAGGCATTAAAAAAATATGGATTAGATACAGTGATTAGTCCCACTCAAGTGAATAATATCATTCAGTTTGCCTTAAGTTACCAACAAACAAGTGCGATTGATTCCAAACAAGTATTAGAACAATTAAATTCATTATCTAATACTGTAAAAGGAAAAATTGGTCAATTAGTGGATCAAGCCAATCGTGAAGGATGGTTGGATAAAATTGTGATATTCTTCAAAGAAATATTTAATGCTATTTTTAGTTCAAAATAGAGAATAACAAAAAAGTCCGTAGAGTGAATCTGCGGACTTTTTACTGTCTAAAATAAAATAAATAATAAACTTAAAACAATAATTAATTGAATAGATAAGCCAATTAAAACAATGTATGGTGTATCTAAACGAGTATCATTTTGTTCTTGAGCAATGGAAATGACAAATGTTACGATAAAAGTAAACAAATGTAATGTAAAGAAGAATAAAATTACGACTAATAAAGCAATTGGAGATACAAATGTCATAAATGCTGTAATGATTAATAAAATAATCGCTAGAGCATTCATCGATTCATATTGTGTTAACCAGTAATGAAATACATGTTGTCGTTTTAAGAAAATATGTTTCACTCCAAAAGCAATGACTGGGAATCCAAAATAAAATACCGCGTAAAATAATAATAGTTTTAAGAAAACTAAAATATAATTTGGAGTAACCGTTAAACTTGGTAGGATAGAAATATCTGCTAGTAATTGATATTGAGATAAAACTGCTCGAATACCATGTGTAGTAATATACGAAGATAATAAAGTCGAAACAACAATCATAATATAACCAAATAATCGACTATTTTGACGTTTTCTTGAATAATTATTCGTTGGATGTACTAGTTTTCCAAAGAAGAAGCTAAAGAAACGAGTAATTCTTCTCCAAAAACTTGAATAAATCGCTTGGTTATTTTTAATACGATATTCTTGATCACTTCGGTTTTCTACAGAATTAGGTTGAGTAATTTTATTATCTTCATCAAATAATGTTGTTTGAATAGTGTTTGCATCTTTTTCTAAATGTTCATCTTGTACAGTGCCACAAAAAGGACATAAAGGTTCCTTCTCTTCAATTAATTCGTGGCAGAAAGGGCAATGTTTCACGTAAATTCTCCTTTATCAATCATAATTGATTTTCTCTGTTGTATTGTATCATAGAATGCAAGTGGACAAAAGAAAAAGGACTAGAAATCTCTAATCCTTTTATAGTGGCATATACTAATATATGTGTCATGGTGTTCACATCACACATGAACAAACAGCTACATCCGGTAGTGTGCAAGCACATCTGTTCCACTTGACTTAGCAGACTTCTTTGTCTGCTTGTCGCCTCATCGCATAGATAATATTATAGCAGACATGAGAGTAGCTGTCACGTAAAAACACTAAATATCAAAAATTTATCAATATAAAAAGCACCGTAAAAGGTGCTCAGTTGATTACATTTCAGTAAATGCTAGTGGAACTAAATCACGTAAAATTGTTTCTTTTAATTCGCCTTTATTATTAGAAAGGTAAATTGGAGTATCAGCAGGGCATAGTTCTACTAATACTTGACGGCATAAGCAGCATGGAGGGAGGAAGTAGTCCGTTTTACCAGCTACTACAAGCATTTCCACATCTTCTTTTTGATAGCCTTTTGTTACCCCAGTGAATAAAGCAGTACGTTCTGCACAGTTTGTTGCTCCAAAAGAAACATTTTCTACGTTTACTCCAGTAATTACTGTTCCATCTTTATATAAAATGGCACAACCAACTGGGAAGTTAGAGTATGGACAGTATGAATGTTCCAATGCATTTTTTGCATGTACATATAGTTCTTCAGGTTTCATGAAAGGACTCCTTAATAGGGATTATTTTTGACGAATAATTTCGATTTTGTATCCATCAGGATCTTTTACAAAATAGTAGTTTGCGGGATTTCCAGGTAGACCTTTTAATTCTGTAACATCATAGCCTTTTGCTACGTGTTCAGCATGCCATCCTTCTAAATCATTGCTACTAATTGCAATATGACCGTAACCGTCTCCGATTTCGTATCCTGGATGTCCGTAGTTATATGTTAATTCTAATTCGTAATCGTCACCTTCAAAAGCTAAATAAACGATTGTAAATTTGTGTTCTGGGAAATCTTTACGACGAGTTTCTTTAAATCCAAATGCTTCTTGGTAGAAAGCTAAACTCTCTTCTAAGTTTTTAACACGAATACAAGTGTGTAACATTTTTGACATAGAATTCTCTCCTTTTAGTGTTTTTGTCTTATTAGCATAACGGATTATAAGTTTCAATGCAAGAAATATACACCTTAAAAGGAGGAAGTGTGGAATTTGTAGTGTAATCCAAAATGTAAACACTTGTATATAAAATAAATACACTTTTTGATGAAAATTGAGTAAAAATGATTGCAGTTCAAAAAAGAATTTGCTATTCTGTTACCATTATGAAAGAAAATAGAGTTAATCATCTAAATGAGGTGTCAAAGTGAAAGTAATTAAATTTGGTGGAAGTTCATTAGCCAATAGTCAACAAATCAAAAAAGTATTGCAAATTGTTCAAGCAGATGAAACAAGAAGAATTGTTGTCGTTTCTGCTCCAGGAAAACGTCATTCAGACGATGAAAAAGTAACGGACTTATTAATCCAATTAGCAACTTCTCATATTGAAGGACAATATGATGAAGCAGTTTTAGAAGTGATTTTAGAACGTTATCAAGAAATTTATGATGAATTACAATTAAATTCAGATGTCATGGATAACATTCGTCAACATTTTGCAACATTAAAAGAAAGTAATTTAGAACCTGCTTATTTAATGGATGCATATAAAGCAAGTGGGGAAGATAATAATGCAAAATTAATTGCAGACTACTTTACAAAAGAAGGATTACCAGCAAAATATATTAGCCCTAAAGAAGCGAATTTATTCGTTAGTGATACTCCAGGAAATGCTCAAGTATTAGAAGAAGCATATAAGGAATTAGAATACTTGCAATTAGAAAAAGAGATTATTGTATTCCCAGGTTTCTTTGGTGTAACAAAAGATGGAAAAGTTGTAACATTCTCTCGTGGTGGGTCAGATATTACAGGATCTATTTTAGCGAATGCAGTTTCAGCTGAAGAGTATGAAAACTTTACAGATGTGGATGCAATCTTTGTAGCAAGTCCAAAATTAGTTCATAAACCAATTGGAATCGATGTATTGTCTTATACAGAAATGCGTGAGTTGTCTTACGCAGGATTTTCAGTGTTCCATACTGAAGCGTTATTACCAGCCATTAAAAAAGGAATTCCTGTTCATGTATGTAATACGAACAATCCTTCTGCAAAAGGAACTTACATTATGAAAGGGAAAGTAAATTCTCCTTCGATTATTTCTGGAATAGCAAGTTCATCTGGTTTCGTAAGTATTTATATTCAAAAATATTTAATGAACCACGAAATTGGATTTTTAAGAAAAACATTACAATTATTCGAAGATGAAGGAGTAAGTGTAGAACATATTCCAACAGGGATTGATGATGCAACAATTATTATTCGTGGAGAAGATGCTACGGATGAAATTTTAGATCGTATTGTACATCGTTTGAAAGTAGAACTAAATGCGGATGAAGCATACTATGAGCGTGGATTATGCTTAATCATGTTAGTAGGGGAAGGAATGGTTAGCATGGTTGGTACAACTGCCCGTGTTGCTAGCACATTAGCCCGTGAACAAATCAATATTGAATTATACAACCAAGGGGTATCTGAAGTCTCTATGATGTTTGGTATTAGAGAAGAGTACGAACAACGTGCGATTCAAGCATTATATGACGAATTTTTTGGTGAAGAAGTAGAATACGAAGTAGTGGATAAATAGTAAATTAAATACTAAAGAATATATGACTTTCTAATGTAGCGGAGGACGCCAGCAGACCTGCGGTCTCATGGCTAAAATTTGAGCCAAGGTCTCAAATTTTCCTGTATAAGAAGCCAGCATGACTTCTTATACTCACGCTACATTGGAAAGTTTATTTCTTTATTTTTTCTTATATTTAGATTGACTTCTAAGTGTATTAATACTTTTGTAAACAAAAATAAATGACTCATAATAGTAGCAAAAGTACTAGAAGCCGAGCGGCTTCTAGTACAGGAAATTTCGAGACCAGGGATCGAAATTTAGCAATGAGACAGCTTTGCTGGCTGCTTGAGTCCTAGCTACTATTTTAAAAGTCATTTTTATTCGAAAAAATGCTTGCATTAAAGATCAAAATAGAGTAAACTTGTTCTTGTATCAGATACAACTTTAAGAGAGGTGGAATTATGGATACTAAATTTTCAGTTGCATTACATATTCTTTCAATGATAAGTGAGAGTAGTACTATTTTAAGTTCTCAATCTTTAGCAGAAAGTGTTGGAACTAATGCAAGTTATATTCGTAAAGTCATTGCTTTATTAAAAAAAGCAGAGATTATTTCTTCACAGCAAGGAAAATCAGGATATGAATTAACGAAATCTCCAAAAGATCTTAGTTTATTAGAAATTTATTTTGCAACACAGGAAGTAGAACGTATTAGTTTATTCCCAGTCCATCAAAATAGAAATTTAAACTGTCCAGTTGGAAGATATATCGAAGGAGCTATTTCACCTATTTTTTCTGATGTAGAAGAAGAATTAGAAAGAGAATTAAAAAATAAAACATTGAAAGATGTTATCGATAATTTATATCAAACAGCAAAAGATTCAAAACGCTGACTTAGAAATAAGTCAGTAATATTTTAGAAAACATGTATCTGTTAAAGATACAAGAGAGAAGAGGAAGCAAAATGAAGGTAGCACAACATACAAAATATCATAAAAAAAATATTACAGTAACGATAACAGAAATTGAAAAACCAAAAATTTCTAGTGAACAAGTTTTAGTAAGAGTAAAAGCAGCAGGTGTGAATCCGTTAGATAACATGATTTCAAGAGGAGAAGTGAAACTAATTGTTCCTTATTCATTGCCGCAAACAGCGGGAAATGAATTTGTAGGAGTAGTCGAAGAAGTAGGAAATCAAGTAAGGAATTTTAAATTAGGGGAGCGTGTATTTGCTAGATTGCGACTTGACTCAATTGGTGCCTTTGCTGAATATATTGCAGTAGATAGTGAAGCCTTAGCAAAAGTTCCAGAATATTTAAGCGATGTAGAGGCAGCAGCGATTCCACTGACAGCTTTGACGATTATTAGAATTAATGAAAGCAGAAGCAGGAAAGACAATTTTTATTTCAGGTGGTACTGGTGGAGTTGGTGGAATGGCAATTCCAATTGCAAAAGCAAAGGGATTAACCGTTATTACAAATGGTGACGTAGCTAATAAAGAACGTGTAATGGCACTTGGAGTGGATCGATTTATTGATTATAAGACAGAAGACTATACTCAAACATTACAAAATGTGGATTATGTTTTAGATACTCTAGGTGGTACAGAAACTGAAAAACAAATGTCAATTATGAAACCAGGAGGAGAATTAGTTTCGTTAAGAGCAATGCCGAATGGTGATTTTGCTAAAAGAATGAATTTACCTAAATGGAAACAAATACTATTTTGGTTAGCTGGACGTAAATTTGATACATTAGCTAAAAAATACAATATTCATTATCACTTTATCTTTGTTCAAAGTAACGGACGCCAATTGCAAGAAGTAGCAAATATTTTTGAACAATTAAAAATTAAACCATCCATTGATACTGTATATTCTTTTGAAGAAGTCAATAAGGCACTGGATAAAGTAGCTAATGGTCGTTCAAAAGGAAAAACAGTTTTAACATTTGAAGGAGAAAAATAACAGGTCTTATATTCAAACTAAAAATCAATTCATTAGTGTAAAAGGAAATCAAATTGCTTATCGAGAATTAGGGAAAGGAAATTCAGACATTCCATTAGTCATGCTTACGCATTTAGCAGCAGTCTTAGATAATTGGGATCCAAAATTATTAGATTTAATTGCAGAAAAACATCATATTATCGTAATGGATTTACCTGGAGTTGGAGCTAGTCAGGGAAAAGTTGCTCATACAATTCGTGGAATGGCAGAGCAAGCTATTGAGATCATTACAGCATTAGGTTATGGACGAATTAATTTATTAGGATTATCTATGGGTGGAATGGTTGCTCAAGAAATCGTCCGTTTAAATTCTTCTTTAGTCAATCGATTAGTATTAGCAGGAACTGGTCCACGAGGTGGTCTTGAAATGGATAAAGTCACTAGTAAAACATTCCGTTTTATGTTCAAAGTAATGTTACATCGAGTAGATCCAAAACGTTATATTTTCTATAATTATGATGAAAAAGGATACCAAGAAGCGATGAAAGTATTGAATCGTATGGGTGAGAGAACAAAAGAAAATGCGAACAAAGAAATGAATGTTCCAGGATTTTTAACTCAATTAAAAGCAATTAAACGTTGGGGACAAGATAAAAAGGATAGTCTTTCTTTATAACTCAGCCAACTTTAATTGTAAATGGGGATAATGACTTACAAGTTCCAACTCAAAATTCATATGAGATGCACGAAAAAATTGCTGGAAGTGAATTGATTATCTATCCAAATGCGGGGCATGGTTCTATTTTCCAATACGCAGAAGCATTTTCTGAAGTGTTATTAGAGTTTTTAAATGAAGAATAAATATAAGATAACTTTCTAATGTAGTGAAGGACGCCAGCAGACCTGCGGTCTCATGGCTAAAATTTGAGCCTTGGTCTCAAATTTTCCTGTATAAGAAGCCAGTGTGGCTTCTTATACTCTCACTACATTGGAAAGTTTTTTATATGATGATTGACTTCTAAGTGAATTTACACTATTTTATAGACAAAAGAAAATAACGGTTTTAAAGGATATGGATGGTGAGAGTAAATGAATTTTATGAAACAAATACAAAGTGACTTTTATCGTTCAAAAGGAAAGAATGAAACATTTCTTGAATGGTTTTTAATTCGGAAATTAGATACAAAAGGTAAAATACTATTTGCTCTATTTCTATGGTCGATATGGATCTATTTATGGACGGATATCGTGTTAATCGTAAGAATTTTCCAATTTGTCGTTTTAGTGGAAGGAATTTTATTGTTAAAAAGTATTTTGAGTAAAATTTATCGAAAGATGAAGAATAAAAAATGACTTTCAAATAGTAGCAAAAGTACTAGAAGCCGAGTGGCTTCTAGTACAGGAAATTTCGAGACCTCAGGCTCGAAATTTAGCAATGAGACAGCTTTGCTGTTCCGACCCCAAAAAGTTAGACCAAAAATCTAACTTTTGGAGGTCGGTATTTT
>ERZ773211.237-NODE-237-length-12568-cov-4.92672_pt1 | contig 12568 bp, 9 predicted proteins | sample MGYA00511914_ERZ773211 | MGnify/ENA primary metagenome ERZ773211 (study PRJEB29015, sample SAMEA2738163) | human oral metagenome | biome: human oral; feature: human-associated habitat; material: saliva | place: China | collected 2242 ...
CGCCACGGATTCACGCGCCACCAGCAGGATGAATACGCCCGCGACAGCCACGCCCAGGCCGTCCGTGTCATGGCGGCGCGCCCCGACTGCACGCCGTCCGCCATCCTGCCCCTGGAAGGTCTGTTGCATGATGCCTATCCCCGGCTGCTGACTGAGCGCCAGGCATCGCGGATGCCAGTGGCGGCACGCGCACCAACCAATACCCCCAGCCCGGACGCATCGGACCCTGACTACGCTCTCAGCCGTCTGGCCATCTCCCCGCAAGCTGATGGCGCCGCACTCGTGCTCATGGCCTCCGCGGAATTCTGCGCCCGGCACCGCATCAAACCCACCAACCACTGGCTCGGCGGGCTCAGCCTGGGCACTGATCCCGAGAACCCGCTGACCGGCGCGCTGGCCGCCGCGCAGGGCCTGTTGCAACGCCATCGGCTGTCCCCCGACGCCCTGCACGCCGTCGAGCTGCATGACGCCTTTGCCGTACAGGGTCTGGCCTTCCAGCAAGTCCTACAACCTCAAGGGCTGGATCCTGAGCGCATCAATGCCTGGGGCGGCGGACTGGCGCGCGGCCACCCCATCGGCGCCTCGGGCGCCATTGCGCTGGTGGAATTGCTGGCCCGGCTGCATGCCCCCCATCCCCCATACGCTGCCTCGACCACCTCGGGCATGCCGGAAAGGCCAGAGCACTCGGAAATTCCGGCGGCACCATCCTATGTACCGCATCAGGGCCGTCCAGACATGCCGGGCACGAAGACCGCTTCCACGCCCCACCATTCGCGAACGGGTCTGGCCTGCATCGCTGGTGTGGGTGGCCTGGGCAGTGCGGCGCTGGTGGCGGCTCATCGGTAGCAAGTACCGTTGGCAGGACCTTGAACGCGTTAAGGTAACCCCCACCAGCCGCTCATCCATCTGGCCCATGCCGACCATCCAATCGATGGATGGCGGCTTTCCGACTTCAGGCGCACAGTGAGCGAACCTCGCTCCATCCTCTTCACGGTGCCTGTCGCCATGAAAACGCCCCTCGCCTGCAACCGCTCCCCCCTGTACGCCGCCCTGCTGGCCGCCTTCTCACTGGGGCTGTCTGCCGCATCGCTGACCTCGCCACATTCCGCGTCTGCCGCGGAGCCCACGGCGGCAAAAATGGTGGAAATGAAATCTGCTGACGCCGGCACCAGCCAGCTCTTCCTTGACGAAGCCGGCCGACCGATCCGCGAGATCGACGCCACCGGCGCCCGCCTGAATATCCAGTACGACAAGCAGGGCCGCATGATCGAAAAGCACCTGTCCGACAAGCAGGGGTTTTCCGAAACCACGACCTACCACTACCAGAACAATCAGCTGGTCAAGGTCGAATCACCCTCGATGACCGAGCGGATGGAATACGATGCCCACGGCCGGCTGATTGCACGCACGGCCGAGATCCATCCGGTTGATTCGGGCAAGAATCAGATTTTCGTCACCCGCTTCCAGTACGATCCGTCCAACAACAGCCGGGATGCGCGCCCCAGCGGAATCATGCTGCCCAACGGGGCTGCAATGAGCATCAACCGTCAATCCAATGGCTCCATCAATGTGCTCTCCGCGAACTTCCGGCTGGGCGAACGGCACAACGGTTTTCTGTATTCCAATCGCGAGAGTGGCAACGATGGCCCACAGCGCTTTGCAACGCTTGCAAACGGCCTTTTCGATGTGATGGCGTTTGAACGCAACGGCCAGCCGATCGGGGGTGGTGCCGCCATCTTTTCGGATTCTCCATCCTACGACAGCCACCTGACCGAATACCGCCTGCAACACCACGACAACGGGCGCTGGCAGGCGATCGGCACCCGCTACCACGGTCAGATCTTTGACTATGATGCGCAGGGTCGTCTCACCCGCACCGAATGGCAATCCACCGACAGCAAGGAGAAACTCGACAAGCTGCGAATTTCTCCAACTGCCGTGGGTGACAGCCAATGGCAGTACCGCTATGACGACCGGGGCAACCGCATCGCATCAAGCTGGACGCATCAGCCTGCGCTGAAGGGGAAATCGGCCGACCGCAAGCAGGAAGCCTCCTTCCTGCCGGGCACCCACCGTTACAAGAACGTACCCTACGACGCTGCCGGCAGGCCGCTGGAATGGAACGGCTGGAAGCTGCGCTGGCATCCAGGCGGCCAGATCCTGTCGATGACGCACAAGGATGGTCGCAGCATCCAGTACAGCTACAACCACCGCGGTGAACGGGTGGCGCGTCGTGAAGGCAAGCAATGGACCTTCTATGACTATCAGGATGGCCTGCTGCAGGCCGAGATCGGCGCGCAGCGTCCGTTGATGCGCACCTGGTGGCACTATCAGGGCATGCCCTTGCTGATGATCGAGACACTGAAGGAACCCGTGTCGGCACCCGGAAAGAAAGATGCCGGCCATCCACAGACTGACTCGAAGGCCACTCCGGCAAACGTCGCAACAGGTCACCCATGCACCGCTGCCCAGCAGGTCAAGTCGTCCGGATCGCAGGATCCGTGGAACTGTCCCACGCTGCAGCATGACGCCTATGGCATGCGCTGGATCCTGCTTGATCCGCGTGGCCTGCCCTACGGTGTAGCCAGTCCGCGCACCACGTTGAGCTGGAGCCAGCTGTTCGGCCCCTTTGGCGAGGAGCTACCCGATACCCCCTACCCAACCACGCTGAAATGGCAGCCGGAACTGCTGTCGGACGCCGAGCGTCGACAGGCAGACCCTGTGGTGCGCTTCCCCGGCCACTGGGCAGATCCCACCACGGGGCTGCATTTCACGAAGCGGGGTGAATACGACCCGGATACGGGCCGCTATCTGGTGCCGCAACCCGATGCCCCCAAGGGCAGCAACCCGTATCTGTTCATGAACGGTAATCCGATGCAGGCGCTCCTCAAGCCCTTCGCACCGTATTGATGCCTACCGGCGCACCATCACCAGCAGCCCCGACACGATCAGCGTCGCGCCGATCGCCATGCGCGGAGTGATGGCCTCGCGCAGCAGGATCCAGGCCAGGATCATGGCCACCACCACGCTGCCCTTGTCGATCAGCGCTACGGTGGCCACCTGGCCTTCCTTGATGGCCTTGTAGTAGAAAATCCATGAAAGCGCCGTGGTGGCGCCGGAAATGCACAGCCACATCAGGCTGCGGCCATTCAGCCGGGGCAGTTCGGCCGGGTCCACGAACATCAGCGCAAACACGAACACGAAGCCGCAGACGAACAGCGTGCGCACGCTGAGTCCCAGCTCGGCAGAAATGCCCTCCATGCCCATCTTGGCGATGACGGAAGTGAAGCCCGCAAACAGCATCGACAGCGTGGCGTAGAGAACCCAGCGTTCCATGGTCTTTCCCTTCTGACCGTGTTTCGATCTATCAGGCCTTGTCCAGCGCCTGCGCAATGTCGGCCAGGATGTCCTCGACATCCTCGATGCCGATGGACAGTCGCACCAGACCGGCCGGCACACCGGCACGTGCCAGTTCTTCCTCGTTCAGCTGCCGATGCGTGGTGGAGGCCGGGTGGCAGGCCAGCGTCTTCGCATCACCAATGTTGACGAGGCGATAGATCATCTGAAGCGCGTCGATGAAGCGCATGCCGGCATCAATGCCGCCCTTCAGCTCGAAGCTGAGGATGCCCGACGCGCGGCCGCCGCAGATGCGCTCGGCCGTTTCCCGGTAGGGGCTGCCCGGCAGCGCCGCGTAATTGACCCGTGTCACCTTCGGGTGCTTCTCCAGCCACTGCGCCACCTGCAGCGCGTTGCTGCAGTGCCGCTCCATGCGCAGCGACAGGGTTTCCAGACCCTGCAGCAGCATGAAGGCGTTGAAGGGTGAAAGCGCCCCACCGGTATTGCGCAGCGGCACCACGCGGCAGCGGGCGATGTAGGCCGCCTCGCCGAAGGAGTCGGTGTAGACGACACCATGGTAGGACGGGTCGGGCTGGCTGAAGATGGGGAAGCGCTGTGCGTGCTTCTTCCAGTCGAAGCGGCCGCTGTCGACAATGGCGCCGCCAATCGTGGTGCCATGGCCACCGATGTACTTGGTGAGCGAATGCACGACGATGTGGGCCCCATGCTCGAAGGGACGACACAGGTAGGGCGTGGCCACCGTGTTGTCGACGATGAGCGGCACACCATGGCGCTCGGCCACCTCGGCCCAGCGCTTCAGGTCCACCACGTTGCCGGCCGGGTTACCGATCGATTCGCAGTAGAGGGCCCGGGTGTTGTCATCAATGGCCGCTTCCAGCGCCTCCAGATCGTCGTGATCCACGAAGCGGCACTGGATGCCCTGGTTGGGCAGGCTGTGCGCGAACAGGTTGTAGGTGCCGCCGTACAGCTGACTGGTGGAGACGATGTTGCTGCCCGGCGAGCACAGTGCCTGCAGCGCATAGGTGATGGCCGTCATGCCCGAGGCCAGCGCCAGCGCACCGACACCACCCTCCAGAGCCGCCACGCGCGCCTCCAGCACCGCATTGGTGGGGTTCATGATGCGCGTGTAGATGTTGCCGGGCACAGCCAGGTTGAAGAGGTCCGCGCCATGCTGGCTGTCGTCGAAGGTGTACGAGGTCGTCTGATAGACCGGCACGGCGGCCGAGCGCGTGGTGGGGTCGCTGTGGTAGCCCGCGTGGATGGCGGCGGTGGAAAATTTCATGAGAGTCTCCATGAGATGAATGCCCGGCGGGCCGCAGTATGCGTCGGCCAGGCGCCCCCGGACACTGGGGGCATTCTGTTGCCGCACTGCCACAACCCGGTAGACTGCGGGATCCTGCCGTTCCCTGGTTCCGACCCGATGATATTGCAACCCGGTCGCCTTCGCCGCCGCCTTTCCTTCCCACTGGCCACCCTGCCTTGGGTCCTGGCCCTGCCGCTGGATGCCCAGGCGGTGCAGGATTTGCCCCCGGTCATGCCCCGACTGCCCTGCACGCTCAACAGCTTTGCCGATGTCTCGCTGGCCGAGGCGCCCGCGCAGGTCACGTCTGTGCAGACCGAGGACATCAATGGCAAGGCGATGTGCCTGGTGCAGGGCGTCATCTCGCCACAGATCCGCTTCATCGTGCGGCTGCCCGTGGCCGGCTGGACGCAGCGCTACCTGCAGACCGGATGCGGCGGGCTGTGCGGCCGGCTGGCCATCCATTCCCCGCAGCGCGACTGTGCCTTCGAGCGCGACGGCACGCTGGCCATGGCCTCGACCGACATGGGCCACACCAGTGGCGCCGGCGGCATCTGGGCTGCCGCCGACATGCAGCTGCGGGTGGACTTCGGCTACCGCGCCGTGCATGCCACCCGCCTCATCGCGGGTGAACTCATTCATCGCTATTACGGTCAGTCGCCGAAGTACACCTATTTCTCGGGTTGTTCCGACGGTGGGCGCGAGGCGCTGATGGCCGTGCAGCGCTATCCGAAGGACTTCGACGGCGTGGTGGCCGGCGCACCGTCTTTGGTGTTCACCATCCAGAACAGCATGTACCACGGCTGGAATGCTCGCATCGTGCAGCCCGACAGCGACCAGCCCGCCATCCGCGAGGACGATCTGCCGATCCTGCACCGCCGTGCAGTGCAGGTCTGCGATGCGGCTGACGGCACGACCGACGGCTTGGTCAGCGACCCGACCTGCAAGGTCGATCCCTGGCAATGGGTGTGCCCCGACAAGGCAGCCGATCCTTCCCGGGACATCATGAACGCGGGCAACTGCATCTCGCCCCGCACGGCCGCCGCGGTGGCCGAAGTCTATCGGGGCGCCCATGACGGTGACCACAAGCTGGTGCTGGGCTCAGTACTTCCAGGCTCGGAGCTGGCCTGGCTGCGCGTGCTGGTGCCGCGCAACGCCGTGCTGCAGCGCCAGACGCAGCAGCGCTCGTCGCACGACATGAGCACCCCGCTGCATCCATCGAAGACGCCATCGCCCGCTGCACCGCCGCCCACGAAGCCGGCCCCCAACGCGCACGCTGCGGTGCCCGATACCGCCACGCCCACGCGCCCGCCCAGCCCCGAGGGAACACCCATCGACCAGGTGGTGCTGCCACCCACGGCCCGCACCGTCAGCCTGAAGTCTTCCAGCGACATCATTCCGGCGCTGGCCTATCCGGGTGCCTACGATCCGCACTGGAAGCTGGCGAACTTTCGCTTCACCCGCGAATCACTGCAACGGCTGGCGCCGATGCACGCCCTGCTCGACGCCAGCAATCCGGATCTGTCCGCCTACCGCAAGGCAGGCGGCAAGGTGCTGATCTGGCACGGCCTGGCCGACCCGAACATCACGCCGATGAATGCCATTGCCTACTGGCAGGCGGTGCGCGACCTGGACCCGCAGGCCGACGACATGCTGCGGCTCTTCCTGATTCCCGGCATGTACCACTGCGACCGCGGCGACGGTCTGGGCAGTCTGGACGTGACCACGCCGCTGATGGACTGGGTGGAAGACGGCCAGGCTCCCGAGACGCTGTTCGCCTCGGCCTCCGAGGTGGATGCCCGCACCGGCCGAGGCCGCCCGATCCAGCGCTTTCCGTACCTGACGGTGCTGAAACCCGGTGGCGATCCGGCCACCCCTGCCGACTGGCAACGCGGCCGCACCATCGACATCGACCCAGCGCTGTACCGCAACTGGGCCGGGGCCGAGTTCTTCAAACCGGGCTTCCAGCGCTTCTGCGGGTTTTCCGGGCTGCGGTTCGTCTGCCAGCCCTGAATGCCGGCCGGCCCGGGAAGACATTCTGACCGGGCAACGCCAGAAGGCACTGACCGACCGGGCCGGACACACACGCCCATTCTGAACACACGAGAGGAGGGATCAACGACCATGACGGACACCGAACAGATCCGCGCGACCCTGACGCTGTGCCTGCTAGCTGCCTACGCGGACCGGCAGAAACATGAACGCGAAGGCGAGGAGATCCGGCGCATTGCCGAGGGCCTGGCCGCCAGCGAGGAGATCAATCTGCCTGCGCTCTATCAGGACGTGCTGATGAAGCGCACCGGCGTGCAGGACGTGGCAGCCCGGCTGCAGGATGACGATGCCCGCCGGCTGGCCTACGAGATGGCGGTCTGTGTCTGCGAGGCCGACGGCAGCATCAGCGAGGCCGAACGCGCCTTCCTGGCCGACGCGCGCCAGACCCTGCAGCTGGATGCAGCTGCCGCCGAGGCCACGGTGCAGCAGGCCGAGGCGCTGGCGCAGGCCCCGCTGGCGGAGGCGCTGCAGGAAACCCCGCTTTTCGGAAACTCCCGAGCCCAGGGCACGCCCCACGAAGCTGGCAGCCCCCAGACTGCCTCGCTACCAGATACACTGGCGAACCAGAACGTACCGAGCGGCCGGCCCACGCCGGACGCACAGGCCATCGACCAGCAGATCCTGCGTGCCGCCATCACCAACGGTGCCATCGAGCTGCTGCCCGAATCGCTATCGACGCTGGCCATCATCCCGCTGCAGATGCGGCTGGTCTACCAGATCGGTCAGCAGTACGGCTACCCGCTGGACAAGGGCCACATCCGCGATTTTCTGGCCACGCTGGGCGTGGGCGTCACCTCGCAGTATCTGGAACAGGCCGGTCGCAAGCTGCTGGGCAGCCTGCTCGGCAAGAAGCTGGGCAAGGGCATGCTGGGCGGGCTCGGCCGCCAGGCCGTCAGCTCGGGCATGAGCTTTGCCAGCACCTATGCGCTGGGACACGTGGCACGTGAGTACTATGCCGGCGGTCGCACACTGTCCACCCAGATGCTGAAGGACGCCTATCAGCGCATGCTGGGTGACGGCCGCGCGCTGCAGTCGCAGTACCTGCCCCGGATCGAGGCCGAGTCACGCCAGCTGGATGCGGCCAAGGTGATGGCGCTGGTGCGCGGCCAGGGCTAGGGACGCAGCGACGGTGCCGCGCCCTGGCCGGTACCCCGCCGTTCCGGCCGTGCGCACCGATGCAACGGTACAACGCCATGACGCGGAAGCGGCGTGCGGGCCGGCGTCTGGTCGCCCGCGGCTTTGTACGTCACGGGCACGGCGCTATAGTGGGCCTTCGTACACCCCTTCTGACAACCATGTCTTCCAAGCATCGCCCACACGCTGCCGAGGCTCCGGCCCCGGCTCTCCATGCTTCTGCACGCCCTACCGAAGCGGCCTCCCGTCCAGCCGAGATCAGCCTGCGGCTGCGTCCGCTGGAGCGTGAGGACCTGCCCTTCGTGCACCAGCTGGACAACAACGCCAACGTGATGCGCTACTGGTTCGAGGAGCCCTTCGAGACCTTCGCCGAGCTGTCGGCGCTGTACGACGAGCACATCCACGACCAGCGCGAGCGCCGCTTCGTGGTGGAGGCCTATGGCAAGAGCGTGGGCCTGGTGGAGCTGGTGGAGATCGACCACGTTCACCGGCGGGCCGAATTCCAGATCATCATCGCCCCCGACCATCAGGGCAAGGGCATTGCCTTCAAGGCAGCCCGGCTGGCCATGGAGTATGGCTTCAGCGTGTTGAACCTGTACAAGATCTACCTGATCGTCGACCGTGAGAACCACAAGGCGATGCACATCTACCAGAAGCTGGGCTTCGAGGTGGAAGGCGAGCTGAAGCACGAGTTCTTCATCAACGGCCAGTACCGCGATGTCATCCGGATGTGCCTGTTCCAGCACGACTTCCTGTCAGCCAACCGTCCTCAACAGGTCGGGCTGGTGACACCGACGGCACAGTGAGGCGGCACAGGCATCGTCGATGACCGAGGAACACCCCTTTTCCGCTGCGCCGAAATCTCCCCACCGCTGGCTGCTGCTGATGATGGTGGGCCTGGGCCTGCTGCTGGTCACGGTGGACATCACCATCCTGCTGACGGCCCTGCCGGTGCTCACGCATGAACTGCACGCCAGCGCGGCCGAAGGGCTGTGGATCGTCAATGCCTATCCGCTCTTCAGCACCGGACTGCTGCTGGGCGCGGGCACGCTGGGCGACCGCATCGGCCACCGGCGCATGTACCTGGTAGGGCTGGTCATCTTCGGGCTGGCCTCGCTGATGGCGGCCTACGCGGCCTCGGTGGCCGTTCTGGTGCTGGCCCGCGTGCTGCAGGCCGTGGGCGCCTCGGCCATGCTGCCAGCCACGCTGGCCCTCATCCGGGTGGGCTTTGCCGACGAGCGCGAGCGGGCGCTGGCCATCTCGGTCTGGGCCTGCCTGTCGCTGGTGGGCGCCATTCTGGGGCCACTGCTGGGCGGGTGGCTGCTGGGCCACTTCCACTGGGGCGCGCTCTTTCTCGTCAACGTGCCCATCATCGCCGTGGCCTGGCTGGGCACCTGGTTCGTGGCACCCGAACAGCGCAACCCGAACGCCGATCCCTGGGACCTGCCCTCTTCGGTGCTGGCGCTGCTCGCGCTCTCCTCGCTGGTGCTGGCCATCAAGACAGCCACCCATCCGCCCATTGACCTGGGCCTGCTGGGCACCGCCCTGGCCACTGGCCTTGTGGCAGGACTGGCCTTCGTCCGGCGACAGCGCCGACTGACCCATCCCCTGCTGGACTTCTCGCTGTTTCGTAACCCCGCCTTTGCCGCGGGCGTGCTGGGCGCCGTGTCAGTGACGTTCACCACCGGCGGCGTACTGCTGGGCGTCTCGCAGCGCTTTCAGTGGGTGGCAGGCTACACGCCCCTGCAGAGCGGGCTACTGGCCTCGGTGCTGTTCATCGGCACGCTGCCCAGTTCCATCCTGGGAGGCCTGTGGCTGCACCATATCGGCCTGCGGCGGCTGATTGCCGGTGGTCTGGCCGTCGGGGCACTGGGCATGCTGGTGGCCGCCCAGGCGCTCCCGTGGCATCGATCGGGCCTATCTGCTGCCCATGAGGGCCTGGGCTGGCTGGTGGCGGGCCTGCTGCTGGCCGGGCTGGGCCTAGGGGCCACCATCTCGGTAGCCTCCACCGCCATCGTGGAAAGCGCGCCGCCGCACCGGGCCGGCATGGCCTCGTCCGTGGAGGAAGTGGCCTATGAATTCGGCGCGTTGCTGTCGATCGCGCTGCTGGGCAGCCTGCTGACCGGTCTCTACACGGTGTTCGTGCAGCTACCGCCCGGCATCGACGAGGCGGCCGCCCGAAGCATCAGCGCAGCACTGGACATCGTGGCTGCATCCGGTGGCGCCCTGCCTGAACACCTGGCACACCTTGGCCAGCATCTGCCCTCGACCGTGCCCGAACCGGGGATGACGGGCTCCCTGCCTGCGGGGGACGCGGCCGCCCGCCAGCAGGCAGCCAGCCTGCTGGTCGCTGCCCAGACGGCCTTCGACCGCAGCTATACCGTGGTGATGCATCTGGGAGCCGTCATCCTGACCTGCGGGGCGCTGATCACCAGCCGCTTGCTGCGTCCCCGGCAGCGAGAGGCCTGAAACAGGCGGCTCCTGGCCAGCGGGCCGCCATTGACTGCCCATGCCATGGCTTCGATGCGATCAAGGCCTTGGCCACAACCGTGCTCTGGCCGTGCTCTAGTCGCGTTCCAGGCGAGGACGTGGGACGTGGGACGTGGGACGTGGGACGTGGGACGTGGGACGTGGGACGTGGGCGGATGATGCCTTCAGCCGGCCGAGACATCGGGCCTTGGCTGGCGTTGGCGCAGCTTCAGCTCGCTGACCAGGACCCCGGTCACGATCAGCGCGCCCCCGGCCAGGGCCAGCAGGGGCAGGCGTTCACCGACCACATAACCGGCCACCCCACCCCAGACCGGCTCACCGGCATAGATGACCGTGGCACGGGTGGGCGAGACCGTCTTCTGGGCCCAGTTCATGCCCAGCTGGATGACGATACTGCTGAAGCCCAGCCCGATGGCCCCCACCAGCCACACCCAGGAAAAGTCCGGCACCGATTCACCCAGAACGGGCATCAGAAGGAACGACAGTAGTCCGGCCGCATACAGCTGCACGACCGTTACCCGCCCCAGGTCCACCCGGCCGGCGTAGTGCCCGATCAGGACGATCTCGAAGGTAATGGCCACCGCCCCGGCCAGCGTGAGCCATGCCCCGAACGTCATGCCGAACTCGCCGTCCTGAGGACCCGCCATCAGCACCAGCCCCGCAAAGGCCAGCGTCACCCCCACCAGGTTCATGGCCGACGGTCGGCGACGCATCACCAGCCACTGCAGCAGCGGCACCATCGGCACATACAGCCCAGTGATGAAGGCCGACTGACTGACCGGGATGGTCTTCAGCCCCCAGGTCTGCAGCACATAGCCCAGGCAGATGCTGATCCCGATCACCATGCCCGCCACCAGATCCTGCCGTGTAAGCCCCTGCAATCGCTTCCAGAACACCAGCGTTCCGACCAGTCCGGCCGTGACGAAGCGCAGCCCCACGAAGAACAGCGGCCCGCTGTGCTGCATGGCCAGCTGGATGATGAGAAAGGTGCTGCCCCAGAAGGCCGTAACGGCCACCAGCGCCAGCTCCTGGCGCGACAGCGAAAACGGAGAGTGGGACTGCGGGGATGAAGACGTCGATGGGGACGAAGGCGATGCCCCGGACACAGCAGGCTGCGTACTCATGCCCGGGATGATACGCGGTCCGCCCCAGGCTGAAAGACCCGCCCGCACTCTGGAAAACCCGATGCGTGCCCGGTGTGCCCAGCCCTTCCGCCCTGGACTCTGGGCTTCGGGCCTTGATCTGGGGGCCTCAATCGGACGCCCCTGATCTCCAAGGGCCTCGAACGTTACCCGTCGGGCTCCGAATTGATGCTTCAGGCGTGCTTGTTGCGGTTCTTGGCCCCGCCCTGACGCGCCTTGAAGCGCGGGTTGGACTTGCAGATGATGTAGATGCGCCCCCGCCGCCGCACCACCTGGCAGTCACGTGCGCGTTTCTTGGCTTCCTTCAGGGATGAAAGGACCTGCATGGCTTGGGCTCCTCATGGCGTTTCATCAAAACGCTAATGATACTGCATTAGCAATAAGAGCCAAGGGCCACCTGCCATCTTCCCGCGAAGCTGTCGTCATGAAGGCACATGGCGAGGGCGCCGCACGATGAAAGCCCCCTCCTATCCCGACTTCGGACATCGCCCTTCCCCATCTTTTTATGGGGCTGTCCTTCCTCCTGGACTGTGACAGAATGTTCCAGTCAATTACTTATCTCACAACAAGACCGCGCATATTGGGCAGGATGTATCGATGTCTTTGCGAAATCTCGACGATCTGCACGTTCTGGTACGGGTTGCCGACAGCGCCAGTTTCTCGGCCGCCGCCCGTAGCCTGCAACTGGATCCAAAGACCGTCAGCAAGCAGATTGCGCGACTGGAACACGCGCTGGGCACGCCCCTCTTCGAGCGCAACACGCGCAATCTGCGCATCACCGACGAGGGACGCACCATTGCGGCGCGGGCCCGCTCGGTGCTGTCCATCCTGGACGAGATCCAGCAGGTCGGCCAGGGCGACGACGACACGCTGCGCGGCGTCATCCGGCTGACGGCACCGGCGCCGTTCGGACGCAAGCACGTGGCCCCGGCCATCGCCGACTTCAGTCGCCGGCACCCGCAGGTCCGCTTCGACCTTCGGTTGACCGACCGGATGGTGGACCTGTACGACGACGGCTTCGATCTGGCCATCCGCCTGGACGAGCCGGGCGATTCGCGTCTGGTGTCCACGCCGCTGGCGCTCAACCGCGGCA
>ERZ773211.238-NODE-238-length-12541-cov-4.45996_pt1 | contig 12541 bp, 5 predicted proteins | sample MGYA00511914_ERZ773211 | MGnify/ENA primary metagenome ERZ773211 (study PRJEB29015, sample SAMEA2738163) | human oral metagenome | biome: human oral; feature: human-associated habitat; material: saliva | place: China | collected 2242 ...
ACAGATAAGAACTATGATAATAATCCAAAAGTTGATCAAGACTTCTTGGTAACAGTAGCTAAGACAGTTCCTGTAACACCAACAAATCCACAAAACCCTAACGAAGATCCACAAAATCCTCAACTAGGGGACCCAATTGATCCTGAGAATCCAAACGGACCAAAATGGACGAAAGATGCTCTTGATAAACTAAACAACGTCAAGTCAGTAACTCGTACAATTACTTACATTAAAGATGGTACAACTGAAGAAGTATCACCAACTGAAGCACCAAAATGGACTGATAAAGTAAGCTTCACACGTACAGTAGTTGTAAATCCAAAAGACGGTTCAGTAGTAGGATACGACACAACAGGTGACGGTATTGCAGACGTAGCAGCAACAGACACTACAAGCGGATGGAAAACTGCAGGTACAGCTAAATTTACAGAAAAAACATCACCGGTTGTTAAAGGATATGTTGTAAAACCTAACCAAGATACACAAGGTGACTTAGTAGAAGCTGATGGATCTAAAGTTAAAGCATCTACAACAGACTTAACTGTAGACTCACCTAACCAAGATCTAAAAGTTAGATACGTATCAGTGGGAACATGGACTCCAAAAGTACCGGAAGGTGCAACACCAATTGATCCAATTCCATATCCAAACGATCCAACAGATCCAGGAAAAGTGGTAGATCCAAATAAACCAACGGATCCAAACGAACCAAATAAACCAAATGCACCAGTGATTCCACATATCCCAGGAACAACACCAAAAAATTCAGATGGGAACCCACTGAAACCAGTAGATCCACAAGATCCATCTAAAGGATATGTGCCACCAACACCTAAGACACCTACGGAAAATACTGAAATTAAGTATGAAAAAGATACTCAAAAAGCAACAGTTAAGTATGTTGTTGAAGGAACAAACACAGTTCTTCACAAAGATGAGTTAGAAGGTAAATCTGGAGAACCAATCAACTACACAACAACAACTAAACTTGCAGAGTTGAAAGCACTTGGATATGAATTAGTAAATGACGGATTTACAACAGCGACAGATAAGAACTATGATAATAATCCAAAAGTTGATCAAGACTTCTTGGTAACAGTAGCTAAGACAGTTCCTGTAACACCAACAAATCCACAAAACCCTAACGAAGATCCACAAAATCCTCAACTAGGGGACCCAATTGATCCTGAGAATCCAAACGGACCAAAATGGACGAAAGATGCTCTTGATAAACTAAACAACGTCAAGTCAGTAACTCGTACAATTACTTACATTAAAGATGGTACAACTGAAGAAGTATCACCAACTGAAGCACCAAAATGGACTGATAAAGTAAGCTTCACACGTACAGTAGTTGTAAATCCAAAAGACGGTTCAGTAGTAGGATACGACACAACAGGTGACGGTATTGCAGACGTAGCAGCAACAGACACTACAAGCGGATGGAAAACTGCAGGTACAGCTAAATTTACAGAAAAAACATCACCGGTTGTTAAAGGATATGTTGTAAAACCTAACCAAGATACACAAGGTGACTTAGTAGAAGCTGATGGATCTAAAGTTAAAGCATCTACAACAGACTTAACTGTAGACTCACCTAACCAAGATCTAAAAGTTAGATACGTATCAGTGGGAACATGGACTCCAAAAGTACCGGAAGGTGCAACACCAATTGATCCAATTCCATATCCAAACGATCCAACAGATCCAGGAAAAGTGGTAGATCCAAATAAACCAACGGATCCAAACGAACCAAATAAACCAAATGCACCAGTGATTCCACATATCCCAGGAACAACACCAAAAAATTCAGATGGGAACCCACTGAAACCAGTAGATCCACAAGATCCATCTAAAGGATATGTGCCACCAACACCTAAGACACCTACGGAAAATACTGAAATTAAGTATGAAAAAGATACTCAAAAAGCAACAGTTAAGTATGTTGTTGAAGGAACAAACACAGTTCTTCACAAAGATGAGTTAGAAGGTAAATCTGGAGAACCAATCAACTACACAACAACAACTAAACTTGCAGAGTTGAAAGCACTTGGATATGAATTAGTAACTGATGGATTCACAACAGCAACAGATAAGAACTTTGATAAAGATACAAATGTTGATCAAAACTTCGTAGTAACAGTGAAACCAAAAGTTGTAGACGTTCCACCGTTCGATTCAACAAATCCGAACGATCCAAAAACTCCAAAACCAGGACAACCAGTTGATCCAGAAAATCCAAATGGACCAAAATGGACTGAAGAGTTAATCAAGTCACTAGAAACTACTAAACATGTAAACCGTACAATTTCTTACGTGAAAGAAGACGGAAGCAAAGTTGAGTACACAGACAAAGCTGGAAACAAATCTACAGCTGATGTAACTGATAAAGTAACATTCACTCGTCCGGCTAAGATTAACGTTGTAACAGGTACTATCGAATATGGTAAATGGACTCCAGTAAACAACGATACTACATTTGATAAAGTAACATCACCAGTAGCACCAGGATACGTTCTGAAAGATGCATCTCAAAAAGAAGTAGCTGAAACTACAGGATTAACTGAAAATTCTAAAGATGAAACAATCAAAGTTGTATACGTACCAGTAGGAAAAGTTACAATTACAGTACCACCAGGTGTAACACCACCAACTCCTGTAACGGATACACCATACGAAAACGTACCAGGTGAACCAGGTAAAGTTGTACCACCAAGTCCAACGAAACCAACAGATCCACAAGATCCAAATAGTCCGAAAGTACCAGTGATTCCTCATATCCCAGGAACAACACCACAAGTGCCGAAAGATCCAACTAGACCAGTAGATCCAAATACTAACCCACTTGTACCGTTAGAGCCAGTAACACCAGGTAAACCAGAAGATGGATATAAAGTACCACCGGTACCAACAGATCCAACTACAAATACATCAGTTAACTACGTTAAAGATGGACAAAAAGCTATCACTAACTTCGTAGATAACAATGGTAAAGTAGTATCTGATCCAGTAGTAGATCAAGGAGAATCAGGATCTAAATTCACTAAGTCTGGTGAAGTAGAAAGCAAGATTAAAGCACTTGTTAAGAAAGGTTACGTTGTAACAAGCAACGATTACCCTTCAGCAGATACAGATAGAGTATTCGACAACGATAAAGATAAAGATCAAGTCTTTACCGTAAAAGTTACTCCACTGATCGTGCCTACAGATCCAAACAGCCCTGATAAACCGATGGTTCCAACTGATCCAACAAAACCAGTAGGTCCTAACAACCCACTAAGACCAGTAACACCATCAACACCAGAACCAGGTAAACCAGTATTCCCTGAAGATCCAAACAGCCCAGTATGGCCTGAAACAGTGAAAGATATGGTTACAGAATCATCTGCAACTCGTACAATCACTTATGTAGATCGAATTGGAAAAGAAGTAGCAGCTACTCACACTGAAACAATCAAGTTCAAACGTACTGCGAAAGTGAACCTAATAACTGGAGATATCACATATGGTGAATGGACAGTAGTAGGTAATGATACTATCTTAGATGGTAACAAGTTACCGAAAGTGGATGGATACATCGCTCGTGGTGGAAATATCGAATCATCTCAAAAAGATATTAAAGCAACAGCAGGTGTAAATATCACTGAAACAGTCGTTTACGACAAACTTGGATCATGGATTCCAAAATTACCAGAGGGACAAACAAAAGTTCCACCAACTCCATATCCAAATAATCCAACAGATCCAACGAAACCAGGAACAGATAAACCACGTGTACCATACGTACCAGGATTTATCCCTGTAGATCCAAATGGAAATCCATTGAAACCAGTGGATCCAAACGATCCAACAAAAGGATATGAAGTACCGGACGTACCGGCAGATCCAACTCAAGATTCGCCAATTACTTACGTACCGACAGATCCAAGACCTTACCCAGGTCCAAATCCAACTCCGGCTCCACAACCAGCTCCAGCTCCTCAGCCAGAGCCAAAACCAGAGCCAAAACCAGAGCCAAAACCAGAAACTCCAAAACCTGCAACACCAGCAGAAAATGGAGATAACAACGGAACTCCAACAAATAACGGAGATAACAACGGAACTTCAACAAATAACGGAGACCAAACACAATTACGTGAATTACCAAATACAGGTACAGGTCAAGAGTTATCAATCTTTGGAGCAGCAGCAAGTGCAATTCTTGCAGGATTAGGATTAGTCGTTCCAGGTAAGAAAAAAGAAGAGGAAGAAGAATAATCAACCATTAATGATGGATTAAATTCTTTCAAAAGTATTTCACCCCCGTTCGAAAGTGCGGGGGTGTTTTTGTGTTAAGGATGTCAAATTACTGCGGTTGATATGGATCAGCAAGCGTTAGAGATTGAGAAACAATCAGTAATTAAAGCTAATGTCGGGCATTTGATTCATTTTGAACGAACAAATGCAATGAAGTTACTATATCACTCTGAAACATTTGATGTAGTGATTAATGAAGCAATGTTGACAATGCAATCAGATCAAGCTAAACGTAAATATGTAACGGAATACTTGCGAGTATTAAAATTAAATGGAGTATTACTCACTCATGATGTTCTGCTTAAGGAATCTGTAAGACAAGAGTTATCTCAGGCAATCAATGTAAATGTGGGTTCTTTAACTGAAAGTGGTTGGAAGAGTGTTATGCATGAATCAGGATATGAACGAGTAGAAATATTAACTGGAGAGATGAAGCTCATGAAAGTTTCAGGAATGATTTATGATGAAGGATGGATAGGAACTATTAAGATTTGCCTAAATACGTGTAAAAAGAAAAATAGAAAACAATTCTTAACAATGTATCGAATGTTTGAAAAAATAAAAAAGAATTAGGATTCATAGCAATGGTAAGTTATAAACCAGAATTGTCAAATTCTAAGAATAATTTATAGACAGAATATGTACTTGGAAATTTATCTTACAGATACCTTATATACCCTAGATAGAGAGAAAGTAGATGAAGTTTCAAGGGAATGGTTCAGTAGAATTGCAATGGGAAGACTATACAGTATTGAACATGGAAAGAAAATAAGAATACTTTAAGACGACTTCGGTCGTCTTTTTTGATGTAATAAATATATTGTATAGCTTGTCAAAAAAATTAAAAAAAGTTGCCATAAAAAATATTTTTCGTCATTTTTTGCGTATATATAAGTGAAGAGATGATTACAAGTGAAAAGTCATTCGTAGTCACCTTCAAATAAATATAGGAAGTGGTAAAAATGAAAGAACGTATCAAAGATGAGAGCCCTAAAAGAGGGGGAGCTATATGAAACGTGAGATTGAAAACATTCATCAAGATGTTTATAACAATATTAAACAATTGATGGATCAAGCAAGGAATAGAGTATCAAGAGAAGTAAATACTATTCTTGTTCAAACTTATTGGGAGATTGGACGGCTTATTGTAGAAAATGAACAGGGGAACATAGAAAGAGCTGAGTATGGAAAGAAATTAATAGCAGATTTGTCAAAGAGGCTCACAAAAGAATATGGTAAAGGATTTTCAAAATCTAACTTATTTAATATGAGAAATTTTTATTTGACTTTCCCAATTTTCCAGATGCTGTCTGGAAAATTAAGTTGGTCCCATTATTGTGAATTGTTGTCTATTAGTGATGAAAAGAAAAGAAGTTTTTATGAGAAGGAAACTATTCAAGCGAATTGGTCGGTAAAAGAATTGAAAAGACAAATAAAAACCTCCCTTTTTGAAAGGTTGTTACTTTCATCAGGAGATGAGAATAAAGAAAAAGTATTAGACTTAACTCTAAAAGGGAATGAAATTAATAAGGCTAGTGATATTGTAAAAGATCCTTATGTATTTGAATTTTTAGGATTGCCTGAAGAAAAGCTTGCAATGGAAAGTGATTTAGAAAAATCCTTAATTACTCATATTGAAAAATTCTTACTTGAACTAGGAAAAGGATTTATGTATGTTGGAGCACAACAAAGGATAACGCTTGGAAATACTCATTATTATGTAGATATGGTATTTTACAACAAACTATTAAAAAGTTATGTTTTGATTGAATTAAAGACAGGAAAGCTAATGCCGGAAGCAGTTGGACAACTCAATATGTATCTTAACTATTACAAGACAGAAGTAAACGATGAAACAGACAATGAGCCAATTGGAATTATTCTTTGTACCGATAAGGATAGTATTCAGGCAGAATATGCTCTTGGTAACTTATCTAATCAGATATTTGCATCTAAATACACTTTGTATATTCCAGATAGAGAAGTACTTGAGGAACAAGTTGAGAGAGTGTTAAGGGATTATAATGGGAAGTGATTAAAGATAGGATGTCGTATCTGAATCCTATGCGAATCGTACTATAACAAAAGTATTCAAAGCAGAACTATAGATTGAAATAGAACGAAAGCAAGAAGTCGAAGGGGCAACTCTTCGGCTTTTTGTCATGATGGAAAAATATTTTACACCATTTTTTGCGTATATATAGATGAAGAGACAAATAAAGGAGGAAACAATATGAAAATCAAACCAACAAATGACCTACTCTTCAAAAAAATGATGACAACAATAGGAAAGGAATATATTCTCGAAGACTTCATCGAGGCAGTTACGGGAATGAAGCTAACAAATGTTAGACCAACAAATCCGTATCAGATAGAATCTTATCAAAAAGAAATCGAAAACCTAAATCCTGTTATGTATAGTACGATTGTTGATGTAGCAGCTACTACAGAAGATGGAATTGAAATTATGATAGAAATGCAACTCTATCAGCATAAAGATTTTTTTGAACGCATCTTTAACTACATGGCAACCACTTATACGCAAAACTATAAAGCAGAAACTGCAAAATCAATTATTTCTATTGTTGTTACTAATTTTACAGTATTTCCAGAATTTCAAGAAGCACGAGTAGAGATTGGATTAACCAACTTGACTTGTCATAGAGAAATTAAAAATAAAAAACACCAACCTTATTGGCGAATCTATTTAGTAAACTTAACTGATAAAGCCATTATTGAAGGAGAAAATACAGATTTATCAGAGTGGCGAGACTTTCTAAAAAATGGTACAATTAAACCAGAATCAAGCAGAGGATTAAAAGAAGCACAAAAAATAGTGAACTTCTCAAATCTATCAGGTGAAGAACGGAGGCTTGCAGAATTAATGGAAAAATATGAAGACGTGTACTATCAAGTCATGAAACACCAACTTGAAGAAGGAATTGAACAGGGTATTGAAATCGGACGTCAACAAGGCGTAGCACTTGGGGAAAAAAGAGGGATAGAGATTGGAGAACGAAAAGGGCAAGTTATGATCTGTTTTAAAATGAACTTACCAATGGAAGAAATTCAGAAGCACACAGGATTGACAGTGGAAGAAATTGAAGCGTTTAGGAAAGAAATGGAATAGTAGTGACAGGAAGAACAGCTCGTTATTTGGCTGTTCTTTTTTGGTTGTTCGACAAATCCTGTTGGCGAATTAATTTGATACTAGACTATGCCTTTGATTGTCGACTAATGGAGTTTACACAAAATTTTTGACAAGAACATCATACTAATAATACTTTATATTATACACAGAGTAATAGTTGCTAAATTAATTAGATTTGTTTGGAAACGTTAACAAAATCGAATAAAATATAATTAACAGATTATTCAAGGTATTGCTATGTTCAATTGATAATAAAATTAAAAAAAAGAAAATTTGGGAGGTAAATATGGATAAACAAAAATATCATAAATTATTAGAGGAAATTGAGTTTAGAAATGGGGATGACAATAATAAAAAGTTAGCTCTACAATTAGTAACACTTTTTAATGAACTTAATATTGCAAGTTTTTACAAATACTCTAAATATCATGAAGAGTATACAGAACAGATAATTAAGAATAATATATTTCATTTAAGTCCATTAAATGAAATGAATGATCCTGCAGAGTTTGCCTATAAAGAAATAATATTTCCTGAGGGAATTAAAATGAAAACATTAGAAATGTTAAAAGATACTTTAGCTCAGAAAGAACTAGAAACATATCTTCGAGAAGGTGAATGTGAAAAAGCATATCATTTATTGAAAAGTAATATTATCATTTGTTCCTTAACGACAGATTGCTTTAGTGCTCCAATGTGGGCTCACTATGCAGATGAATATAAAGGTATTTGTATTGAATATGATGCAAAGGAAATAGTAAATCATACTGCAGGGAAATTGGGACCAATAATATATAGAGAAAATGCGTTATCCATTGAAATAACAGATGATATGGAATTTCTAAAATTATTAAGAAGAATATTATTTTCTAAAAAAAATCATTGGGAATATGAAAAAGAATGGAGAGTAGCAAAAGTAGTTTTGGATAGGGATTATTCTAATAAATCAGAAGCGGAAAAATTGGAGGTTCAGAATGATTCTAATTATAAATTTAAACCTAAATCAATAACGGTCGGTTATAAAATGGATTTAAAATTAAGAGACAAACTATATACTTTATGCCAAATACATGGTATTAGAATGTATATATTGAAAGAAAATTTAGAAGGCTATAATTTAAGAAGAGAAATTTATGAGAGAGAAGCATTCTAAATTAATACCATTTTATAATAAATATAAATGCTACTATAACAATGCACATATTCAAGAATTTAAAAATGTACAAAATAGATTGAACAGACTTAATTTTGTGTTAAATTTGATAAACTAAAAGGAATAAATATAATGAGTAAAGATTATGAGAAAAAATTATTGAACGATTTATTAGAACATAAAAATTATCATTTTAAAATAGAATTTAAAGAATCTTTTTTATTAGACTTAAGAGAATTAGAAGAGAATTTTCATATTAGTAGAGAAGATTTTAAAATAGAATTTAGTAAATTATTGGATGAAGTGAATATTTTTTTAAAGAATAATAAAAATCAAAAAAAGAAAAATGTTATTTATGATAAATATAAAGATAAGTACTATATAAATGTAAATGGTGATAACTTTAACTTTGAATTTAATTATAGTAAAAAAGAAAATAAGCTAATTTTTAAATACTTTAATAAGATTATTGAATCTGAGAAAGTAGTAAAGAAAAAGGATATATCTATCATTTTATTTGAATTTATTTGTATCAGTATACTTTGCAGATTCGTAGAAACAGATTTGTTTTTAAAAATTATAGTAATTATCTTTATGATTTTAAATTGTATTTTATCCTTTGTAGTTATCAGTAAACAAAAATACGAAAAGACAATTTGGTATAATGAAAATTCATTTGATTTATACAGAAAATGGATTAGATGTAGAAATATTTCAGACTTAAGTAGATTATATTATTCTATATGCTTGTTAAATCAATGGATGTTTAGCTTATTCCTATTGTCAGTAAGTACCGAAGATGTAACAATTAAAGTTATTTTAGTAATACTTAGTGTTATATTATATGTATATTCAATTAATTATGTATTTAAAATGTATCGATTAAATGTTATTTCTGGGGGAATAATAATGCTAATCTTAGTACTTATTGGTTATTTGAATAAGGATATTTGGACTCTAATAGCATTACTATTTGTAATTTTAAATCAAATTTTTTCTGAAGATATAATTTATTTATCTAATGAATATTCTAATAAAAAAAGAAAAAAATTTGAAAAATATAAGTCTACTCCAAAAGGAAAAGAAAAAATAATAAAATTGAAGTTTAAGATCAATATAGTTATTCTATTTGCTTATATGTTTATAATGATTTTTGACAGTTCGAGAATTATTGTTCCGCTGTTATCTATATTTATTGTAGAAGAATTAAGAAATTCTATTCCTTATTTATTCCTTTTGGCGGTTGAAAGAATAACTATACTATCTCTTATTCTGTTTATTTTAAAAACGGATATAACAGTTGTTGTTAAACTTAGAAAAAAATTAATAGATAAAGTTCAAATTATAATTAACTATATATCGAAAAACCAATTTCCAATTTAATTTAGAAGAAATTAAATAGATTGTGGATTGTGTAAGTATAGTAAAATAAGTGAAATGAATTCTATGAATAAGGTAGGAAAAAGCACAGTATATTAAAAGTAGAATAAAACTATTAAGGATAGGATATGATAAGGCTGAAAAATAAAGAGTGTTAGTAAGAGGGTTAAACATCAACAAAAGAAAATAACTTAGTAACAAATAGACAAAATATTTGTAAAAAAAACGTAATATAACAACACTTGCACAAACTCTATAGAAGTGTTATCATGTTCTTGTTTGAAAAAACAATATTATAGATTGTGTTAATGAATCAAAAGCTAGTCAGGTTATGAACTTATTACCATCATAACTATTAACCCGAAAAAGTGAATTATCCTACTTTTTTAGCAAAATAACTTGACAATGAACTTTTAGTGAGGTAGCATTATCTTATAATATAAAAACCAAAAAAAATAAAGAGAGGTATAATATTATGAAGAAAAAATTATTATTAACAAGTGTAGCAGCTTTATCATTATTCGCTGCTTACAACACAGCTAACGCAGCTGATTTACCAGCAGGTTATGTTGATCCAGCTACTGGTAAATTAGTAACAGCTACAGTAAAAAACAATGGACAAAATACTGCAACTGACAAAGATACATTCCAAAATGGTAAATTAGTAAACAATTTACCAGGATACACTCGTTTTGGTGTATACGATGTTAAAAAAGCATCAGTAGTTCCAGCTCCAAAAGCAGGAGAAAAAGACGAAAACCACTACGTTCGTTTAAACGTTGTTGATGCTAAAGGTAACCCATTATCAAACGTTAAGTTTGACTTATCAGTAACTGTAGATGGTAAAACTACTTACTTTGATGTAGTTTCAGATTCAGAAGGAAGCGCAATTGTTGGTAAATATGAATTAAAACAAGTTGATGCGAGCGGTAAACAAGAACCAGTATTTGTTCCAGCTTCATTCCCAGTTGGTTCAGTTGTTAAATATCGTTTTGTAAAAGGTCAAGCTACAGATGGTTCAGATGTTAAATTTGTAGGTGAGTTTGCAGTTTCTGGAGACTTATATACTAACGGTAACATCACAATCAACGAAGTAAGAAAAGTTGATGTAACATTTGGTGACAAACCAGCTACAGGTAAAACTGGTTGGGTTAAAGATAACCAAGGTTGGAAATACCAAGTTAACTCTCAATTCGTAACTGGTTGGGTACAAGACAACGGTAAATGGTACTTCTTCGGTCAAGATAACCTAATGAAAAAATGGTGGGTACAAGATAACGGAACTTGGTACTTCTTAAACGGTGCTGGCGAAATGCAAACAGGTTGGTTACAAGATAACGGAACTTGGTACTACTTAGAAGGATCAGGCGCTATGAAAGCTAACCAATGGTTCGAAGTAGATGGTAAATGGTACCATGTAGAAGCTTCAGGTGCATTATCAGTAAACACTGTAGTTGACGGATACACTGTTAACGCTAACGGTGAATGGGTTTAATTTGTTTGAAATTAAATTTTAATGAGAGAAAACTTTAGTTTTCTCTCTTTTTTTTTGAAAAAATTAAAGTATTTCTTGTGAAGATGTTGTATAATAAAATTGTAAGATTTATAACAAACTTATAAAAATTTAGGGAGAGATGACTATGAAAAAGAAAATAGCAACATTATTATTAGCAAGTTCTGTAGTAACTTTAGTTGCTTTACATCCAGTAAGTGCTGATAATACAAATACAGGTGCGAATACCTCAAAAACAGAAAATAGATTTAAAGAAATACGTTATGTAACCTATCAAGGTGGTAAGTATGTTGATATTAAAGAACCATTAAAAGGCGAGGCGGCATCAAATACAACACCTCCAAAAATTGATGGATATACATATGCATCTGGTAGAGATGGAAAAGAAGTTGGATATGAGGGTGTTCTATTCCATATGTATTCTCCAACTGCTAATCCAAATAGTAATAGTAGCAATGGAAATCAAAATAATTCGAATAATAGTACTAATAACAATAATCAGAATAATACTAGTAATTCTAATCAAAATGCATCTACAGAAAAATATGTAATGAGTACTAAAAATGGTAAAAAATATTTAACAAAAAACGGGAACCAAGTAACAGGTTTGATTACGTTAGATGGTAAAACATATTTCTTTGGAATTGATGGTGCTGCTAAAGTTGGAGTTTATTCCGATGGAGATAAACGATTCTACTTTGATAATGAGGGTGTTCAACAAACAGGTTGGAAAAAAATTGATGGAAAAGAGTATTATTTCAAACAAGATGGTACAAAATTAAATGGCATCCAATCAAAAGATGATAAGAAATACTACTTTGAAGATGGAATTCAAGTAGTAGGTCTTAAAAAAGTTGATAATAAATGGTACTTCTTTACAGAAGATGGTAAAAATAAAACAGGTTTAATCAAAGATGGAGAGAAATACTACTATGTAACTCCTGAAGGTGAACGTAAAACTGGTTTGATTGAAGATGATAAAAAAGTTTATTACATTAATGAAGATGGTACTCGTAAAAAAGGTAGCGTTGTTGTAAATGGAAAAACA
>ERZ773211.240-NODE-240-length-12443-cov-8.17275_pt1 | contig 12443 bp, 9 predicted proteins | sample MGYA00511914_ERZ773211 | MGnify/ENA primary metagenome ERZ773211 (study PRJEB29015, sample SAMEA2738163) | human oral metagenome | biome: human oral; feature: human-associated habitat; material: saliva | place: China | collected 2242 ...
ATATCAATAGTATTGGTATTAATTACACTTGTAATTTTGGATATAACCCTTCTAAAGAAAATTCAAACTTATTATAAAACTAATGATAATAGTGTTAGGTATAGTACTGCTTTTGAAAAGTATAAAAGTAGAGATATAATAGTCGAAAATATGACTCCTAGGACACTTTTACTTTTAGGTTCTTCAGAGTTAACGACGACTATTAATGAGAATTATCACCCTAAGAAAATATTCAACTATGAAGATTTTAATATAATGCAAGTAGGGGTAGGAAATTCTCAAAATATTATTCATGCTGCTACACTTGGATCAATAGGGAATGATGTGAAAAATAATGAAATAGTAATGATTCAATCTATTCAGTGGTTTGATAACAAGAATGGTATTTTAAAGGATGCATTTTTATCTAGAATTTCTAGCGAACATGTGTACAATACTATGAAAAACGATAAAATAAGCTATCAGACAAAAGAAAAATTTATAAATAGAGTTATAGAACTTTCAGCTTCTAACAAGGAATTAAATAAAAAATATAAGAGTTATAAACGATATTTCTTAAAAGGTGAAGGAAATAAATTCACAGAGAAATTTTTGAAATTAGATAATTACTTCTATATTCTAAAAACAAAATTAAACTTTTATAAAAATAAAGGAAAAGAAAACTATCCGGTTAGTGGCGAAAATACTCCAAATTATAATTGGGAAGAATTAGATAAACAGGTAACCAAAGAAGCTATAGAACGAACTAATAATAATGATTATCAGATTGATAATACGTACTATGATAAATATATAAGAGTTAAATATAATCAACTAAAAGATAGTTCAAAAAATACAAAGTATGATGATTCTAAAGAATACGAAGACTTAGATTTACTATTATCTATTGTTAAGGACTTGAATTTGAATATCAAGTTTGCGATTCTTCCTGCCAATGGAAGATGGAGTGATTATACAGGAATAGGCAGTGAAAAGAGACAAGTAGCCTACAATAAATTAAAAGAAATTGCTAAAAATAACAATATAGAGGTAATGGACTATTCAAATAAAGAATATGAAGACTACTATATGTATGATGCGATGCATCTAGGTTGGAGAGGATGGATTGATTTTGAAAGAGATCTTTACAAACTTAAAAAGTAAATTAAGCGATAAACAAAGACTAACACTATGGGTATTATTCTTTTATATAGTAATAATGGGAATAATAATATACTGTTTTTTAACGGATTTTTCTAATGTCCAAGAGTATGTATATAGTGAGTTTTAGGATAGAGGAACGAATTACTATGTGGTAATTCGTTTCTTTTTTATATATTATTTAATTATCTACATTACACTAGTATAATAATAATTAATAAAAATTAATTTTCAGAAAAATTATGAAAAAATACACTCAATTAATTGATTTTATGAGAGAAATAAGGTAGAATTATAGCTATAATAAATTAAAAGGAAAATATTAATGAATAGAGATGCGTATTTTTATTTAGAAATGAAAGAGCATGAGTTAAAAGTTCCATATACGGGAAAAAATCGTCGTATTAGAGTACTTTTACCAAAAGGGTATGCTCAAGATGAACATAAACACTATCCTGTAGTGTATATGAATGATGGTCAAAATGTTTTTTATAGTGGTGAATCATTTAGCGGACACTCGTGGAAAGTTATACCAGCGATTAAGAGAAATCCTGATATGCCAAAAATGATAATAGTTGGAATTGATAATGATAATGAGGGTAGAATGAATGAATATGCACCTTGGAAGTTTTCAAGTTTACCAATATTAAATTTTGGACTTACATTGGGAGGATTAGGTTCTGAGTATGCTGATTTCTTTGTAAATGTAGTTAAACCATTTATAGATAGTACTTATCGAACTAAACCACAACGAGAATATACAGCGATGATCGGTAGTTCTTTAGGTGCCAATATATCACAATATATTGGTTTAGAACATAAAGATGTCGTAGGGTGTCTTGGAATATTTTCATCTGCAAATTGGTTGAATAAACCAGAATTTGATAGATTTATTTCGAAACATAAGGTCTCAGATCAAAGAGTATATATCGAAGTCGGAACGAATGAGGGAGATGACACAGATAAACAATTAGCAAATGGTAACCTAAAACAATTATATATTGATGCAAGTTTAGATTACTATCGTCAGCTAATTGATGCTGGTTTATCTACAAGTGAGTTAAAATTAAATGTTGTAGCTAATGGAGAACATAGTGAGGAGTGTTGGGCTAAATATTTACCAGAATGTTTGAGATTTATAAGTGAAAACTGGTAATATAACTTTTTAGAAAATGGAGGTTTTAGGATTGAATATAGAGAATTTAAGTCACTACAGTGGAAATTTAGGAAGAGAAATGGTTCTTAATAGGTATGGTCATGCGGGGTTACCGATTGTTGTATTTCCATCATCAGGAGGAACGCACAATGAATATTATGATTTCGGTATGATTCATGCTTGTGAAAGATTTATAAATGAAGGAAAAGTACAATTTTTCACATTATCGAGTGTTGATAGTGAATCGTGGTTATGCGACTGGAAAAATGGTCATGACAGAGCATTAGCTCATACACAATATGAAAAGTATGTTATTGAAGAAGCTATTCCATTTATTAAACATAAAACAGGTTGGTTTGGACAAATGATGGCTACTGGTTGTAGCATGGGAGGATATCACTCGTTTAATATTTTCCTGCAACATCCAGATGTATTTGGTAAAGTAATTTCACTTAGTGGAGTTTATGATGCTAGATTTTTCGTAGGTGAATATGGAAATGATGAGTTAATATATAGAAATTCACCTAGTGATAATATTTGGAATCAAAATGATGGGTGGTTTATTGATCACTATAGAAATGCTGATATTATAGTATGTACAGGGTTAGGTCCATGGGAGCAAGATGGATTACCATCATTTTATAGTTTAAAAAGAGCATTTGAAGAAAAAAATATTCCGGCATGGTTTGATGTATGGGGTGAAGATGTTGCCCATGACTGGCCTTGGTGGAGAATCCAAATGCCATACTTCTTAGATAAATTAAATTTATAATAAAGTTAAGAGGAGACAAAGATTTATGAATTACATAGTTATATCACCATATTATCCACACAATTTTCAAAAATTTTCTATTGAGTTAAAAAATCAAGGTATTAATGTACTTGGAATTGGTGAAGAGCCATATGAACAGTTAGATCAAAGACTTAAAGAAGCATTAACTGAGTATTTTAGAGTTAATAGTCTTGATGATGTTGATGAAGTAAAACGTGCTGTTGCATTCTTATATCACAAGCATGGACATATTGATAGAATAGAATCGCAAAATGAGCACTGGATGGAATTAGATGCAGCTTTACGTACACAATTTAATGTGTTTGGATTAAAAGAGCATGACCTTAAAAAGACAAAACATAAATCAGAGATGAAAAAATACTTTGAAAAAGCAGGAGTGCCTGTAGTACCAGGTTTCTTAGTGAAAAAAGAAGGTGACATCGAAAAAGGTGTTAAAAAATTAAAATTACCTTTAATAGCTAAGCCTGATAATGGAGTAGGAGCATCAGCCACTTATAAGCTTAAAGATAAGAAAGATGTAGAGAACTTTAAAAAAGAATGGGATGGAACAATACATTATTTCTTAGAACCATTTGTAGATAATTCTGATATCGTCACTTTTGATGGATTAGTAGATGCTAAGGGGAATATTGTTTTTTACACTAGTATCGTTTATTACCACACTCCATTAGACTTATTAAATAATAATACTCTTGATTGGGTTTATTATATAGATAAGGATTTAGATCCAAAACTAGTAGAATATGGTAAAAATGCAGTAAAAGCATTTGGTATGAAAGAGAGATTCTTCCATATTGAATTTTTCAAAACTAAAGATGATTATATAGCAATTGAGTATAATAACCGTCCAGCGGGAGCTTTTGCAGTAGATGTGTATAACTTTGCACATTCAACAGATTACTTTAGAGTTTATGCTGAAGTAGCTAATGGAACATTTAGTGGATTAAATGTTGATGAAAAATATGGATTAGCTTCAACACGCCGTGACTATAAAGACTATGTATATTCAGAAGAAGATATTAGAAATAAATATCAAGATAAATTAAAAGCCGTTTTAAGAATGCCTGAAGCTTTCGCTGAATTACAAGGTGATACAATGTATGTTCTTGTTGCTGATACTCTTGAAGAGATGAAAGAAATGGAAAGATTTGTAGGGAAATTAAAATAAAATTAAAAAAGCAATATAAAACTATGATTTTGAAGTTTTATATTGCTTTAATTTTTTGAGAAGAATGGTTTAATAATACATAATATAATAGTATAGTATTTTAAAATAAGTTATTTATTTAGAGATTAAGAAAACTAATTAAATAGTGAACTAGCGTGTTGAGATGAATTAAAGATTACTATAAGTATAAATTTTGTGGTATAATAGCAATGATATAATTTTTAAAGAAATTTTTGAATGTGTTAGAGGTAAAAAAAAATGAATATACTAAGTTTATTTTCAGGGGCTGGAGGATTAGATTTAGGCTTTGAAAAAGCAGGATTTAATGTAATAGCTGCGAATGAGTACGATAAAACGATCTGGGAAACATACGAAAAGAATCATAATGCAAAACTTATTAAAGGTGACATTTCTGGAATTCCTTCAGATATGTTTCCAGAATGCGATGGTATAATAGGTGGTCCACCGTGTCAGTCATGGAGTGAAGCGGGTTCATTAAAAGGGATTGAAGATCCGAGAGGACAATTATTTTACCAATATATACGTATATTGAAAGATAAAAAGCCGAAGTTTTTTTTAGCGGAAAATGTTAAAGGAATGATGGCTAAAAGGCATAATAGCGCAGTCGAGAGCATAGTTTCTGAATTTGAAGAAGCTGGGTATGATGTTTTTATTCATTTATTAAATGCTAGTGATTATGGAGTACCCCAAGATAGGAAGAGAGTATTTTATATTGGTTTTAGAAAGGATTTGGGAGTAAATTATGAGCCACCTAAACCATATAAGAATAAATTAACTTTTAAGGATGCTATATTTGATTTGAAAGATACTGCAATAGCAGCTTTAGAAAAAAATAAAACAAATGGAGATAAGTGTAAAGTTCAAAATCATGAATACTTTATAGGTGCATACTCTCCGATATTTATGAGTAGAAATAGAGTTAGACAATGGCATGAACAAGCGTTTACAGTTCAGGCTTCTGGAAGACAATGTCAATTACATCCACAAGCACCCGTTATGCCAAAAATTGATAAAAATAAAAATATATTTGTTCCTGGGAAAGAAGATCTATATAGAAGATTAACAGTTAGGGAGTGCGCAAGAATTCAGGGATTTCCTGATGAGTTTAAATTTTATTATACAAACTTAAATGATGCATATAAGATGATAGGGAATGCTGTGCCAGTAAATCTTGCATATGAAATGGCAAAATCTATTTCCTTAGCAATATCTAATTATAACTAAAAAAATAATAAGATTGAGGTATTATTCATGAGTAAAAAGAGCAATAATCAAGGTAGAGCATATGAATTTTCTTATTTGATTTCATTATATGAGGAAATATCAAAAGTACGTTCTGTAAAAATAGAGACGAATAGTAGTTATTATGCTGCAGAACGTGCGTGGAATACACTTTCTGAATCAGAAAAAACAATCTACAAACTCAGTTCATTAACAGGTGTTAATACTTTATTTGAGCTTGAACCATTAATTCTGGATGATGGGAACGATGAACTTGAATTGAAAATTCAATCTGATGAACATGGTGAAAAAGGTGACGTAAGAGATGTTTTAATTATTAGACGAGGTATAGAATGGGAAATAGGTCTTAGTGTCAAACATAATCATTTCGCAGTCAAACACAGTAGATTATCTAAAAAAATAGATTTTGGTAAGAAATGGTATGGAATTGCTTGTTCTGATCAATATTGGTTAGATATTAAACCTATATTTAATTATTTAGATGAAGAGAAAAAGAAAGGAACTAAATGGAGAGATTTGTTAAGCAAAGAAGATGATGTTTATGTTCCATTATTGAATGCATTTAAAGAAGAACTAGAAAGACAAAATTTGTTATTTAATAGAGAGATACCTAGATTAATGGTTGAGTATTTACTGGGAGAATTTGATTTTTATAAAGTTATTGGAATTGACAATAAAGAAATAACTCGAATTCAAAGTTTTAATTTAAGAGGAACATTAAACAAACAAGGAAAAAATCGTAAAAGAAATATTGAATTACCAATATCATCTCTTCCAACAAGAATAGTTAGTTTAGAGTATAAGCCAGGAAGCAAGAATACATTGGAATTATATCTTGATGGTGGTTGGCAATTTAGTTTTAGGATCCATAATGCTTCAACTAAAGTTGAGCCAAGTTTAAAATTTGATATACAGATTATAGGTATGCCTGTAACTATTATATCAATAGATTGCAAATGGGAAATATAATTCAGGAAAGGATAAGATTATTAGGAGTTAAATTATGAGCGGAAATGGTTTTAAAATTAAATTTGATAAAAATACAATTGATCATCTAGGAATAAAACTATATAGTTCATTTCCTCCTGTTATTGCTGAACTAATTTCAAATTCTTATGATGCTGATGCAGAAAATGTAGAAATTAGAATTAATTATGACGAAAAAATAGTTACAGTTGAAGATGATGGGAATGGAATGAATCATAATGAATTAAATGAGAATTTTCTAGTGATTGGGAGAAATAGAAGAAGAGCCGAAGGAACAGGGTTTTCTAAAATAAAAAATAGAAAAGTAACAGGGAAAAAAGGATTAGGTAAATTAGCAGTATTTGGAATAGCTAATACAATAGAAGTATATTCTGTTAAAGATGGATTGAAAAATGCATTTAGTATGAATTATGCTGATTTGAAGGCTGAAATTAGTGACGAATATAAACCTAGCATAATATGTGAAAATGTAGAAACTAAAGAAAAATCTAAGACTGAAGTAGTTATTAGAGAAATAACTCAGAAGAATATAATGGATATAAATTCATTAGCTTATAATTTATCTAAAAGATTCTCATTTTATGACTCTGATTTTAAAGTTAAATTAGTCGATTTAAAAACTGATGAAACTATTGTCATTACTAAGTCTATATATTTTGAAAGATTAGATAAAGAATTTAGTTGGAAATTTCCTAATGATTTTGAGAGCGAATTATGTGATATGGACTGGTTCAAATGGTTAAAAGAGCATAAAGTTTCGGGAGAGATATTTACTAAAAAAACACCGTTAAATAAATCAGAAGCTGGATTTTATATTTATGCTAGAGATAAACTTGCTGCAGAAAACAATTTTTTTGATGATAGAGCAAATGATATATTTAATAGTTATGTAACTGGTTATTTTAATATTGATTTTATTGACGATTCAGATGAAGCAGACTATATATCTACTGACAGAAGAGGAATATTATGGGAAGTTGATGAAGATATTGAAAAGTTGAGAGAATATCTTAATAAATTAGTACTCAAAGTCTCAAATTCTTGGAAAATGAAGAGAAAAGATAAAAAAGAAAGTCAGCTGCAACTTCCAGAAAATTTTTTTGATGGTATGACAAAACTAGAAATATCTAGTATAATGAAAGTTAAAGATACTTTAATCGCAAACTCTATAGAAACTGATAATATTGATTCATTAAAAAGAATATTAGATAGCATGAAGACGCTGTATAAGTTCGAAAGTTTTCAAAATTATATAGCTGAATTAGATGCAGAAGCTTTAACGGTTGAAAAAGTAGAAAAAATTACTAAAGATTGGGAATATATAGAATCTAAAGAGTTAGCAAAAATTTCGCTTGGACGTATTAAAGCAATTGAACAGTTTGAAAAATACGTAAAAGATGATGCGAGTGAAACAAAAGTTATTCAGCCATTTTTAGAAACATTTCCATGGATTTTAGATCCAAGGATAACTACATTTGAGAGGGAAGTGACTTTTAAAAAAATATTAAAAGAAAATTTTCCAGATAGAGAGCTTAGTGATAAAAATAGAAGATTAGATTTTCTATGTAATTTAGTAAATGGGGAACTAATTATAATTGAATTGAAAAGACCAAGAATAAAAATTACATTAAAAGAAATCCAACAAGCAAGAGAGTATGAAAGGTTTTTATTAAAAAATCATAAAGAAAGTATTGAAAAAGGTATTAAAACGTTTTTAATATCTGATAGCTTTCAAATGGATGAAGAAACAGAAGATATATATTCATCTTTAGAAAAGACGGGGAAGTTACAAATTAAATCATATTCAGATTTATTAATGAAAGCAAAGCAATATAATAAAGATTATATTACTAAATATAAAGAAATAGAGAGTGCTTATAAACCTGATGATGAATAAACTAAGATAGAGGAGAGGTGGATTGATGTTAAATATAGTTGATGTATTTTCAGGAGCAGGTGGGTTAACAGAAGGATTTAGGAATAGAGATTATTATAATTTTATTTGTCATATAGAGATGGATAAAGATGCTTGCTCTTCATTAAAACTAAGAAATATATATCATTATTTGAAAGAAGAAAATAATCTATCTCCATATTTTAAATATATTCAGGGAGAAATTTCAAAGGATGATTTATATTCAATTATTCCAAGTGATATAATTAAGGATATTTTGAATAAGGAAATTAGCGAAGAAACTATACCTTCAATTTTTGAATTTATTGATCAAAGATTAGGAGATAAAGCATTGGATGGAATTATAGGCGGTCCCCCCTGCCAAGCTTATTCTACAATAGGAAGAGTAACTAATAAGTCTAAAAAATCAACTGATAAAAGAATTTATCTTTATAAACACTATTTGGATTTTATAACTAAGTATAAACCAAAGTTTTTCATTTTTGAAAATGTGAAAGGATTACTTTCTTTTAAAGATATATCGGGAGAATTGTTATTACCGAAGATAATAGATGAATTCACTAAGTGTGGTTATAGAGTAGACTATAAAGTAATTAATGCTAGTGATTATGGTGTTGCTCAAAAAAGAGAGCGTTTGATATTGATTGGATATAGAAAGGATTTAGCATTAAATGAGTCTTTCTTTGATTGCCTAAATGAATACGTGGAATCTCCTCCAACAATTAAAGAATTATTTGAAGATTTACCAAGTATTAAGTCTGGAAGAGAATCTAACAAATATCGAGGAAATTACACTAGTAAATTTATTGCTAAGTATATTCGTAATAAAAGTGATGTTTTGACTCAGTATATAGCTAGACCACATAATGAAAACGATTTACAGATTTATAAACTAGTATTAAAAGCTAAGAAAAAAGGAAGGAATTTTAAGTATATTGATATTCCAGATGAATTACGAACACATTCTAATACAACTTCTTTTTTAGATAGATATAAAGCTTTAGATTATAATTCTGTTAGTCATACTGTTGTTGCACATATTTCTAAGGATGGACATTATTATATTCATCCAGATTTAAGACAAAATCGATCAATTACGGTGAGGGAGGCTGCAAGAATCCAAGGATTCCCAGATAACTTTTATTTTGAACATTCAAGGACAGCTGCATTTAGACAAATAGGTAATGCTGTACCACCAATTCTCTCTATGAAGTTATCAAAAGCTATTATTAAGTTTTTGAAGAGTGATAAGGGTAAGGCTTAGTGGTATTTATTATCTTAAAGTGGTTCTTAGAGTTCTATGTTATTTTAAAGTTTCAACAAATTTTTTAGTATATTTGGGGTTGAAAAAATTATAAAAAAGTATTGAATTAAAATAAATTTATAAAAGAAATATGAGACTACGGTTTTACTGTTAGTATCATATTTCTTTTATTTTTAACTCAGGAGGAATAATGTGTAATATTACATTGTAGTTGGTTTGATAGCGTGTAACATTTCTTGAATTACAGTAGGAAGTGTGTTAAGATTTAATTGAAAATAATAAAAAGGAGAATGGCATGAAAATATCTAAGGAGCATTTAGAACTATTAGCGGAAAATTTTCAGAGTATAGATGAAACAACGAAGGAAATAATTAATTTAGAGGCTATACTAACACTACCTAAAGGAACAGAACATTTTTTAAGTGATATTCATGGAGAATATGAAGCTTTTGATCATATTTTAAGAAATGGTTCAGGTATTATTAAAGAAAAACTTAAAGAAGTATTTGGTAACAGATTACCTAGAAAAGATTTAAATCTTTTAGCCACTATTATTTATTATCCAGAAGAAAAATTAAATCTTATTAGAAAAGAATATGATGTATGTGATTATAAAGAGTTTCAAAAGATTACGCTTCTTCGTTTATTAGAGGTAACACAAGTTGCGGCAAGGAAATATACTAGATCCAAAGTAAGAAAAATTTTACCAAAAGATTTTAAGTATATTATAGATGAATTACTTTATAAAATGCAAAGTAGCGATAAGAATGATTACTATGATAAAATACTTGAGAATATTATTGAATTAGGTGCTGGTGAAAAGTTTATTATAGAATTATCATTAAGCATCCACAAGTTAACAATCGACCACTTGCATATAGTTGGTGATATCTATGATAGAGGACCTTTCCCTGATAAAATAATGGATAGACTATTAGATTATCATTCTGTTGATATTCAATGGGGAAATCACGATATGTTATGGATAGGTGCTTACCTTGGAGACAGAATATCGTTAGCAAATGTAATCAGAATATGTGCAAGATATGATAATTTAGATATTATAGAAGATAGGTATGGAATACCTATTAGGAATTTATTAAACTTTAGTGAGAAGTATTACAAAGATGATGACTGTAAAGAGTTTTTACCAAAACTTTCTAAAGATGATGAGTTGAAATATAGTGATCATGAAATTATGCAAATAGCCAGAATGCATAAAGCTATGGCAATAATTCAATTCAAATTAGAAAAACAGATTATTGATAAACATCCAGAATTTGATTTGCAGTCACGTGCGTTACTAGATAAAATTGACTTTGAAAAAGAAACTGTAAAAGTTTATGGCAAAGAATACCCATTAACGTCATGTAATTTTCCAACAGTTGATAAAGAAAATCCATATTTATTAACGGATGAAGAAGAAAAAATTATTAATAGATTAAAAGAATCATTTATAGCAAGTGAAAAATTAAAAAAACATGTTGAATTATTTATTAATAAGGGTGGTATGTATTGCTGCTATAATGGGAATCTACTTCTTCATGGTTGTATGCCAGTCGATGAGGATGGAAACTTCCAGGAATTTTCTTATGGAGGAAAGAAATACTCAGGTAAGAATTTACTAGATTTTTTTGATAAAAAAATTCGAAGTATATTTTATTGCGGTTGTAGAGAAGATAACGGGTTGTTCTTTTACCTATGGCAAGGTCGCTACTCTCCATTATTTGGTAAATGTGATATGACAACGTTCGAAAGATATTTTATAGAGGATAAATCTACTCATGAAGAAGTAAAAAATGCATATTATAAACTTAGAGATGATGAAGAGTTTTGTATTAAGTTATTAAATGAGTTTGGTTTAACTAGTGAAGGTCACATTATAAATGGGCATACTCCTGTTAAGGAAACAAAAGGTGAAAATCCAATTAAAGCTAATGGTAGAACAATTGTTATTGATGGTGGAATGTCTAGGGCTTATCATAAAACAACAGGTCATGGTGGTTATACATTAACTTACAATTCTTATGGGTTACAGATAATGAGTCATGATATCTTCCAAAGTAAAGAAGAATCAATCAAAAATGAAACGGATATTATTTCAACTAAGAGAGTTGTAGATAAATTGTGTCGAAAAAAAGTAGCAGACACAGATAGCGGTACAAGAATAAAAAAACAAATTGAATTATTAAAAATTTTATTAGAAGAATATCGCCAAGGGGCAATTTGTGAAAGATATTAGTTAATATAAATCGATATTCTGAGTTACTTTGTATTTAAGGGGGAGATATGATGAAGATTTTATTAAGTATACTAGAAATTTTAATGATATTAGGAATAATTAGAAACTATAAAATATTAAAAAAAAGAAAAAAAGAAAAGAATGATTAATTAGTCATTTGTTTATCAAGATGATAGATATAAAAAGATGCTTGTAAGTATCAAAAAAAGGAGGAGGTTCAAGCTCCTTCTTTTTTTATACAAAGTATTGAAATAAAGAATATTATTCTTGTAAAAGTTGAGTATAGTACATTATATACAATTTCAAGAGGATTTTTAGAAAAATTAAAATTCTTATTGACAATCCTGAAAAAGTATATTATACTAATAAGCAGTTAATTGAATATGTACCTCACAAAGTAAGTGAGGTAGAGGTTGCGATTTTTATCAGTAGGGTAATTGAAAGTGTAGGGCTTGATGATATTACTTGAAAGGAAACGTCGCCGAAATAATATTAATCCTATGTTAATATTGTTG
>ERZ773211.244-NODE-244-length-12090-cov-7.82293_pt1 | contig 12090 bp, 12 predicted proteins | sample MGYA00511914_ERZ773211 | MGnify/ENA primary metagenome ERZ773211 (study PRJEB29015, sample SAMEA2738163) | human oral metagenome | biome: human oral; feature: human-associated habitat; material: saliva | place: China | collected 2242 ...
TTTTACCAACGAGAAAACCCATCGGAATCGACATGATGGCATAGGCGGTAAAGAAACAGAACTGAATCAGCATCGCCTGAACATAAGTCAGATCGAAAATTTCTTTCAGATGCGGAATCAAGATGTCGTTCATGCAGGTAATGAAACCCATCATGAAGAAGAGCGTGGTCAGGACGACCAGCGCGGGATTATGGTTTTGTTGTGATGGCGTAGACATGATTTGCCTTTCGATTTAGATTTATTGGTATTGACCGTACAAACAGTTAATATCCGTTAATAACGGGCTGAATCATACTGGCTTTTGCTATTCTTGCAAACACTGAAAACACGCCGACTACATAGCGTTTCAGCAAGATTCTGTCCGATAAAGCATTTTATAGACAGAATCCGTCCAAATTTTACAAAAAACCCGCCCATACACGTCCTAAAATCTTATTTCAGACGACCTTTGATCTGACGCAAACTTATCCGCCATGCCCCTCATTTACGCCTATCTCGGACTCGCCGCCTCCGCCTTTACCTCCGCCACCATCCTGCCCGGCACGTCCGAAGCCGCCTTCGCCGCGTTTATCTACAACTATCCCGAACAGGCATACGGCGCGTGGTTGTGCGCCGGACTGGCAAATGGCTTGGGCAGCATGGTTTCCTATTGGATGGGGCGGCTGATTCCATCCAAGAAAAGGTCGTCTGAAAAGACCCTGCGCCTGCTCCAACGCTGGGGAACCCTGCCCCTTTTATTTGCCTGGCTGCCCGTTATCGGCGACGCATTTCCCATTGCCGCAGGCTGGCTCAGGCTCAACCCCTACACTTCCGCACTCATGCTCCTGACAGGAAAAATCCTGCGCTACGGCATCATCCTCGCCGGCATCAAAGGTCTGATGTAAACCATTTGCGCAAAACCTGCCGCATTCATTTTCAGACGACCTGAAACAGCGTAAAATCCCAAAGGAAATATCCCGTCCCTTCATTTTTGCAAAGCGAGAAATCATGTTCTTCAATCACATCGAAGCCGCCCCCGCAGACCCCATCTTAGGTTTGGGCGAAGCATTCAAAGCCGAAACCCGCCCCGAAAAAGTCAACCTCGGCATCGGCGTATATAAAGACGCATCCGGCGCGACCCCCATCGTCAAAGCCGTCAAAGAAGCCGAAAAACGCCTGCTCGAGAGCGAAACCACCAAAAACTACCTCACCATCGACGGCGTTGCCGACTACAACGAGCAAACCCAAATCCTTCTTTTCGGTGCAGACCACGAAATCGTCGCCAGCCGCCGCGCCAAAACCGCCCAAAGCCTCGGCGGTACAGGCGCATTGCGTATTGCCGCCGAGTTCGCCAAACGCCAGCTGAACGCACAAACCGTCTGGATTTCCAACCCCACATGGCCCAACCACAACGCCATCTTCAAAGCCGTCGGCATTCAAGACAAGCCCTACCGCTACTACAACGCCGCCAAACACGGCTTGGACTGGGACGGCATGATTGAAGACCTCGGCCAAGCGCAAAAAGGCGACGTCGTCCTCTTGCACGGCTGCTGCCACAACCCCACCGGCATCGACCCCACGCCCGAACAATGGGAAACCCTCGCCAAACTCTCCGCCGAAAAAGGCTGGCTGCCCCTGTTTGACTTCGCCTACCAAGGCTTCGGCAACGGCCTCGAAGAAGACGCATACGGCTTGCGCACCTTCTTGAAATACAACAAAGAATTGCTCATCGCCAGCTCCTATTCCAAAAACTTCGGCATGTACAACGAACGCGTCGGCGCATTCACCTTAGTCGCAGAAGACGAAGCCACCGCCGCCCGCGCCCACAGCCAAGTCAAAACCATCATCCGCACCCTCTACTCCAACCCCGCCTCCCACGGCGCGAACACCATCGCCCTCGTGTTGAAAGACGCGGATTTGAAAGCACAATGGATTGCCGAACTCGACGAAATGCGCGGTCGCATCAAAGCCATGCGCCAAAAATTCGTCGAGCTGCTCAAAGCCAAAGGCGCAAATCAAGACTTCGACTTCATCATCGAACAAAACGGCATGTTCTCCTTCAGCGGTCTCACGCCCGAACAAGTCGACCGCCTGAAAAACGAGTTCGCCATCTACGCCGTTCGCTCGGGCCGCATCAACGTCGCCGGCATTACCGATGACAACATCGACTATCTGTGCGAAAGCATTGTAAAAGTGTTGTAATCCGCATCAGGCAATACCAAAAGGTCGTCTGAAAACCCGAAACACCGTTTTCAGACGACCTTTCCCACCATTTAACGCAACACCCTTTCGGCTTATCCCCGAATTTCAACATCACCCCGCTGCCCCCGCATCGCCCGCAGCGGCCTTTCAACATCAACACACGCCCAAAAGCATCACATTATGAGACCCACACTAGACGTCATCATCCCCTGCTACAACTCCGCCGCTACCCTTCAAGCGGCTGTCGAAAGCGCCGTTTCCCAACCCGCTGTCGAAAACGTCTGGCTGATTGACGATGCCTCCTTCGACGACACGCGCCTCATCATGAGCGACCTCGCCGCCATCCATCCCAAAGTCCGCTGCGAATACATGCTCGAAAACGGAGGCGCAGCCAAAGCCCGCAACTGGGGCGCCATGCAAAGCCAAGCCGATTTCATCGCCTTCCTCGACGCCGACGACGTATATGAAAACAACGTCCTCAACGCCGCCTACCTCGGTTTGGAAGCCTATTCCTACCTCAGCCTGGTCCGCCTCAAACTGCGCCCGATCGGCTTTCCCGAACACTACCTCAACCACCCGCAATTCCCCACCGCATGGGAACGGCTGCAAATGACCGTCGGCGGCAACACCGTATTCCGACGCAGCATCTTTCTCGCCTGCGGCGGCTTTCCGCAAGACGAACTCTTCAGAATCTTCGGCGGCGAAGATGCCGCACTCGGCATCGCCCTGACCCGCAACAGCGTCGTCGGTTACCTCTTTGAAGAACGCGACCCCGCCGTCAGACACAACTACCGCCCCGGCATCCACGCCGAACGTCTGCTCGATGCCGAACTTTTCGGCAAAACCGTCCCCGGACTGACCATAGACCACCAAAACGAAGCCGAAGCCGTCACCCGCCGCATCGGCCGCCGCCTCCAAGAAGTCAAAGCACACTCGACCTTCGAAGAAGCCGGCACCATGCCGCTCTACCCCGAGTACGAATAAGCGTGCATAAGCGCAAAGCTCTGCCCAACCGCTTGCATCACGTTGCTTGCAGCAAAAAAGGTTGTCTGAAATCTTGTTTTCAGACGACCTTTTCTATATTTATAGTGGATTAACTTTAAACCAGTACGGCGTTGCCTCGCCTTAGCTCAAAGAGAACGATTCTCTAAGGTGCTGAAGCACCAAGTGAATCGGTTCCGTACTATCTGTACTGTCTGCGGCTTCGTCGCCTTGTCCTGATTTAAAGTTAATCCACTATAACGGCAGTATGGCGTCAACTATACCTTATCTTCCCACGCTGCACGTTCCCTCATGTCTTCCACCGCTTCCACCAATGCCGCCGCCAAAGGCGGATCAAACGACGAGTGTCCCGCCTGAATCACGCGCAGTTCGGCATCGGGGAGCGCCTGCGAAAGTTCCCACGCGCTTTGCATGGGGGTGCATAAGTCGTAGCGGCCTTGCACGATGATGGTCGGAATATGGCGGATTTTGTCGGTGTTCGCCAAAATCGCTTTGTCGCCTTTCAGCCAGCCTTCGTTGACGAAATAATGGTTTTCCAAGCGGGCGATGGCGAGCGATTGGTAGGCGTCTTCATCGACGTCTTGCGGCTCGAAGCGGATCAGGTAGCTTTCCCAGTCCGCCCATGCTTTGGCGGCTTTCAGACGACCTGCTTCGTCTTCGCCGAACAGCATTTCGTGATACGCCGCAATCAGGCTGCCGCGTTTTTCTTCGGCGACGGGCGCGAGGAATTTTTGCCATTGTGCGGGATAAATCTGGCTGACGCCGCCCGCTTCGTCGAGCCACGCCATTTCGGACGGACGGCACAGGAATATCCCGCGCAATACGAGTCCGGCAACGCGTTCGGGATGGGTTTCGGCATACGCGAGCGACAAGGAGCTGCCCCATGAGCCGCCGAACACCAGCCATTTTTCGATGCCCAGCATTTCGCGGACTTTTTCGATGTCGGCAACCAAGTCCCAAGTCGTGTTGTCGTCGGTACAGGCGTAAGGCAGCGAACGGCCGCAGCCGCGCTGGTCGATGATGACGATGCGGAACACGTCGGGATTGAAAAAGCCGCGGCAGGCAGGCGATGCGCCCGCGCCGGGTCCGCCGTGCAGGAAGATGACGGGCAGACCGTCGGGGTTGCCGGATTCTTCCCAGTAGATTTGGTGGATGTCCGATACTTGCAGCAGGCCGCTGCGGATGGGTTCGCGGATGGGGTGCATGATGTTTCTCCTGTTGTCTGACGTTGGGATTGTACCCATCGTGCCGGTAAACGACAAACGGCAAGGGGTCGTCTGAAATCTGCTTCTGCCGCCGCGTTTCCCGACCGCCCGACTATCCGCTATAATTCCCCGATACCCGCGCAACAGAAAGAATGAAATGAACAAAATCCTGATGACCGCCGCCGTGTTGCTTCTGTCCGCCTGCGGCTTCCACCTCAAAGGCATGGGCGGCACCGCACGCACGCTGCCGTATCCCGCTTGGCACATCCAAAACGCCTCCGTCATGCAAAAGGCTTTGGAAAATGCCCTGCGCCGCGCCGACGGCAAACCCGTTTCCGCCGCCGAAGCGCAAATGACGTTGCACATCAAGAACATTGAAACCCGTCAGGACATCTACACCATCACCCGCGCCGCGCTGGTCAACGAATACCTGCTGACCCTGCGCGTCGAAGCCCAAGCCATGCGCAACGGCGAGCCTGTGGGTGAACCGATTACCGTCCTCGTCAACCGCACGATGGACTACAACGACAGCGAAGTGTTGGGCAAACAGGAAGAAAGCGAAACCATCTGGGCGGAAATGCGCGCCGACGCAGCCGACCAAATCGTCCGCCGCCTCACGTTCCTGAAAGCGTATTGATGGCAGTCATGAATATCGAACAGGTCAGCGCGGATATGCCGCTTTCGCCGCTGTACATCATTCACGGCGAAGAAGACCTGTTGCGCATCGAAGCCCTCGACACCCTGCGCGCCGCCGCCAAAAAACAAGGCTATCTCAACCGCGAAGTCTTTACGGCGGACAACGGCGCCGACTGGGACGAACTTTTGCAAAGCGCAGGCAGCGCGGGGCTTTTCGCTGATTTGAAACTTTTGGAAATCCACATTCCGAACGGCAAGCCCGGCAAAAACGGCGGCGACGCGCTGCAAACCTTCGCCGAACGCCTGCCCGAAGACACCGTCACCCTGATTCTGCTGCCCAAGCTCGAAAAAGCCCAAACGCAGGCAAAATGGTTCACCGCGCTCGCCGCCAAAGGCACGGTACTCGAAGCCAAAGCCATTAGCGCGCAAGCCCTGCCGCAGTGGATAAAGGGTCGTCTGAAAAAGGTCGGACTCGACATCGAACCCGACGCGCTCGCCCTGTTTGCCGAACGCGTCGAAGGCAACCTGCTCGCCGCCCGCCAAGAAATCGACAAACTCGCCCTGCTGCACCCGCAAAACCATACCGTCAACATCGCCGATGCCGAAGCCGCCGTCGCCAACGTCGCCCGTTTCGACGTGTTCCAGCTTTCCGGCGCATGGATGAAAGGCGATGCCCTGCGCGTCGCCCGCCTTTTGGACGGACTCGAAGAAGAAGGCGAAGAACCCGTCTTGCTGCTGTGGGCGGTTGCCGAAGACATCCGCACCCTCATCCGCCTGACCGCCGCGCTCAAACAAGGACAAAGCGTGCAATCCGTCCGCAACAGCCTGCGCCTGTGGGGCGACAAACAAACCCTCGCACCGATTGCCGTCAAACGCATTCCCGCCGTCCGCCTGATCGAAGCGCTCAAAACCTGCGCCAAAATCGACCGCATCATCAAAGGCGCGGAAGACGGCGACGCGTGGACGGAATTTAAGCAGTTGGTGACGGGGCTGGCGGTGTGATTTCATCGGGCATGGATAGGCGCTTTTCGCGGCAAGGGCACGCCTGTTCAAAAAGCACGAAAGTTTGTATGCCGCATCGCCTCTGTACGCACCCCAAACGGCAAAAATACTGTAAAATACCGTTAAACATAAAGTTATGATATTTGAGGTCGTCTGAAACACAGCTTCGGCTGGATACAGCAGATTGACAGGCATCCGGAGCATGCGGATATGCGTACCGCAGCTTGCCCATCCACTGCAAACCCTTTTCAGACGACCTTCCACCCTTACAAGGAACTGCAACTTCATGGACAACCAAACCAAACTCCGCATCGGCGGCCTGCTCGTGCTGACCACCGCCGTTTTAAGCCTGCTCATCGTCTTAATCGTCGATTCATGGCCGCTCGCCATCCTGCTCGCCGTCATCATCGTCGCCGCAGCCGCCGGCGGCTTTGTCTGGTCTTCGCGCCGCCAGCAGCGCCAGTTTCTCGAGCGTCTGAAAAAATTCGACATCGATCCTGAAAAAGGCCGCATCAACGAAGCCAACCTGCGCCGTATGTACCACAGCGGCGGCCAACACCAAAAAGACGCGGTGACTTTGGTCTGCCTGTCGCAAAAATGCTCGGTTGACGAAGCGCACGCCATGTTCAAAAAACGCCCGACCCGTCAGGAAATGAACCAAATGGCAGCCCAGCAGGCGCGCGGACAAAAACGTCCCCACCGCTGATTTTTCCCAACACATAAGGTCGTCTGAAAACGAATGCGGCGGATTCGCCGAAACAAAACATTCCGTTTTTCAGACGACCTTTTTACCGACAAGACCGCCATGACCGCCCTTCCCCCTGCCTCCATCAAACGCCGCCTTGCCGCCCTTATGTACGAGTTGCTGCTGACCGGCGCCGTAACCGCCATCGCCGCCATCCTTGCCGGCATCGTCGCCATTTTCCTCAACCCCGTTTCCCAGCTTCTTTCCAGCTTGGTTACCTGCGTTATCTTTGTAGGAAGCTGGTGGCTCTACTTCAAAACCAACTGGACGAAAACCGGCCGCACCCTCGCCATGCAGACTTGGAAAATCGGGCTGCACGGCAGCAACGGCACGCTGCCACCATTGTCGCAACTGCGCATCCGCTTTATTTGGGCGTGTATCTTCGTCGTTTTCATCCCCCTGCTCGCTTACGCGGGTTTGCGCCACCTGCTCGCCATCCCACCCATGCCCGCCTTCGGCGCCGCCCTTATCTGGCTCATCTTGCCGTGGGGCTTTGCCCTGCTGAATCCAGACCGGCAGTTTTTATACGATTTCTTGGCGGGAACGCGATTGGTCGATTTGAAACAGGAAACATCCGAAAGCTGATTGTTCTACTGTTTTGCCACACAGATAAAAGGTCGTCTGAAAACGATGCAAGCCCTTGCCGTTTTCAGACGACCTTTTTATCCGCCGTCGTTCTTATAGTGGATTAACTTTAAATCAGGACAAGGCGACGAAGCCGCAGACAGTACAGATAGTACGGAACCGATTCACTTGGTGCTTCAGCACCTTAGAGAATCGTTCTCTTTGAGCTAAGGCAAGGCAACGCCGTACTGGTTTAAAGTTAATCCACTATATTTGAAACCCAACCCAACTTATCGCCGACCGCCCCGTTGCAGGCAGCCTGAATTTCAAAATCCATTGGATAGAAATGCTGTCCTACGCCAACGAAATGCCGCCCTGTATGTATGCAGGCGCAGAAATCCGCAACGGCGCGTTCCACGGCTGGAAAACCGCCGATGCCGCCGAACGCGCCCGCAGCAGCATGATGGCAGTGAAGCAAGATGTGAAACTGCTCAACGAACACATTATCGCCTATACCGTAGAAAAACCGCTCGCGCACATCATCGCCAAACGTCGTCTGAAAGCCGAAGATATCGACTGGTTTCTGCCGCATTACTCATCGGGCTTTTTCCGCGACAAAGTCGCCGCAGGACTCGCCAACGCAAGCTTGCCGATACCACAGGAAAAATGGCTCACCAACCTTGCCGAAAAAGGCAACACAGGTTCGGCTTCCATTTACATTATTCTGGAAGAGTTTATGCGCACTTTCGCGCTGCAAAACGGTCAGAAAGTATTGTGCTACATACCCGAGAGTGGGCGGTTTTCTACTTGTTTTATGCTGCTGGAAGCGGTGTAGCCAGCTTGCTTTCAGGCTGCCTATCCTTTAAAATGGCGCACATTAAGCCGAGAGTGCTGACCTTTATTTGCAGAACGTTGGGCGTTTGACCCACTCGGCTTACCACATTCATTTCACAGCCCTTTGCAGCCATGCAGGGGCTGTTTTATTAGGGAAAAATCAAAAATGTATTTGCTCTATGCCGATGAATCGGGTTCTATTGACGACCCGAACGGCGATTTTTTCGTATTAGCAGGCATCAGTATTTTTGAACGCCAAACGCACTGGTTAGACCAAAAAATAGAAACCGTAGCGCAACGCTTCAACGCCCGCTTTGCCAGCGGGAAATGCGAGTTTCACGGCAGCCCCATGCATTCAGGCAGAGACGGTTGGAAAACCAACGCTACGCCTGCCGAACGCGTTCAGGCGATTGCCGATATTTTGCATTTGTTGTCGCATTCGCAATCTCAAATCCGCATCTTTGCATCGGTGATTGAAAAACGGCTGTTTGCCGACAAATCAAAAATTATCCCCACCGCGTTTCAAGATATAGCCTTTTCCTTTGATACTTCGCTGCGAAACATTTATTACAAACACAACAACGCCCAACGCGGCTTGGTCTTATTTGACAAAAGCACGTCCGAGCGCATGATACAAGAGCTGTCTTACAGCTATAAGCATTTGGGTTCGTCAGACGACAAACTGCGTAATTTCGCCGAAGTGCCTGTATTTGTGGATTCGCAAGCCACGCGGCTGATACAAATGGTGGATTTAATTGCCTATTGGCTGTACCGTTATTACCAAAGCAACGACAATCGCGGATTCAACATCATTCAACCGCATATTTTGCGCAACGGCGCGGAAATATTGGGCTTGCACGAACATATTTCTGATGAAACGCGCCAGCGTTTGACCCATGCAGACGACTGCGGTTTTCCGTTTCCCGCGCCCAACCCCATTTAAGGCAGCCTGAACATGGACATAAACGACATTAACCATCTTCGGTTTACCCCCTCTCCTTTTGTTTAAACGAAACAGAAATGACGGCGAACCTGATCACGCCCACAACGACAAAAAGGTCGTCTGAAACCCAAATTGGATTTCAGACGACCTTTTATTTCAAGCCGGTTGGCTTATTTGTTGAAGAAAACCAGCGTCCACGGCAAGACATAAGCTTGCAGCAGGGTCAGCAGGCCGACGAAGGTACAGAAAATCAAGCTGTGTTTCACGGTGAAGCGGAACAGGTTGGATTCTTTGCCTTCCAGACCGACTGCCGCGCAGGCGATGGCGATGGATTGCGGCGAAATCATTTTGCCGGTCACGCCGCCGGTGGTGTTGGCAGCAACGGTCAACTCAGGTACGACGCCGATTTGATGCGCGGTGCTGGCTTGCAGCGAGCCGAAGAGCGCGTTGGCGGAAGTGTCCGAACCGGTCAGGAATACGCCCAGCCAGCCGAGGAACGGCGAGAAGAACGGGAATACGGTGCCGGTGGCGGCGAGGACGAGTGCCAATGTGGACGACAGGCCTGAATAGTTTGCCACGAATGCGAAGCCGAGTACCAGGCCGATGGACAGGATGGACAGGCGCAGTTCTTTGAGCGTTTCAAAGAAAGTGCCGACGGCTTCGGAAGGTTTCATTTTCAGCAAAGCGGCGGAAACGATGGAAGCAAACAGAATTGCCGTGCCGACTGCGCCGAGGAGGTCGATTTTGAACACGGCAGCGTATGGTGTCGGTTCGCTGACGATGGGCGCGGCTTTTTGTACCAAGTTGTGCAGCATCGGCCAGTCGAATTTGATGGTGGCAACGCCCAAAGCCTCTTTAACGCCCTTAATCGTCCACACGCTGACGAAAACGGTCAGAATGGCGAAAGGAGACCAGGCTTTGATGATTTGTCCGGCAGTGTATTCGCCCGCTTTGCGCTCGGACGGTTTTTTCATGCCGTTGAAGGTGAAGATTTCTTTAGGCTGCCATTTTTTCAGGAAGGCAGACAGACAGACCAAGCTGACTAGTGCGGAGGTAACGTCAGGCAACTCGGGGCCGATGAAGTTGGCGGTAATGAATTGGGTCACGGCGAAAGACACACCCGCTACCAATACGGCAGGCCAAGTTTGGCGTATGCCGCGCATACCGTCCATCATGGCGACCAACCAGAAAGGAACGATAATCGACAGGATCGGCAGTTGGCGGCCAGCGACCTGACCGATGTGGTAAGGGTCGAGGTTAGACACTTGACCGGCAACCAGGATTGGAATACCCATCGCGCCGAAAGCCACAGGCGCGGTATTGGCAATCAAACACAAACCGGCGGCGTAAAGCGGATTAAAGCCCAAGCCCACCAACAACGAGGCGGTAATCGCCACCGGCGCGCCAAAGCCTGCCGCGCCTTCGAGGAATGCGCCGAAGGAGAAGCCGACCAGCAACATTTGCAGGCGTTGGTCTTCGGTAATCGAAATCACGGAAGCGCGGATGATGTCGAACTGCCCTGTTTTCACGGTAATTTTATACAGGAACACGGCAGTAACGATAATCCATGCAATCGGCCACAAACCGTAAGCGAAGCCGTACAGCGCGGAAGAAACCGCCATGCCAGCAGGCATTCCGAAACCTAATACGGCAACGCCAAGCGCAATCAGAAGCGTATAAAGCCCCGCCTGATAGCCTTTAAGCTTCAGGACGGTCAGTGCGACAAAGAAAAAGATAATGGGCAGGAGGGCGACGGCTGCCGTCAAATATAGGCTGCCGCCCACTGCGGTATAGTTTTGAATCCAAGTTTCCATTGGGAAAATCTCCGAATATTTTTCTAATATACTTTGAACGGAGGACACTTTACGAAACTTTAATATGGCAGTCAATTATTTTTTTAAACAACCTTGCTGCATAAGTGCAAAATTGTTATTTAATTTTAAATAAAACAAAACATTATATGAATTGTAAAAATGTAACCCGATATAGTTTTAAACCATATTCGGGTAGAACAAGCCATATTGACGGGATATGGCCGGTTAATTAGAATACCGCGACATTGGGCATACCAATTTGGTCATACCAATTTTGACGCAGATTGCCATTTCAGACGACCTGCCGCATCACATTATCGGATTTGAGTCTTCCTCATAAAGAAAACATGAGGGAAAAGAGGGAATTAAAATGACAAAACTGGTTCGGCCACAAAAAATCAGCGACCAAATATTGTCGATATTAGAAGAACGGATTGCGACGGGCGTTTACGAAGAAGGCGGCAAAATCCCGCCCGAACGCACGCTCGCGGAAGAATTCGGCGTATCGCGCCCGTCGGTCAGGGTCGCACTGAACATCTTGATTGCGCGGCAGGTTTTGGAAGCGCGTCAGGGCGACGGCTATTACGTTTCCGTCAAACCGCAACAAGATTTCCTCCAAAGCTGGCAGGAATTGCTCGGCAAACATTCCAACTGGGAAACCGACGTCTTCGATTTCAGCTGCCACATCGAAGGCTGCATGGCATCGCTGGCTGCCGAGCGGCGCACCGATGCCGATTTGAAACGGATTGATTTTTGGCGGCAAAAATTCGAATCCGCCTGCGAAAGCGGACATTTGGAACATCAAAGCGAAGCCGACGTAAGCTTTCACCAAACTATCGCCGACGCCGCACACAACATCCTCTTCAGCCACCTCTCCGGCGGCCTGCTCAAAATGCTCTACCGCCAGACGCGCAGCAGCATCATCTACTTCAACCAAACCGAAGACCCGCGCCCCAAGCTGATTGCCCAACACCGCGCCATCTACGAAGCCATACTCGAACGCCGCCCTGCCGATGCCGCCGAAGCCGCCAAAATACACTTAAACTACGTCGCCAACAGCATCTTGCAAAACAGGGAATACAAAAGCCGCAACGAACACGCCGACACGCTGGCGCAGAACGACTTGAAGCGGGTGCAGGACTGGAAATGACTCCCCCACCGTTA
>ERZ773211.251-NODE-251-length-11831-cov-5.31666_pt1 | contig 11831 bp, 9 predicted proteins | sample MGYA00511914_ERZ773211 | MGnify/ENA primary metagenome ERZ773211 (study PRJEB29015, sample SAMEA2738163) | human oral metagenome | biome: human oral; feature: human-associated habitat; material: saliva | place: China | collected 2242 ...
CGGAACGGGGCGGGCATGCCCATCTGGCGCTGCACCAGTTCGTCATTGCCATGTCCGGCAGCTTCGACATCGTGCTGGACGACGGTTTCGATCGCAAGCGCTACCACCTGAACCGATCCTATGAAGGGCTCTACATCCCGCCCATGACCTGGCGCGAGCTGGACAACTTCTCATCGGGCAGCGTGTGCATGGTGCTGGCATCCGAGGTCTACGACGAGGCCGACTACATCCGGAACTACAGCGACTTCATGCTGGAGGTTCACACCCGGCACCGCGCGCAGCACCATCATGCGCCGCCAGCTGCCCATGTCGGCACCATCACCGGCACGCCTCTTTCAACTCCTGCGCCGCTTCCTCCGCGGCGTGAGCCGGCCGAGGCGATCGCTGAAATGGAAACAGCCATCCTGACACCTGAAAAATCCAGATCGGGGCGCTCCGGATCATTCGATGACGAACTTGTTCTGAACATCACCTGACTCCGCGCTGTTCCGACGGCAGGAGCGCCCGGACACACCCGGGCTTTCTTGTCCCCACCCTTTCATCACGCCCCGGTTCCTCTATGAATGCTGCAACCCCCATCCCCTTCCTGAACCTGAAGGCCATCAACGAGCGTCATCGCCTGGCCTTCCGAGAAGCCTTCGAGCGGGTGATGGACAGCGGCTGGGTGCTGCTGGGCGAAGAGACCGCGGCCTTCGAGGCAGCCTTTGCGGCCTACTGCGGCGTGAAGCACTGCATCTCGGTGGGCAATGGGCTGGATGCCCTGCAGCTGGCGCTGCGGGGCTGGGGCATTGGTGCGGGTGATGAAGTGATCGTGCCCAGTCACACCTACATTGCCACCTGGCTGGCCGTGACCTACACGGGGGCCACGCCGGTGCCGGTGGAGCCGACTTCGGACGACACCGGTCTGGATCCGGATGCGCTGGCTGCGGCCATCACGCCCCGCACCCGGGCCATTGCGGTGGTGCATCTGTACGGCCGCCCCGTGGACATGGATCCGATCATGGCCATTGCCGAACGGCACGGCCTGCCGGTGCTGGAAGACGCAGCACAGGCACACGGCGCCACCCATCATGGGAAGCGCTGCGGCAGCCTGGGACATGCCGCCGGCTTCAGTTTCTACCCGGGCAAGAACCTGGGTGCGCTGGGCGACGCCGGAGCGGTGACGACCAACGACGATGCGCTGGCCCGGCGGGTGCGCATGCTGCGCAACTACGGGTCGGAACGGAAGTATGTCCACGAGCTGGCGGGCTTCAATTCCCGCATGGACGAGCTGCAGGCAGCCTTCCTGCGCGAGAAGCTGCAGACGCTGGATCGTGACAACCGCCGCCGCGCGGACATTGCCACCACGTATCGGCTGGGCCTGCAGGGGCTGCCGGGACTGATGCTGCCCCCCGCTGACAACGAGACCACGCGTTCGGCCTGGCACCTGTTCGTGGTGCGGCATCCGCAGCGTGACCAGCTGGCGGCGCTGCTGGCCGAGCATGGCATCCAGACGCTGATCCACTACCCCACGCCGGTGCACCACCAGGGTGCATATCAGGGGCAGCCGGTCAGCCAGCAGTCCTTCCCGCGGGCCGAACAGCTGGCCCGCGAGGTGCTGAGCCTGCCGATGGATCCGACGATCTCGGACCGGCAGGTACTGCGCGTCATTGCCGCCGTGCGCAGCGCGTGTGTGTCACTGGGTGAGCCTTCATCCAGGGCGGCCTGAGCTGCCTGATTCAGACACTCAGTATCGAAGCCCCATAAGCAGCCACCTTCCCGTCGGCACTGAGCAGGGTCATGCCTTCGACCTGAGACTGAGCCACCAGCATCCGGTCGAACGGGTCCCGGTGCAGCCAGGGCAGACTGACCACGGCAGCAGCATGCCTGCCATTGACCTCCAGCTCCCTGTATCCGTTCCGGAGCAGCAATGTCCTGAACAGCAACGGATCGACACGAAAGCCTGGCTTCTGCATCGAGGCCTTGATGGCGATCTCCCAGATGCTCACCGCACTGAAATGGAGCTCGTTGCGGGTATCTTCTATGATGCTTCTGGCTGTCGGGCTCAACTTCCCGGAGTCGCGTGCACTCCACAGGAGAAGATGGGTGTCAAGCAGGTACTTCATGGTCTGTCAGACGAGAACATCTCGGCGATCTCGTCTGCCATCATGTCGTCGAAGTCTTCCGGGATCTCGGACAAGTCCGGCATGAAGCCGATTCTCCGGGGCGTGACGTCTTCCCCATCGTACGGCACGAGCTTTGCCATGGGCTTGCCAGCCTTGGCAATGATGACGACATCTCCCTTGCCGACATCCTCCAGCAAACGGGACAGATGCGTCTTGGCTTCGTGAACGTTGACCTGCATCATCGTGGGTCCTTGTCGGCTCTGCGTTGGTCAAGTCTACTTGACTAAGTCTGGCCCGACAAGAGCAACCCACGAATGCTCCCCCGTCACGGTCAACTCGGTCGACGTGCCATCAGGGGGCAGGCCCCTAATGCCGGGTTCCCCCGGCCGCCATCTGATCTCATTCCAGAGGAACCGGACCCCGGGAATGCCTCGTGGATCCGGGGCCTGATTCAGCCCAGCGCCTGCAGTCGCGCGATTTCCTTGCGGATGTGCTTGATGGCGGGCGTGACGATGGCGACGAAGTGCGATTCGCGCACGCGACGCTGCGGCGCGGACTTCATCAGGTAGCCGCGCGCGCCCTGGTGCAGCAGTGCAGCCTGGGCGGCACGCAGCGACAGTTCGGCGGCCTCGCCACGCACCTTCAGCACGTCGACGAAGAACGCGTTGCTGGTCTCGAACGGCGTGGCGGCCAGCTTCTGCACGCGGGCCACGATGGCGTCCAGTTCGGCCTGCAGGGCGTCGGGCTGATCGTCAAGGAAGCGGTTGACGTGGCCCAGTGAGGCCTCGACTTCACGCATGGAGTCGATGGCCCCCTGGATGACGCCCCAGCCAATGCCGCATTGCAGCAGCACGAAGGCAGCCCGGATGCTGGCCAGATAGGGACGCGCCGGCCAGGCAACGATATTGCGTGCCGGCACGCGATGGCCCGAGAAGCCCAGACCCAGCGTGGCCGTGCCTTCCATGCCCGAGAAGGTGGGGCACGGCGACAGCGAGATGCCGTCGTCCTGGCAGTTGGCCAGGAACATCAGTTCACGCGGGCCGTCATCGGTCTGGACTTCGGCCATGGCGCAGAAATGGTGGTCGGGCCCCAGATTGCTCACCCAGGGCAGCATGCCGTCGACGATGAAGCCATCGCCATCGGGCCGAGCCTTCAACCGGTTTTCCTCGATGCCGGTGATGCTCTTCATGGCATTGGAGAGTCCGGTGCCCCCCATGGCCTCGCCGGTCACGAGCTCCAGCAGCGTGTCCTGCAGGGCCTCCACATGGGGCGAGCGCTCCAGGTACAGCGCGCAGGAAATCTGGCACCACATCAAAAAGCCGGTGGAGGCGCAGACCTTCGAGACCTCGGCAATGGCCTGGATGGCGCCGGCATAGCTGGCACCACCGGGCAGGCCGGCCAGCTGGGCACGGAAGGCCCCGACTTCACCCAGCTGCTGCATGATCTCCTTCGGATACAGCCCCCGGTCGATGTCATCGACGATGGCAGCCAGCGGACCCTGTGCGATTTCCCGCACGGCCTCCAGCATCTCGGCATCATCGGGACGGTCGATTTCCTCGGCCAGCGATGAAAGGTGTTCGACGGTTTCCTGATCCAAGACAGCAGTGGACATGGGGACTCCCAGAAAGAGACGGCGCAGCCTGCGGACGGCAGCACCTGGGCAAAAGGACTGCGAAAGGGCCGATGGCGTGACGGCATTCGTCACGCCACGGCGGAGCTGCATCGGCGCCCGGACCGCTCAGGATCCGGGGCCTTCCCGGCCGTTCGACGATTTGACGAGACGGACGGAGGCAGCGGCCGATCAGGCCAGTTCGATGCTGAAGGGCACCGGGTTGCGGATGGTGTTGGCCACCGGCGAGTAGAAGTTGGCGTGCTGGACGATGTCATTGAGCTCTTCGCGGGTGGCGTCGCCTTCGATGACCACCTTCACGCGCACTTCCTGAAAGCCCATCTCGGCCGGCTGCTTCTCGGCGCCGCCCGCACCCCAGGCCGCCGGGTTGCCGATGTCGCCTTCGAGGAAGAGTTCCAGCTTGCTGAGCTTGACCTGGCGCAGCGTGGCCACGGCGGTGATGCCTACACCCAGGCAGCCGCCCAGGGCAGACAGCACGATCTCGCCCGGGGCGGGCGCGGTGTTCTGGCCGAACAGGTGCAGCGGCTCGTCCACCACCACGGCGGCGTGGTCACCCACGTAGCTGAGCGAGCGGTACTGGCCTTCCATGACGGTGTGGACCTTGTTGGTGCCACGGGCGTTGGGGTTGTTGCGGCCCTTCTCGGCAAAGGCCAGCAGGCCGTCGCGGTCGATGGGGCGCAGGTAGGTCTTGACGGTTTCGGTCATGTTTTTCTCCCGGAGATTCGTTCAGTTGTTCAGGACTGCAATGGCCGCGATTCTGGCACCTGACTTCATCGGGAGATGGATATGGATATGCGCGAAATGAATATGTGGGGTTTAAGGGCCTGTGCCCGAGGCCGCCCGGGCTGCCGCCCGCGAAGTGGGGTTTGTCGCGTGATGAAACGTGAATTGGGGTAGATTCAATGGCATGGCAGCTTCTCCTCCACGACACCGGAAAGGGACATCATGAAGATCACCAGCTTTGGCGAAGTACTGTGGGACAACCTGCCCAGCGGCAAGAAGCTGGGTGGTGCACCGCTCAATGTCCTGGTTCGCCTGCGGGCCCTGGGTGCCGACTGCGCCATCATCAGTAGTCGCGGAGCGGACGCGGACGGTGACGAGATCCAGCGGCAGGTTGAGGAGAAGGATGTCTCGACGGCGCTGCTGCAGACCTGCCCGGACCAGCCCACCAGTCTGGTGGAAGTGGCCATCAACAAGTGCGGTGTGGCCACCTATGACATCGTGTACCCATGCGCCTGGGACCGGATCACGCTTCAGGACGAGGCGCTGGCCCGGGTGGCCGAGTCGGATGCCTTCGTGTTCGGCAGTCTGTGCACGCGGGATCCGGTGACACGCCAGACGCTGGAGACGATCCTGGACCGCACGGCAGGCACGGACACGTTCAAGGTGTTCGACGTGAACCTGCGCGAGCCGCACTATACGCACGAGCGGGTGCTGAGCCTGATGAAGCGGGCGGACATGGCCAAGCTCAACGACGACGAGCTGTACGAGCTGGCGGTGGCCTTCGGCTCGAAGCACCGCTCGATCGACCAGAACGTGCGCTTCCTGGCGCGGCTGGCGGGTCTGGAGCGGATGTGCGTGACGCTGGGGCCGCACGGTGCGCTGTATTTTGCCGACGACGAGATGCACTTCCACACGGGCTTCCGGGTGGAGGTGGCCGATACCGTGGGCTCGGGCGACAGCTTCCTGGCCGGTCTGATCTACAAGCTGCTCAACGGCGCCTCGCCGGACGAGGCGCTGGACTTTGCCTGTGCACTGGGCGCCATGGTGGCGACCCACATCGGGCCGACACCCACGATCGAGACCGAGGAGATCGAGCGCTTCCGCCACCCGGTCTGAACGATCACGGGGGCACACCCGCCTGCGTCCGGCCGGAGGCGCAGGCAGGGACGTGAAGGCGTCACCAGGGTGGGTTCACCGCCCTGCGGATCTTGCGCTGCGCTGGCCCTGGAGGCATGCCGGCGGCATGGCATGGCAGACCGTCAGGAGCACGGTTGATTCGTGTCAACATGGCGGCTGCCATGCGCGTTGAGTGAGAAGAATTCGCGGACCGATGGTTCATCGTCGGACATGTTTGGCCTCGCATAGGCCGCTTTCTTCTTTCCCGCATGAGCGCCCCCCACAAGACCCGCGCCGGCACGGCCGGGCAATCCCGTTCATGGCGTCGCTGGCTGGCGATGGTCATGGTACTGCTCCTGCTGGCTGCAGGCGGCTGGTGGTGGTGGCGTCCGCCACCGGTAACGCCCCCCACGGCCCGGGTGACCCGGGCAGACATCCAGCTGCTGATCACGGCCACGGGCACGGTGGAGCCGCGCCGTTACGTGGACGTGGGCGCGCAGGTCTCGGGTCAGATCAAGCGCATCCATGTGCAGGTGGGTGACGATGTGAAGCGCGGCCAGCTGCTTCTGGAGATCGATCCGGACGTGCAGCAGGCCGTGGTGGAGGGCGCCCGCGCGTCGCTGGCGTCGCTTCAGGCGCAAGAGGTGGAGCAACGTATCCAGATGCGGCTGGCCAGCCAGCAGCTCAAGCGGCGACGGCGCCTGCTGAAGCAGGATGCGGCCACCCGCGAGGACCTGGAGAATGCGGAGGCGGCGCTGGAGATGGCACAGGCCCGCATCGCCAGCCTGCAGGCGAAGATGCAGGAAACGCGTGCCACGCTGCGCGCCGAGGAGACCCGGCTTTCGTACACGCGCATTTATGCGCCGATGGACGGCACGGTCATCGCGCTGGAGGCCCGCGAAGGCCAGACGCTGAATGCCACCTACCAGACGCCCCGGATGATGCGCATCGCCGACCTGGCGACCATGACGGTCCGTACCCGGGTGTCGGAGGCCGATGTGCAGGGTGTGACGGCGGGAATGCCCGTGTGGTTCAGCCCGCTGGTGGCGCGGCTGGGCCACGAGGAGGCGCCCCGGCGCTGGCACGGCAAGGTGCGACAGGTGCTGCCGGCACCGGATCTGCCAGCCGGCAGCAGCCAGGGTGATGGCGGCCAGGACGGCAGTGCATCGGCCACGACACCCACGGTGGTCAACTACACGGCCCTCTTCGACGTGGACAACGCCGACGGGGTGCTGCGGCCACAGATGACAGCCCAGGTGTCCTTCGTGGCGCGTTCGGCGCCGGGCGTGCTGGCGGTGCCGATGGCAGCGCTGGAACGACAGCCGGATGCCCCGCCGGGCACCTACCGCGCCCGGCTGCGCCTTGCCGACGGCAGCGCGCTGCAGCGCACGGTGCGCATCGGCGTGACCGATCTGGTGCTGGGCGAGGTACTGGAAGGGCTGGACGAGGGGGATGAGGTCCTGCTGAACGTCGCAACCGAAGCATCCCCCGACGCGTCAGGCATCGTCATCGACCCCGGCCCTGGCATGGTCATGCCAGGCGTCTGAGCAGGCGGCCAGGATACCGGGACACGGCACGAGCCACGAAGGCGGGACATGGCAGACATGGAAAAGGGGCGAGGCAGTCCCGGATGCTCCGGTGCGTGGGAGGCAGGACATGAAAGGCGGGACGTGGGAAGGGAGGCGGCCATGGCGGCACCGGTGCTGATCGAGCTGCGTGAGGTGCGCAAGCGTTTCGGGGGGCGTGACGGGGTGCCGGAGGTGGAGACCCTGCACGGCATCGACCTTCGGATCCAGGCGGGCGAGTACGTGGCCATCGTCGGGGCATCGGGCTCGGGCAAGACCACGCTGATGAACATCCTGGGTTGCCTGGACCGACCCAGCAGCGGCGAATACCTGTTCCAGGGCGAGGCGGTCTCGGGGCTGGACGACGATGCGCTGGCCGCGCTGCGGCGCGAGGTGTTCGGCTTCGTCTTCCAGGGCTACCACCTGATCGGCACGTCCTCGGCACTGGACAATGTGGCGATGCCGGCCCGCTATGCGGGGGTGGGCGAGCAGGCGCGGCACGAGCGTGCGGCCGCCCTGCTCTCGCGACTGGGCCTGGCGGAGCGTTTGCAGTACCTGCCCCACCAGCTCTCGGGCGGCCAGCAGCAGCGGGTGTCGATTGCGCGGGCACTGGTCAACGGTGGGCGGGTGATTCTGGCCGACGAGCCGACCGGAGCGCTGGATTCGACGAGTGGCGAGCAGGTGATGCAGCAGCTGGACGAACTGGCAGCTGCCGGTCACACGCTGATCCTGATCACCCACGATCCGGCCGTGGCAGCCCGGGCACGGCGCATCATCTCGATGGCTGACGGCCGGATCGTGGGGGATATGACGGCGCCCGTCGACGGGAGGGCGCGTCCGCTGCCGGCGACCGGCCGGGCCGTGGCCGACGACAGCCTGCCGGTCCGGCATGCCGATGCGCCTGTCCAACATGCCAATGCGCCGGTACGCAAGGACGGCAGGCCGTGCGCCGAGGCACCGGCAGACGTACCGACAGAAGCCCCTGCCGACCTGTCCGACCTGCACCCGCTGCGCGGGCGCGGCGGAGAACCTGCGCCAGCTGGGTATCCTGCGCAAGACCTGCCCGCGCTGCGCGGACGGGGCCGGCTGCCGCTGCTGGCGGACCTGCCGGAGATCCTGCGCTCGGCCTGGCGGGTGATGCGGCTGAACCGGCTGCGCACCGGACTCACGCTGCTGGGCATCATCATCGGCGTGGCGTCGGTCATCGTGATGCTGGCCGTGGGCCAGGGCTCGCAGGAGAAGGTTCTGGCCGAGATGCAGACCTTCGGGCTGCGCACGATCTACATCTTCCGGGAATGGCTGTCCGATACCCAGCAGGCCCGGCCGCTGTCGATGGCCGATGTGGCGGCCGTGCAGCAGGTGCCGAACGTGGAGCAGGCTTCGCCTGTCATCGACCAGAACGGCATCATCGTGCGTCATGGCAACCGGACGCTGCGCACCAATCTGAGCGCAACCACCCGGCACTTCGCGCAGGCACTGAACTGGCCGGTCAGCCAGGGCACGCTGCTGGAGACGGAAGACGAGCACGATCTGCGCAAGGTGGTCCTGCTGGGCGAGCGGGTGCGCGAGGCACTGTTCGGCGCTCACGGCCAGGCAGTGGGTCAGGAGATTCTGGTGGGTAACGTGCCGTTCCGGGTGATTGGGGTGATGGCGCCCAAACCCGCCCCCTTCCCGGAGGATGATGTCAACAACCAGGTGATCGTGCCGGTGGGCGCAGCGGCGGTGCGGCTGGTCGGCAGCATGGAACTGAGCCGCATCAACGTGGTCATCCGCGACATGCGGCATGCCGCCGAGACCGAGGCCGCCATCGTGAAGACGCTGACGGCCCGCCATGGCCGCAAGGACTTCAACATCCTGAACCAGGCGCAGGCGGTGCAGCAGCTGGCGCAGGCCAACCGGACGCTGACGCTGATGCTGGGGCTGATCGCCGCGATCTCGCTGCTGGTGGGCGGCATCGGCGTGATGAACGTGATGCTGATGACGGTGCGCGAGCGCACCCGCGAGATCGGCATCCGCATCGCCACCGGCGCCCGGCAGGCCGACATCCTGCGTCAGTTCCTGGTGGAAGCCATGCTGCTGACAGGCATCGGCGGCACGGTGGGCGTGAGCGGGGGATTGCTGATCGGCCTGGGACTGAAGGCGCTGGGCATCCCGATGGCCTTCTCGCCGCTGGCTGCCGCCATGGCCTTTGGCTGTGCCGTGGCCACGGGCATGATCTTCGGATTCATGCCGGCGCGCCAGGCGGCCCGACTGGACCCGGTGCGGGCACTGGCAGGGGAATGATCAGAACAGCCCCACCACCTTGCCGTCCGGACCGATGTCGATGCGCTGGGCGGAGGGAACCTTGGGCAGGCCGGGCATGGTCATCAGGTCACCGCAGATCATGACGATGAAGCCGGCCCCGGCCGAGAGGCGCACCTCGCGCACGTTGACGACGTGACCGCTGGGTGCCCCCAGCGCCGTGGGATCGGTGGAGAAGCTGGCGGCCGTCTTGGCCACGCAGACGGGGTAATGGCCGTAGCCCTGGGCCTGCCAGTCCTCGATCTGGCGGCGCACCTTGGCGGGCGCGCTGATGTCGGCCGCACCGTAGATGCGGGTGGCGATGGTGCGCAGCTTGTCCCAGAGGGGCATCTCGTCCGGATAGAGGGGATTCGAGGCCGTGCGGGCTGCCGATGCGCCCTTGCCCTGCTCGGCCAGCCGTACCACTTCATGGGCCAGCGCCTCGGCGCCGGCACTGCCCTTGGCCCAGTGCTCGGCCAGCACCACGTCCACGCCACGGGCCCGCATGGCACGGCGGATGAGGTCCAGCTCGGCCTCGGTATCGGCATCGAAGCGGTTGATGGCCACGACAGCGGGCAGGCCGAAGCGGCCGGTGATGTTGTCGACGTGGCGTTCGAGGTTGGCCATGCCTTTTTCCAGTGCGGCCAGATTCTCGGTGCCCAGTTCCTTCACGGGAACGCCGCCGTTGTACTTGAGGGCACGCACGGTGGCGACGATGACGCAGGCATCGGGCCAGAGGCCGGCCTTGCGGCACTTGATGTCGAGAAACTTCTCGGCGCCCAGGTCGGCGCCGAAGCCGGCTTCGGTGACGACGTAGTCGGCCAGCTTCAGGCCCGCACGGGTGGCGATGACCGAGCTGCAGCCATGGGCGATGTTGGCAAAGGGTCCGCCATGCAGCAGCGCCGGGTTGTTTTCCAGAGTCTGCACCAGGTTGGGCTTGATGGCGTCGCGCAGCAGCACGGCCATGGCGCCGTGGACCTGCAGCTGCCGTGCCCGCAGGGGCTGGCCCTGGCGGTCCAGGCCGAAGACGATCTCGCCCAGCCGCTCGCGCAGGTCCATCAGCGACGTGGCCAGGCAGAAGATGGCCATGACCTCGCTGGCCACCACGATGTCGAAGCCGTCTTCGCGAGGCTGGCCGTTCACGTGGCCGCCCAGGCCCACGATGGTGCTGCGCAGGGCCCGGTCGTTCATGTCCATCACCCGCTTCCAGTGGATGCGGGTGGGATCGATGTCCAGCGCGTTGCCGTGGTGGATGTGGTTGTCGATGGCGGCCGCCAGCAGGTTGTGGGCCTGGCCGATGGCAGCGAAGTCGCCGGTGAAATGGAGGTTGATGTCCTCCATGGGCACGACCTGGGCGTGACCACCGCCCGCCGCGCCGCCCTTGATGCCGAAGACCGGCCCCATGGACGGCTCGCGCAGGCAGATCATCGTCTTTCGGCCGATGCGGTTGAGCGCATCACCCAGACCAACCGTGAGGGTGGTCTTGCCTTCGCCGGCCGGCGTGGGGCTGATGGCGGTGACCAGCACCAGTCGGCTGTCCTTCCTTTCGGGCTGGCTGTCGAGCCAGTCCAGCGAGACCTTGGCCTTGTAGTGGCCGTAAGGCTCCAGGGCGTCATCGGGGATGCCGGCCCTGGCGGCAATATGGCCGATGCGCTCCAAGTGGGCGTTCTGAGCGATCTCGATGTCGGTGGGCATGGTGTTGTCTCGTTCCTGGGAAGCGCAGAGGGGCGAATGGCCAGCCCAGGGACAGGGCGGACTGGCATGCCGTGGACGGCATTCAGGATCGTACCAGCTCGGACGCAAAAAAGCCCGGAAGGCAGTCACGCCGTCCGGGCTGGTATCTGGCGGAGACGGTGGGATTCGAACCCACGGTTCGCTTTTTGAGCAAACACTCCCTTAGCAGGGGAGCACCTTCGGCCTCTCGGTCACGTCTCCGGGGAAGGTTTCCGGGCTCCGGCCACTGGCTGGCGCCCTTCACTTCCAGCGAAAGCCGCCAAGCGACTTTCGTAAAGATGAAATGATGGCAGAGAAAAGGAAATTTTTCAAGCGCTTGAGGAAAAAACCGCGCGCCTGAACAACGCCTTTCGCTGTTGCGTTCAGACCACCTTCTCTTCGACCGCCTCGCCTTCCAGGCCAAAGGCTGCGTGCAGGGCGCGCACCGCCAGCTCCAGGTACTTGTCCTCGATGACGACGGAGGTCTTGATCTCGCTGGTGGAGATCATGCGGATGTTGATGCCTTCCTTGGCCAGGCACTCGAACATGCGGGCCGCGATACCGGCATGGCTCTTCATGCCCAGACCCACGATGGAAACCTTGGCGATGAGCGGGTCACCATTGACCTCGCCGCCGCCCAGACCGGGCACCACTTCGGTTTCCAGCACCTTCATGGTGCGCTTGAAGTCGTTCTGGTTG
>ERZ773211.254-NODE-254-length-11737-cov-3.93409_pt1 | contig 11737 bp, 13 predicted proteins | sample MGYA00511914_ERZ773211 | MGnify/ENA primary metagenome ERZ773211 (study PRJEB29015, sample SAMEA2738163) | human oral metagenome | biome: human oral; feature: human-associated habitat; material: saliva | place: China | collected 2242 ...
ACGGTGCAGGTCTAGTGAATATTGTAAAATCAGAAGTTTCATTATTTCTACGCCCTAACACGTGTACATCCATACTTTTAGTATTCTGACTTGCAAAACCTTTAAATGAAATAACGTAGTCTGTATTACGTTTTATCTTAAATCTAGGGGTTCTTATGAAATTTTCACTTGTTGTTGAATTCGGTAAACACATTATTTTTTTATTACTATTGTAATAAAATGGATGTGTTCTTACTTCCCAATTCCCGCCCCATGAGTGACCTTCTTTTTGTAGTGGCTCTCCGCTGTCAGTAATATAGTTTCTTCCTCCAATACTTGTTGGAATACTATCCCTTACATTTCTTAGGATTTCAGTTCGCTCTCTACTTAATTGACTTGCTGTATCACGTTGAACCCATTGCTTCAAGCTTTCAGTTCGTGTGCCATCTTGATTTTTGTATTCCTCAAGTGAAGTAATCTTACTTGTTAAGCCGTTTACTCCTTTAGTAAACTCTGCTTTAACAGCGTTCAAACTATCTTCATTTTTCTTTTTAACTGCTGTAAATTCTCTAGTAATGCTAGTTTCAAGTTCTGTAACCTTACTAGTAGCACCGTTAACAAGTCCTCTAAGTTCTACAACTGTTGAATTACTAGAAATATCCTGCATGTTGTTAACTCTATCAGATAGTGCTTGAATTTGCTTAGTGGCTTCAACTCTATTCTTGCTAATCTCTAAGTTTGTAGCTTGAAATTGCCTGTTGTAGTTTTCTACAGTGGTTGATACTTGGTTTCTAATAGGTGCTAGTTTTTCGTCAAAAGCTTCACCCATTTTTCGGATTTTCTCCTCACTAGATAGCAATGCTTTTTCATAACCACCTTTAATCTTATCTTCAATAACTTTTGATTTTTCATTAAAGAACCTGTCGTATGCTGCTTCTTGTTCTGAAATTAAAGCATTTATTCTAGCTAGTACTGAATCATTTTGTGCTTGTAGTGTTTCTAATTTAGCTGAAGTGCTATCAGTAAAGCTACTTCTACCATCTCCCACTTCTATCTCGTGATTTTCTTCAAGGATAACATCCCAAACCACCTTAACGACCTTAGCATTTTCATTCATTATTCCCAACTCGTTGTAATAAACTTTCAATCTGTCGCATAAGTCTATCTGTTCAAGTGCTGGGTTATCGAATACTCCCTCAACTTTTGATAAGTCTTGGTAGTTAATCTTTAAGTTAGTTTTTGGCACACCTACATTATTACTTTTAATGTAACTTTCAGCTTTGCTTCTTAACTGCTCTACAGTCTTAATATTTTCATCGCTTGAAAAATCAACTTTTAAAATTCTTCTATGTGTGAATTTATTTAAGTGCGTGCTGTCTAGGAGTATTTCTGGCAATGTTATTAATTGTTCCCTGTTATCATCTGTGTATTTTTTAAAAGGAAAAACTGAAGTATAAGTTTCAAGTATTGATTGTTCTTGTTCTAAGTCTAACAAGTTTTTACCATAAGCAATAATGGTTGGGTTATCAATTCCCATACTTTTGTGAAGTGTAATATTTAAGTTATCAAATTCATATTCACCACCCCACACGTCAAGAATTGAACCTGCCTTACCTCCTAATGCGTCACGGGCGTTCTCAATATTTTCAACTTTCCATGTTGTTGAATTTACAGTTGTTATATCTGAATTGACAAAGAATTCATATCTACTATCCAACAAGTTATCACGCCATGTTGATAGTGCCATCAAAGCACTACCAGTAACTGTTATATCTGGTCTGATAGCGTTCATTGTAGTTTTAACTTGTGAAATGTGTTGACAATATACTTTAAATTCATTTTGTGTTTTAGTGATCTTTGATACTATGAACCTTTGATTTTTAGTTCTGTAACCAGCGTCACTTTTTATATACATTCCCTCTTTGATTTTATCAACATCTTTACCGTTGACTGGATAATCAAATTCAAGAATGTATATTCCGTTTTTTTCTCTACTAACATAACATTTAGAAGCGTCAGATAAAACTGACACCCCCAAATGTTCAAAATTAGTTTCATTTGCTTTATACAGTATAGGATAAGCCATTAAACTAGCGCCTCCCATCTTGGGGTTATTTCAACAACAAATGAGTTGTTGTCCCACGAGATTCTGTTATCTCCTATTTCAAGGTGTGGAAATGGATAAGTGAACACTTTATCATACTGCGGTTCTTTGTTATCCCAATGAGCGGACTGCGTTTCACAGTCAATAACAATGTGCCCACTAACTCCTTTCAACCTAAAGATTTGAGAATTAATATTCAAATTAATATCTCCTGTTCCTCTTAATTTAATAAGTGGATTTGCTTTTCTACGTTCTGGATTTCTTAGTATTTGTCCATTAGTTACTGTTATCTTATTAAGTCCTGTTTTCAAGTATTTAATAGGGTGTAGTTTAAAATTTAAGATACATTTCTTCTTACTTGTTAATGTTCCCTCAATTTTAAACGTTTCATAGAAGTACGCTTTATAAAGATACTCACTATCCCAACTTAAGCCAAAATCATACCATTTTGGCTTAATGTTGATAAGATAGTCATTTAGTTTGTTGATTATGTTTTGGACGTTAGCTTTTTCATCATAGATTTTAAACGGGAAAGTACGATCAACTACTTTCAACCGTTTATTATCTTTGATTTTCGCACCGTTCACACCGTCTATTTCAACTAAATCTACAGTTTGAGAAGAAGATTCCAGTTCTATTTCATCCACTAATCTTAACCCCAACTCTTTTGTGTTTAGTTGATTGTAAGTTATATATTTAGTTATCACAGCCTGTCTTTCTCCTCCTTAATTAAGAATTTTATTTGTTCATATAATTTACGAACATCTTCTTCAGAATTTGTGTTTAAATTCTCTATGTGAAGCAACGCTCCAAAGTTGCTTGTTTTGTTGTTAGTAACGCTGTTACTACTTCCACCTGCTGTTGCAAATGATGGAACACCTTTAAAACTAAGCATATTTTCAGGCACAAAATTAGGTTTGAATTTATCGATTGCACGTTGATAAACGCTGAACGCTTTATCTAATACTGGCATGTTTTTAACCATACCTTGAGCAACCCCTCCTGTTAAGTGGCGACCTGTTTTTTTATCAGTAAGCCTTGATGGTGAGTGGATTTGCGCCTTAGCTCTCAACGCTCTGTCAACCTCGATAATAATTGCATTTGCTGCAGCAATAACAGCTCCTAATGCTGAATACATACCTTGCGCAACTCCGTTACTTACTTGAGCACCTACACTATATGCAACTGGCACTATGCTTTGACCTACGCTTTGAACAGTATTCTTGATACTTTCCATAGCTGAACGAACGTTACCCTCGTTACTTCTTAAGCCATCAGCAATATTTCTACCTGCTTCTTCACCTGCTCTACGTCCTTCTTGTGCCATTTGAGAGGCTGTTTGTTGAAGTGTAGATACAAATTGTTGGCACGTACTTTGAATAGATCCTAAGGCACTATTCATAGCTGAAGAAATGGCACCTGCTAACCCGTTCATTGCTCCACTAATGCTTGCAACCATACTAGATACTGTCGCTCCAACCGATGAAATCGAAGTACCAATTTGATTAATCTGACCTGCTACGCTAGTGGATGTACTTCCAACTTGTGATAATGCACTTGTTAAACCATTAACTACACCAGTTAACGCTCCAATTGAAGCTGAAGTTGTACCAAAACTTACTGCTAATGTTGATAAAACAACACCAAATGCACTAATTGATACAGTAACAGAACTTACTGCTGTTCCTATGCTTGTTATTTGACTGTTGAAAGCACTGATTGAACCGCTGGCAGTCATAAGTCCAGCTAGTGAAGTTGTAATGTTAGTACTAAACATTTGAACGGCTGTTGAAGTTGTTATCAAGATAGGTGGTAAGGCATTTAATGAAGTAGTTAAGCTTGTGATTAATGTTGGTAATGCAGTAAATGCTCCTTGTACTGAAGTTGCTGCTTGTCCTAACATTGATAATCCACTTGCCATTGTTTGCATACCTGCTCCAGCCGTTGTCATTTCTCCAGCGTGAGCCGTTATTGCACCTACTCCAGTTGCCGTTGCTGTTAATGTAGCAACTAAATCTCCTAAACTTAAATCAACAAGAGTTTTAACTCCCTCAGCAAATAACCTAAACCCGTTACCTGCTTTTTCAGCCGAATCTCCTATACTTTGAATAACATTTGCCACTCCATCAAGTACTGTTCTTATTGAGTTACCTATTGAATCAATAACTTCTTTAATTCCATCACACACAGTTTTAACTGCGTTACCGAATTTTTCAAAGGCTGTTCCAACACCCTCTAATACTGATTTTATTGAATTTCCTACTGATTCAATCACGGAACCTACACCCTCAAGAGCTGACTTAATAGCATTACCAACGGAATCAATAATACTTGCAACACCTTGTAAGGCTGATTGAATAGCAGTTCCAACTGAAGTAATTACCGTCGCAACTCCCTCAAGAGCCAGTCTTACTCCGTTTCCAAAACCAGTAAATGCTGAACCTAACCCCTCGAGCACCGACTTAATGGCAGTACCTACAGATTGAATTACAGTTCCTATTCCCTCGAATACTGACTTAATAGCAAGTCCAACCGATTGAATAACGCTACCTAATGAAACTAAAACGGCTGATAAGCCAGTACCTAATGCAATAATAACTTGAGATACGGCACTTCCTAATGCTTGAAAGACCTTAGCAACTCCATCTCCTTGAGTTCCTAAAAGTGCAAGTCCAGCACACACCATAAGAATAGCGGCACCCAATGCAAGCCACGTTGGTGGTGGCACCATTGCAATGGCACTTCCTAATCCTTTAAAAGCAATGGATAATCCAGTTCCAATACCTTGTGCAGCAGTTGAAATTCCAGTACCTAAAGCAGTTAAAACGGACGGAACACCGCTCAATGCTGTTTTAATTCCAGTACCTATTCCTTTAGCTGCAGTACTTACTCCTCTACCTGCTGATTCTAGCAATTTGCCAAAACCACCAAATATTTTAGATAATGTCCCTTTAGATCCACTAGCCTTTTTTGTAACTTCATCTAAGGATTCAGTAGCGTTTTTCTTGAATAGCTTAAATGGATTAAGACTTTTAATTAAATCAAGACCTCTCATTGCCAATTTTATTGCTTTGAGAGAGCCTACAATAGCTAACAATGAGTAAGCAATGGCCCTAATAACACTTGGTGGAAGTGAAGCTATTAATTTAGCAAAACCACTTACTACCTTAGCAACTACATTGACAATCAATCCTAGAGCATGTGCAAAGGTGCTAATTGCTCCGCTATTTGATAGAGAGTTAACAAGGTTTGTAACTGCATTTTGAACATTTTTAAAAGCACTTATCACTGCACTTATTGCTCCACTATCATTTAATCCTTTCCATAGCTCCTTAGCTACTGTAACAACATTCTTAATTGAAGTTCCTATCCCGTTGATAATCCCTTCAATATCAATGCTTTCTAGAAAACTTCCTAACTTATCAGCAAAATTTCCAAAATCAATCTTTTCTAAAGCATCAGAAATTCCTGTAATAGCTCTTATTCCAAATTTGTTAAACTTCTCAAATGCCGGCTGTAGTTTATTAGCTAAACTTTCCTTAGCCCCATCTATTGCTTGATCAATAGTTTTAAACTCAGTTGCCATTTTAGAAAATTCAGCATTATTCCCTACTTTTTTAATTGCGTTGAAGAAATCTTCTGTTTTAACTGTGCCATCTTGAACTCCTTTAACAAGTTGCTCTAAAGACATTCCCATTTCCTTGGCAATTGCAGCCATACCAGCAGGAGTTTGTTCAAGCATAAGCTTAAAATCTTGCCACGCTACTTTTGGCTTTGCCGCCATTTGAGTTGCTTGTTGAGATAGAGTCTTCATAGCTTGTTTAGGATTTTCAGCTGCAGCTGCTAAACCACCAAAACCAGTTACAAGTTTATCAGTTTCTTTTATTCCCACCGCAGCTAACTGCGAATAGGTTTGGGCCATATCTGATGCACTATAAATAGTCTTGGTGGCATAATCTTGTAAGACCGATTTAGCTTGGGCTATCTCTTCTGAAGTCTTACCTATCATAGACATATTTCCCTCAAATGTCTTCCACGCTTTAGCTGAGCCGTTTAATTCAGTTACCATTCCTCGTATTCCGTTAGAAATACTACTGATTCCTGCACTTATTCCAGCACTTACTAAATTAGCTCCTAACACACTTTTAAAGACAGATCCTGCTTTATTCCCAGCACTTTCCAGGCCATTCAAAGCACTTTTTAATCTACCTATTCCTGAGGTGGCGCCTTTCTCATTCAAGTCAACATCTATTTTAACTTTACCTTCTGCCATATATTAACCTCCTTTCTTTTAAATTAATCTTCAGTAGGAAGTTCATATTGACGTTGTAAGCTTCTCATATGTTCCTTATATTCGGAACTATCATGCTTAGATGGTTTATAACTCCTAATCTTAATTACCTCCATGAATTTAGTATTCTCAGGAAGTCCACCTAATAAAGCATTGAATTTCTTCCAGTGGAGCTTACCTTGCATTTCTATAAGGTCGATATTATATGCTTGAAAAAAAGAAGCAAATATATAATCTGAATCATACTTCAGACTATATAATCGCTCCTGTTCTTCTTCATTCTTCTTAGCTGGCATAGGATTGCCTGCCAAATCGTACTCAACGGAATTTAATTCTTCATTCTTGATATGTTCATCGATTATTTGCGATAAGAATAAATCAACATCTTCAATTGAATATTTAGTGAACGGTTTCCCAGTTAACATAAACATTGCAAAATAAAGCTTTTCATAATCTTCTAAATCTTTTGACTTAAGCATATCAAGTAATCTGATTACATTATCAAAATTTAGATTAAGTTTATAAACTTCACTACCTATGATTAATTCATCTTTTAATTTATAGGCTAAATTAAGCATGATTAATATCTAGATACTTGATAAATTTATCGGCTGTGAATGAATTTTCCATTTCATCAGCAATACCTTTAATCGTTTGAACTGCTGCTAAAAATGTCGGAATACATGATCTACCGCATGCATCATAAACACGGTTAAAAGTATCTTCATCAAATAATTTCACCCACAAATCTTTCGCTAAATCTTTAACAATTTTTAAATCGGAAGGAGTTCCACTCAGATTTGATAATTTTTCTTGTAACTCTTTAGCATAATCTTTTAATTCTACTAACTTCTCTACATTTTCATCACTTACCACAAATCTAAGTTCAAATTCTCCAAAATCAACTGGAATTACATTTTCAAATTTCTTAATTACTACCATGCTTAAATCCTCCTAAATTATGCTACTGCTGTTTGTTTTGGCAATGTTGTCCATTTAATCGTACATTCAAAGTTTTCAAAGTCGCTTGCGTCACCGTCTCCAGCTTTAATTTTAGAAACGATTGCTACTGCTTCCCACGCTGTCTTACCGTCTGAAGATACCACTTTGAACCATACTTTTCTATCGTCACCAACTTTATATCTAAGGTCAGCGATTAGTTTCTGTGCGTCATCTTCTACATCGAAGTTCCCCTCAAATGAGAATCCAGCTTTAACTGATTTTACAGTTTCTTCAGGTGTGCCGTCTCCGTCATACCATGCTACGTCGTCTGTATCTTCGTCTGTTTCATCGTTTACTGTTTTAATATATTTTGCTAACAGTTTGTATTGTTCTTTTGTTGGTGCTGTTGTAGCGTTCGCCTTATCAAAAGGTGCTACAAAATGCTTTCTTAATGCGTTCTTTTGTCTAGCCATTAATTAATTCTCCTTCTATTTCTAATTTTGCTACTATTCGTAACGTGTAAATAAAGTAGTCTTGTTCATCACGTCCATTTACGGCTGGCTTACCAACATCAAGACTTAAGAATTGATAAGTACCGTTAACACTAGGTAATTGCAAATTGAATTCAGATAATGCAGAATGAATAGTCCACATAATAGCATTAGCCTTTTGATTTTCTAAGCTTTTTACAGCTATTTCAAAAGGTAAACTTATTTCTTGTGTGCTATCCATGAATAATTGCTCTACTCGGCCCCCTGATATTAAATTAATTACTAAATCATCCTTTTCAGTGAAATAATCTAATCTTGCTTTAAGTGGCAAATTTAACGAATTTACAAAATCACAAAGTACTTCTTGAAAATCAATGTTGTTAATCATCTTATTCCTAATCCTTTCTTAGCTACTTCTTCCCAGTTTTTCATATTGTCCTTAGATGCTTTCTCAGACCATTTTTTCCCAGTTCCTGGAGTAGTGTATTTCCTGAAAGTAACTATTCCATTATCTCCGTAGAATTGAGCTCTAGCATATACAGTATTCCAATAAACAGCACTTCCATCTAATCCTACTGAACCACTAGCTCTAAGGTGTCCTCCATCATCTAAAGGAACATATGGATCACTATCCAATAGTATCTGATTAGCGACTATCTGACGACATCTTCTTACATTTCCTGGGCCGAATTTTTTCTCCATAGGAGATAAGTCATAGGTTACTTTCATTGACATCTAAATCACCGTTATTTCGTAAGAAAATACCTTTCTACCTAAGTAATTAGTTTCAAAACTGATTACCTTATATTCACCATGTTCATCAGTAATGCTAGCTTGAAGCCAACTATCATCAACTACTACATTAGCAAATTTAGGATAAATAAATATTGTTCCTGATCTATTTCTTGTAATATTCGTTAGATTTTGAGTATTTGTAGACTTATCAATCGAACTCCTATCAAATCTCACATTATGTAGTTCAAAAGGTTCTTGATATGTGTATTTACCCCACTTATCTTTTTCTCCAATTAAACTAACTGACACAGAATCTGTTAAAAGGCGCTTATCTATCATAGCAAATACCTCTATATCCGAATCCAACGCTTTTAAGCAAGTTCATAGAGTCTAACGCTAAATTAAACTTACTAGCTTCAACCTTAGCTGAACCAGTTCCACTACCACCATAATTAATAGTGGTTCTTCCGATACTCAAACTACCTAAAGAATGTTTATCTTCAGCTGTAAGTATTCCTGTATCATTCAAGTAGCGGATTTGATTAGCAATAGCAAGCTTTACTGCATGCTTTCTAGGTGGAAAATCATCTTCTAAGTTGTTATTTTGATAAAAGTAGTTAGTGTATAAATCTACTGCCATTTCAGCTCTTTGTCTTAAATCTGAAAAATCATCTACTTCTGCAAATCCTAGTTCTTTATAGTCTTCTAAAGTAATATAATTCATTTTATAACCTCCAAAAAAGAGGCCGAATTATTCAACCTCTTTAGCTTCTTTTTTCTCTTCTACTGGAGTAGGGGCTGGAGATTCCTCCTTAACTTCCTCTTTTACTTCTTCAAGGTTAGTTAAAGCTCCCTCACCTAAAGAACTGATAATTTCTTTCGCTCTAGCTTCTGTGATATCCAGTTCTGTGCCTTTCTTCACTAGTTCAAAAGTATCTTTATCTGTAAAATTTACATTTACTAAGTATTTAACCATCGTTATTTCCTCCTATTACGCTAATGGTGTAGCGCTTGTAACCTTGATAATTGCTTTCTTGTTGTCATCAAGAACGAATGTTCCACCTTTTGCAGCTGCTTGAAGTTTAACACCATCAAATTCTTGTGCTTCTACTGTTCTAGCTGTTTCAATACCAATGAATGGAATTACAATTCCATCTGGAGAGAAGATTGCAACAACATTATTTTCAAAATATTGTTCTGCCACTTCATTTAATTCTACGTTTTTATATTTTAATAATCCATTTGTATCGATACTTACGTTTGAACCTTTTGATTTGTTGTTTGAAGCCATATCAACAATAGCGTTATAAACTTGTGCACGTAAGTAGCATTTAATAGGTGCGTTAATTTCAGTATTAACTACATAAACATTTATCTCGTTAAATAACTTCTTAAGATTAGCTTCAGTAAGTTCAGCTAGTTGTTTAGTTTCTCCAGCATTATCCGATAAGAATTTTCCTACACGCTTATTAATTTCTCTAGTTTGCGCTTCAGCATGTAATCTTAATCGGTCTGCTACTGCTGCATTTAAATCGTTATTAACTGTGTAACGGTCAATTCCCTCATGAATCGCAAGTAAGTAATTGTATTCTACTTCTGTATCTGTGTAGATTACTTCTTTTAATTCACCAAAACGGCTTCCTCCTTCTGTTCCAGATCCCATAGCTACATTAGCATCTGTTTTATATTTCCCTACTACTACTGGAGTATTATTAGTTTTAACCATGAAAGCCTTAGAATTGTGTTGCACTCCGTCTAATGTTTGAATTGGAGCTAATACTCCTGCGAATGCTTTTTGTACGTTGAAAATCGTTGATAGCATTTGTTTATATTGTGGCGCATACTGGCGCACTGGTAAATTGTTATTATTTGTTGACATATTTTAAATTCCTTTCATTATTGAGTATATTGATCTAAAATTGCTTGGAACGGGTCAACACTTGCTGTTCCGTTTCCGTTAGGGTTCCCGCCAACTGTAATTTGAGGTGTAGTTGGTTGTTGTTCCTGTTCAAATAAGAAAGGCTTGCTTTCTCTTAGTGAATTAACCACCTCATCAAGTTTAGGTTTCCCATCTTCTCCTAACTCAACCTTATCAACATCGATAAGTTTCATTAGAACATCGCTATCATATGCTTTAACATCTTTAAGTGCCAAAGCAATAGCATTTGTTTTATTTATTTGTGCCAACTTATTATCACTATCTACCTTGAATTGATTGTATTCTTCTTGTAATTTCTCTAAAGCCTGTTTAACTTCTGAATTAGCATCATTACTTTTTGTTAACTCTTCAAGTTTAGTGTTTTGTGATTCAAGTTGTGCTTTTAATGTGTCATTCTCAGCAGTTAATTCTAACTTCACTTGTTGCTTCGCTTTCTCCAACCCTGCACCGTACGCTTGCATGATTTTATCAATAGCGTCTTTATCAGTCACTCCTGCTTCAATTAACATATCTCGTTTTAAGCTCATAAATTTAAGCTCCTTTCGTTTTACGTCCATTAGACTTTATTTATTTAGCACTGTTACACCGTGCAAGGCATAATAAAAAGACAGTTTAACGTCATGTCCAGGACGAAGATGGAAAAATCAACCAAATTTTCCATTTTGAATTGTATTTTTATATTGAAAATGGAAAGTAAGCGATTTAATTCCATTTTGGCATAATAAAAACACCTAGTAAAATTTACTAAGTGTTTTATAATCCTCTTTTATTCCATTCTTTTTCTATTCTTTCTTCTTCTTCTTTAGTCCAACCATCAACAAATCGTGTTGCTCTTAATTCCTTATCTGAAAGATTTTCTATATCAATTGGTTCATATTTAATTCCTCTTGTTTTTTCAATATCTTTCATTATAATCTCGCTAAATTTCATGATCATTCTCCTTTACAATATTTATCGTAAATTCTATTTTTTCATCAACTATCGCAGCTTTAGTTATTACAAAATTACTATTTCTCGGTAGTATCATTTCACTTTCTTCAAAATTATCAGTCATATATACCTTTTGACCTTTTTCAGCATGTATTTTTAATCTTATCGGATAGTCTTTAAAATAATTCAATTCTGGAACTACGCTAGTTGACACAAAACCTTTATCATTTAAAACTGCTGTATTCTTATTTATTAGCCTAAGCATTTCTTTTTCACTTGTAACACCTTTTAAAATCGGATTTTGATCAATTATAGCATCAAGAATA
>ERZ773211.257-NODE-257-length-11673-cov-4.43717_pt1 | contig 11673 bp, 22 predicted proteins | sample MGYA00511914_ERZ773211 | MGnify/ENA primary metagenome ERZ773211 (study PRJEB29015, sample SAMEA2738163) | human oral metagenome | biome: human oral; feature: human-associated habitat; material: saliva | place: China | collected 2242 ...
TTAAACCGTCACTAAAATCAAACGAACGTCCATTTGTAATTTGGTATTGTTTGATAATCGCCTCTATTAATTCTCTCGAAGCAGTAACCATTGTTCCGTTTTTAGGTGATTTCTCTAAATCCCATTCGTACTGACCTTTGTTAGTGGCAGATGGGGCTACTAAAACATAATTATTCTCATGAGCTTTAATATCAACACCGGGTAAAAAACCAATCATTTGGCTAATATGAACATCATCTCGTTTAAAATAAAAGAGATGCTTACCGCCACTTGCAGTTTTTGCTTGTAAGGTAGGTTCAATTAATTTTAAATGTTCCCATTTTTTCAATGAGTCAAAGCCACTTTTTTCACCATGTTTGTCTATATCAATGACAAAGAAATTTGTTGTTCTTAGTGCAATATTAGCATCTGGATACTTATTCCATATCTCCTCTATTTCAGCAGCATCAAGCGGTGGTTTTGCAGCAAATTCAATTAATGGTCTTTTGGTAGTTGGGCTAATCGGAATAACTGAAAATCCTTTTTGTTGATACAAAAAGGCATATTCTTTCATTGAATGCATAGCATCACCTTATTGTTTAGAAAGGTAAATTTTCATCATTTACCTCAAATGTTTCGCCAAAAGTATCAGTGTTTTCTACAAGATCATAGTTACGATATACTTTTTCTCCTCTTCCTTTTGTTTCTTCGATTTTTAAAGTGAAGTATGAACCAACCGCCTTACGTTCTAATGCATCAGCTAATGTTTTTCCGTCTTCAAAGTCGTTCTTCAATACTTTATCTCCAGAAAATTCAATTGCTTTTTGGAAGAATTTAATTGTTCGTTCTACTGACCAGCTAATATCTTTGCCGTTCCATTCTGGCAATGTTCCAAATGATACGTATTCACTACGGTTATCATATTCACTTTCCGGTTGACGAACTTCAAACGTGTAGCCTAAACTCTCCCAGCCGCTTTCGGCAATATTAAACTGTACTTTTTTTAGAATTACTGGATATTCTCCTGCTGGAATTTGTGCCATTCCATTCACGCTATCTTTTCTTGGGTCAAAACCATCTTCTTTAATTTTCTTTGCAATACTTAATAAACTCATTCGTTATTCTCCTTTTTTGTTAAAATAATTCATCAATATCTGTAGTTGTTGCTTTTTCTTGTTTTGGTGTTTTTTCCACTACTTGTTTTTTACGTGGGGGTTCGACTGCACCTCGTACAGTACTTAAAATCTTCAAGATTTTTTTATCATCCACTTGGTCTGCATAGTAAACTTTACGTCGTCTATCAATTTCACGATTGTAGTTGTTACCAACTTTCTCCGTGTGGATCATTAAATCAGAATTACCATTAATCAGATTGACATACTTATCTTTCAAACTTGGTTTGTCTTTTGTGGCTTTACCGTTATCGTCATATTCAGAAACTTGACGGCTAATGTAGATAACATTCATTGGTAAAGCTTTTAAGTCCATCACTAATTCCGTTACTGCTTGGTTAAAGAAGTCGTAACCTTTTCCGTAACCAATTTCTGATAGAGATTTAAGCCTTGGTTTACCGCTTGGGGTTAACTCGTCACAGACAGCAATTTTAATCATCTCAATTACATCATCAATTACATCAATTACAACCGTTTCATAAGAATGCTTGTGCATTTGAAGTGCTAGTAAAATTTCGCCCAATTGATCAATCACAGAATTAACAATTTTTCCATCTTTGTCTTTTACATTTGCTAGTTGAATACTAGGAACTGCATTCGCTTGAGCATTACCATCCGTATTCAAAACGATTGGATTAGGAAACTCGTTTGCTAGAAATGATTTCCCACTCATAGTCTCCCCGTAAATGAAATAGTTACGGGGGGTGTCTTTTGGAATTTGAGGTTTATTTTCTGGTAATTTAAACAAATTATTCTTCCTCCTGCGCAAATACACTTAATAGTTCTTTGAACGCTTTTTTAAAGTGAACAGCATCTTCTCCACGCTCAATTTCTTTTACTTCTCCACCGTTTAAGTATTTCAAGTCAAACGTTGCTTCTACCAAAATAACTTCACAATCCATAGCTTTAGCAATCGATTTGAATTGTTTCTTTTGTGTTTTAAATGCTGCAACAGTTGTTGTAGCCGCATCTTTAATGTTTTCAGTAAAATCTGCATCATAAGCTAACGTTCCCTTACTCTTATAACTTTCTAAATACTTACCTGTTTCTCTATCACGAAATACAATAAATTGTTTTGTTTCTTTCATTGTTGTCATTCTCCTTTAAAATAAAATAAAATTCAATTACATTTACATCATGTTGTTGTCGACTACCGGTTATTCTCCAAAGCAATTGGCGGTAGTCGTCGTACTCTCCAGAATCTTTATCTACTGGATCTAAAATAACAATCGTTTTATATTTATGTTGCAATCCATCTACTCCAACACCAAGCACTTGGCTAGTCGCAACGACTATTTTTTTATCAATATCTTCTTGCCTATCTCCAGTCCATATTCCAATTTCTGGATGACGTTCTTTAATCACATTGACAATTTGCTTAGACTTACTCACGATTAGCATATCGTGAGGTGCTCGTTTGATTAATCCATCTAGTTTCAATAAAAGTGGTGTATCTTCATTGACTGGTTTTAGCTTTGGAAAATCTATTGCTACTCCAGTTTGATTTAAGTACCTCTCAAAAGTAGTTCTGCCAAACGATTGCTTAGCCATCACTGAATTTTCGCCAATGGTAACTAAATTTAATTTTCTAAATTTTTCTAATCGTTCTGGATTACCAGTTTCTATGTTTACTGGGTAAAATTTAATATCAAAGCCGTTATTTTCAACTGCGTTTTCGATTTCTTCTATTTCTTCCCAGCGGAAGAAATTAGGTAAATTGTTGATATAACTCTCATAATCTCTAAAATCTTCCCACTTTTCTTTTGAAAAAGTAAAAGGGTCATATACCATTTTTCCATGAGTTTTCTGCCAATCAAATTTACTATTTGGTCTAGCAAATCCAAAGATGGTTTTCTCTAAAGGGTAGAAATTTTGCCCTTTTTTTCTGATTGGTGTAGCAGAAAGTCCTATCGTGTATTTTCGCTTTATTTTGCGATATAAAGCCGTTTGTTTTTCTGACGACATATTCTGCCATTCATCAACAATCAGCACGTCACAGTCAAATTTTGCCCCTTTTTTTATCAGATTTTGCAAGGTTCTATCCGTCACAATACTACATTCAACATCATCATCAAAATTCATGATTTTAATAGCATCTTTCCAACCTTCTAAAATCGATAAACGGTTATTAGTAATAATGATTTTTTTAGCGTTTTTATGTTTTGCGATTGCTAAGGCACAAATTGTTTTGCCTCTACCGCCTAGCGCTTCTAAAAAAATCCCTTGTGTTTCTTGTTCACTTCTTTTTAAGGCTTCTTGTTGCCATTTTCTTAACGTTATCTCTATCCTCATGTACCGCCTTTCCAATATCATCAATAACTTCTTGAATATCATTTCTCAAAGCATAGAATAATCCCAACCTTGCAGCAGCCCTCACGTCTTGATGGTGGCTTTTTTCAAATTTCCATAAACCTAATTGCTTTAATAATTCGTTCGGTATATCTGTTTTATATCCTGCATTACGTTGTAAAATAGACTTTGGAAACCATTCTTGTATACAGTCTATGGTTTGCAACACCGTATTATCTTTAGCGTTGTCGTTATCCCTGGCTTCAAACTTTTCAACAACAACAACATCCCATTGGATATCTTGTCCGACCAGTTCCATCCATTCGTCAAATCCGTATACACCGTAAGGTACTACCCAATAATCCACTAGTCTTGCGTTATCTAATAAAACAATACCTGTAGTTGAGGTTTCGTTTTTATTGCTGGATGGGTCAATTGCTAAAATTCTCATTGACACACTCCTATCTGATACGCAAACCGCTTGAGTGTTTTAATTCTGCTCCAGGCACTTCTTCTCCTGCTTTCAATAATTCTTTAATTCCTGCACGGTCAATCTTTGGTGGCTGTTCCATTAAAAACTGTTTAGGAAGTAATGCTTCATCGAATACTTCCACACTAGGCGGATTATTTTGAATCGCAAAATTAAATACTCCTGCTTTGAATTTTGTCTTACCCGTCAATCGCATATTGTCTTCTAGGTATAGTTTTAATGACTTAATACGATTGTCTGCTGCTTGTTTCTTTTCTTTGAAACGTTTTTCTTCTTCTTCAAATGCTTTCTTATCTGCTTCTAGGTTGCGAATCCACTTAGCAATGTTTTCTGCTTTGTCTTCAATCGCTTCTTCAATACTATCTAATGTATCTCGTAATATATCTTCATCTAAATCCATATCTTGTACTGCTAAATAGTTTTGACTTAATTCATATAAATTCATATTATTCTCCTAACTGTTTAAATGTTTAAATATTTAAATATTTCCGGAAACCATCGTTTAAAATCGTTTATACTATACGATTGAATTACCTCGTGTTCTTTCATATAATCGTTTACTTCTTTATCCGGTGACGTCATGTAAACATCTACTGAATGACCAACACGGGCGAATACTAATGTAGTATCAGTTTGAGTATCTTGAATACTTACTTTTCTCATTGTGGTTTACCATCTCTTCCGAAAATTAATTTATTGTAATGTATATTGAATTTTTCTGAAATCATCAACATTTCTTCTTCTTTTGGAAGTTCGTACCCACGCTCATAACGATATATTTGTTCTGGTAAAACTCCTAAATATTCACTCATCTCCTCTACACTTATATTCAATCTTCTTCTATGATGAGATAATCTCATTCCGATTTCTCCCCACATTCTAGCTGCCATGTATTCTCCTCTCTTTTCATTGAAGAATCGTTGTGGTAAAATGATGTAAGGATATTATTGTCGAGTCAGCAAGTGCCGTTGCTGGCTTTTTTTGTATTCAAAAATGATTTGAATAATATCGTTCAAATGTTCCACATCTGTTGTTTCTTCAAAATTTTGAATTGATTGTTTGATTAATGTTATTGTTGTATCCTCTTGCATCATCTCTCCCCTACATATTGACCAGATTGAATTAATTGAAGTTTTTCATAATGTTGATTTGATGCACCTATGAATATAGATAGCAATAGGAATAGGAAGACTAAAAATGCTGTAAAATAGGCAAATGCTTGTGCAAATCTAATTAAAAACCACTTGTTGAAATTGTTTCGTTTTACTCGTCTATATTCTCGTCTAGTCATTCTTTAACCTCCGTTATTTTTTTATTTTTAACCAATATGTTACGAAAATACTTGATACACCGAATAAAAACAGTCCAGAAATCACAGCGGCGTCAATTTGCTCTTTATCGTGGGAGAAAAATGCTCCGAAACCCATTAGTACAAACGAAAATAGTATTGTTAAGCTCAACAAGATGAGTAAAAAACGTTCTTGAAATTTATCCATGATTAACCTCCATTCTTTCCAGTTTTTTCAATAATCTGATACACTCTCACTGTACTTTCTAAGTCATTCACTTTGTTTTTTAACACTCGATTATCCATCCATAAATGGTAAATCATAAAGTAAGATGCGAATATCGTTAGTGTTAACACGAATATGACAAAAGTTTTAGCTTTTTCCACGTCTGTACCTCCTTTCATCCCAAACTTTCTGAATCGCATCAATCTGATTAGCTTTGTATTTATAAGGTGCAGTATCTGTTCTTCTTGCATTAACAACTACAGGGTGGTATCTCACATCACTTTTAGACCACGTGCTTTTCGTTGTGCCAATCTTATCGCAAAGCTCTTGCGTTGTAAGCCAATCTTTTTGATTGGTGTCTTGAGCTATTTGCATTAAATCCACAAATTTTTTAGGATCTCGTTTAATTACTTCCACAATAATCGTGTCAAAATAATCTAATGTTGCTTGTTCCATGATTATTTGTTCACCTCTTTCATAAGCTTATTAGCTTCTTTAATTAATAACCGCATGGTGTTGCTGTCGGTCTCTTTTTCTGCAGCTCTCGTTAGCATATCTACCCATTCACGTCTTGTATCGTTCTTCCAGTTAATTAGTTCAGCTGTTGCATTAGCTTTTTCAAAATACGGTGAATAGTCTAATGATTCATCATCTAATAGAACACATCTGCCTGCTTTCAAATCTCTGTATATGTTCACTTTCACATTGCTAGCAGTAGTATTTACAGCTTCCGCTATTTCAGAAATTTTTGATGCAGGATTTTCTCTTAAATATTCCCTAATGCGTTCGGCTTGTGTCGTTTTTTCCATAATGAACTTAATTCTCCTTTCGTTTTTTGTTATTTTCCCTCGTGTATTGTGATATAATTAAAAATAAAAACGAGGTGTAAATATGGATAAAAAAACTTGCTTTGTAGTCTCTGTAATTGGTAAGGAAAATTCAAATGAACGAGAGCATGCTGATAGTGTATTTGATTATATTATCGAACCTGCATTATCAAATGAATTTGAAGTTACTAGAGCTGATAAAATGTACCACGCTGATAAAATTGATAATAAAATTTTTTCTTCTCTACAATCTTCTGATTTAGTGGTAGCAGATTTAACAGGAAACAATCCTAATGTTTTTTTAGAAATTGGTTATCGTATGGCTTTAGGAAAACCTATAATCTTTCTTGTACAAAAGAATTCAGAACCTTTGCCTTTCGATATTCAAAGCATCAATATTTGTCACTATGACATTAAAGGTGACAAGCCTTTACCTGAAGCTACAAAAGCTAAAAAGTATATTGAAGAAACTGTTAAAACATTTATTTTCGACAAAGAAGAAGATACTCCTGCTGAAGAAATTACCACTAATGAACTTAAAAAAATTCTATTGAATATCCAAAATAATTTAGACACTATGAATAGCCGATTGTTAGATGGAAGTTATCAAACTAACAATGGTCTTTCTTTTCAAGAGACTCTTCTGAATACGGCACTTGACGATCCCGATAAAGTAGATCGACTTTTGTCTTTAATGACGAAATATCCTCAGTTAATCCGTCCAAACGAATAGCCAATCCTTTGATAAAGCCGATTACATAAAACATTTCGGCTTTATTTTTTTCGCTTTTTTCTTCTAGACACTCTAGTTTTTCCATGTTCTACCTCTTTTCTAAAAAAAATAATCCGGTTTAAGACTTCTTTCGAGAAGTCTTTTTAATTTCTTCTTTGCAAGATTCTTAAAATTTGTTTTGCAGTTTCAATAGCAATTGTTTCCGCTAATTTAATTGCTCTATTCAATACGAATTTCGTTACCCAATATGTGTAAGCAATACTTCCGATTGAAATAAATAAATATATTAACAATTGTTCTGTTTGCATCAATTAGCCCCTTTCTAGATAAATCTTTTTAATTTGTCTAAGATAGCTACTAAATCCGAGTCGTCCAATCTTAATTGGTCGGCTTTTTGTCTTAGTCTATCGTCAACAGCTTGATTTAATTCGTGCCATTCTCTTTTTGTAAATTTGCTTCTGAATTCTAGAAACTCTTTTATTGTCGTTTCTTTATCCATTCTAAATCCTCCATTCTACTTCAATTCTTTCCGTAATCTTTTTAGCAATTTGTCTCCTTTCTAATCCAGACCTAGAATTTCTTTAATCTGTTCCATACGTGCTACAGAAATTCGTCTACCGTTGATTAAATCATTCATGTAGACTCTTGAAATTCCCATTGCGTTTGCTAAATCAGTGGCAGACCACTCTTTGTCAATCAACGCTTTGCGAATTTCTTTTTTTAACTCTTTTTGATTTTCGGTCATTGAATCACTCCTTTCTTTTTTTGTTTATTGACAATTTATATAAGCAAAACCTATTGCAATACGTTTGCTTATGTGCTATTATGTAAGCGTACAAAATAAGCAAAGCAAAAGAAATAGCTTCATAACAGTCTTGGCGGACAATTTTTATTCTGCTTTTCGTTTGTTTTGTCGTTAAAAATTAGCTTACACGATTAGTATAATTGCTTATGCGCAACTTGTCAACAGCTTTTTTTGCTTTTAAGCAAATTATTTTTTCGTGTTCTCTAAAAAAGGAGCAATTATCATGGATATTGTAGAAAAAATAAGAATGCTATGTAATGAAAAAGTCATGACGATAGCAGAATTAGAAAGGAATTTAGGTTTAGGAGCTGGTACAGTTAGCCGTTGGAATGTAAGAGTTCCTGGTGTCGATAAAGTACAAAAAGTTGCTGATTATTTTTCGGTGTCAACAGACTATCTTCTAGGTCGTGTCGAAACTCCACAATGGGCAACTGAACAAGATGTGCTAGATATAGAACGTGCATTGCACTTAAATAGCACTGTAGTTGCTTATGATGGAATTGAATTAACAGAAGATGAGAAAGAGCAAGTCAGTGCAATTATACGTGGAGTTTTATGGAAACAACTAAAGAACAAGAAATAAGGGGGAATCTATTTGGATGTAAAAACTTTAGTAGAAACATATCAAACGGCTAATCCGTTTACCTTAGCAGAAAATTTGAATATTCCATATCAATATGTTAACTTCCCAGAAAATTTAAAAGGGCAAATCGTGGTATATGATGAGAAACCTACTATTCTGCTGAATGACTCTATTAAAGAAACACCTACAAATTATTTAGTGATGGCTCATGAATTAAAACATGCATTAGACCATCCAGATTTATTGGGCTATTATTCGTTGTGTTATGGAGGAAAGGGAAAATTGGAACGTGAAGCGAATGATTTTGCTGAACAATTAATGTATCTGTTTCAAAAGGAACAAGAATTGGAATTACCAAATGAAATTGAAGAAAATACAAAATACATGGGAGAAAAAATGTTTTAAATTAGGAGGAATAAATATGGAACTGGAAATCTTATCAGAACAATTAAAAAATTTAGGTAAACGAGTTGCAACTTTAAAAGACAGCATTTCTACAGAGGAAGCTACTAAAACTTCTCTTATTATGCCGTTTTTTCAAATTTTAGGATACGATATTTTTAATCCATTAGAATTTATACCAGAATTTACAGCAGATTTTGGTATTAAAAAAGGTGAAAAAGTTGACTATGCTATCAAATTAAATGATGAACCTGTTATTTTAATTGAAGCTAAATCAATATCTGAAAAATTAACAAAGCACGATTCTCAATTATTTAGATATTTTGGTACAACGACTTCCAAATTTGGAATTTTAACAAATGGTCAAGAATATAAATTCTATACAGACTTAGATGAACCTAACAAAATGGACAATACTCCATTTTTAACGATTGATATTACTAAAATTAAAGATATTCAGATTGCTGAAATCGCAAAATTCCATAAAGAAAATTTTGATGTTGATAAAATTACTTCATCCGCAGCAGAACTAAAACATTTAAATAACTTGAAAGCATTTTTATCAGAACAACTATCTCAACCAACGGACTCGTTCCTAAAATATATCGTTGGAGAAATTTATGAAGGTACAAAAACTAAGAATACTTTAGAAAAATTTGAATCTATTGTCAAAAAAGGTTTTTCTCAATTTATTAGCGAGCGAGTAAACGAAAAACTAAGTGCTGCATTAAATACAAACGTGGATACTAAATTATCTAATGATGAAATTGTTGAAGAAATTGAGGACACTAGCAAAGCTGATTCAGAGATAGTAACTACTCCAGAAGAATTAGAAGCGTACACAACTACTAAAATTGTGTTAAAAGATATCATTGACCCTTCAAGAGTATTTTATAGAGATAATAGAAGTTATTTCAATATTTTAATTGATGATAATATTCGCAAATGGATCATGCGTGTTTATGTAAGCAACCATCAAATCAAATTAGTTTTTAATAATGAAGCACGCACTACTGTCGAAATAAAAAATCCATTAGACATAGTTCAATATTCAGCTGAATTAGTAGAAGTAACTAAAAAATTTATTCCAACTAAAGATTAATAGACAAATTAAAATAGCTTTAGTATTATAGGTGTATATTAGAGATGCGGAAATGCAGGCTCTACGGATTTATTCGGTTTCAGAGAGATTTTTTAATCGGCTCTGCGGATGTGAGGACACCTAAAATTAGGTGTCCTTTTTATTTATAAATTTTAAACAAAAACACCGTGCTTCAATTCTTGGCGGAATAGCACGGCGTTGAACAAAAAATCACCCTAAAATAGGGCTATTTGATATGCCCTATTTTACCACAAATCGAAAGGATGGTAAATATGGCAAGTATATACAAACGTGGTAAGACTTGGGCGTATAAAGTCTACTATTACGATAATGGAACACACAAAGCTATATCTAAAAGCGGATTTAAAACAAAAGCTGAAGCAAAAGATGCATGTATTAAACGTGAAAATGAATTGTTACTGGGTAAAAATTTTACGAAAGAAAAAATGTATTTGGCAGATTATATGAGGTCTTGGAAGAAACTGTATAAGGACGGTACGGTATCGACAGGAGTTCTAAAAAGAATTGATATGGTCATTAGATATGTAGAAAAAAATTATAATCTAATGTTAAAAGATATTACTCCAGATAATTACCAAGCATACTTGAATAAATTAGCAGAACGATTATCGACTGAATCAGTAATGAAATATCATGAATACGTAGCTGGAGCTATCAAGCACGCAGTTAGAACAGATGTATTGATTAAAAATCCATGCGAATATGCAAAAATTAAAGGAAACGACAGTCGTACATTTGAAGAAGAAACCAAATTTTTATCATTAGATGAATATTATAGATTGTATAACGTGATTATTAATTCTCTTGATCCAAGATACATATCAAAATACATTATTCTTCTTGCAATGGTAAGTGGTATGCGATTGGGAGAATGTTTAGGTTTAACGTGGAATAATTTAGATAGAAAAAAATGCACAGTGAAAATCGAAAAAGGATTCGACTATATCCATACACAAGACTTCACTGATGGTAAAACAAAAGCTGCAAAGCGAACAATTGTTATTCCGCAAGAAGTAATGGAGATTCTATATCAACTACCTCAAAACCAAGAACGTGTATTCAAAGATATCACTAGCGAAGGTGTTAATAAAGTACTTAAAACTTCTTTGTTAAAAGCCGGCATAGAACGCAAAATTAGATTTCATAGTTTGCGGCACACTCACGCAAGTATCTTGCTCTCTCAAGGAGTCCAAGTAATGTCTGTTAGTAAACGCTTAGGTCATTCTAGTCCAACAATTACAATGGATACTTACGCTCACATCATTAAAGAATTGGAAGAATCGGATAATAACAAAATTTTAAGTATTCTAACTTTTGGAACAAAGTTGGAACAAAAGTGCTAGAAACGTTGATATATCAACACTATACTATGCCTGTAGGGGGCATCTAAATCAACAGGAAGAAGCCTTGATTTACAGGGCTTTTTTGCTTGTTTATAACTGATTTACCCCACTTTTAAATCTAGATTTTCTTTTTTAATCAAATTACATCTTAACAAATAGTGTAAACCCATTTACTTTTGCTTTGATGCCATACAATATTTTCATGTAGAGAAGACAAATTTTATCTTCTCTTTTTATTTTCAAAATAATAAAAACTGATTTTCTTTTCATAAATCAGACTGAAACTTCCAAATTTTCCATTTTGTTTATTGATATTTCCTCTAAAAAGGTGTATAATATTTTTATTATCAAACTATACTATACTATATAGGGGGTATTGAAATGAAATTTTCTAATCGTTTACTGCTATTCCT
>ERZ773211.261-NODE-261-length-11536-cov-4.90497_pt1 | contig 11536 bp, 10 predicted proteins | sample MGYA00511914_ERZ773211 | MGnify/ENA primary metagenome ERZ773211 (study PRJEB29015, sample SAMEA2738163) | human oral metagenome | biome: human oral; feature: human-associated habitat; material: saliva | place: China | collected 2242 ...
AGGCGGCGAAAAATTCACATCGGATATGTTAATGTCGGGGGTTTCGGTAGATGTTAAGACTGATTTGGAGCCGTTAGGCGCGATTATGGCACCGACACCTATTCCTATTTGTCCGAGTAATCAGTTTGTTATGTTTAAAGATGATTTTACACAACAAGAATTGGATAAATATGAAAAAATCATCCAGAGCGAAGCCTATCTCAAGCAGGTGGCTGAAAAGGCTTCCGCGCAAAGGTTGTTAGGGGTGATGCTGGAGCTGGCGGGCGAAAACCAAAATACGGAACAAATGGCATGGATATTTTTGCAGGCCAGTTGGCTGGGCAGCCAGCGGCAAGATCTGGAAAAAGTCCTGCATTATGCTGATTTAAATTTGAAAGATGGCAACCAGCATATTGAAAAACTGACCACTATGAAGTTTGTGCGCGGAGAAATGTTGCGCAAGTTGGGGCGGTTTGATGAGGCGAAAAAGCAGTTCGAAGAATTATCAAAAGAGCCGACGGTAAAAGCTTCCGAGTATTTGCAAAAGCTGACGGAACTGGAGTTGGAGCTGACGGCAGAAAAAGACACCTATTCGCATCCGGTAAGACAAACCTTGCGTTTACGAGGAAAAATAAAAGACGAGTCATCACAGTTGTAAGATTTGGCTGCCGTATGTGGCAAAATGCAGTAAAAAGGTCGTCTGAAACCTGATTTGGGTTTCAGACGACCTTTTTGCTTTAGGGCTTAGTGCTTATTTCGCTGCGGAAGCACCAGAGGCTGCGGTAGCACTTGCTGCTGAAGCAGTAGAAGCGGCTTCGGCTTTCGCGCCGGCTGCTGCGTTCTTACCCCAAGCGGCAGGGTATTTGTAGCCTTCGAAGCGTTGGCGTGCGTAGGCTTTGAACTCTTCGGAGTTGTAGGCTTCGGTCACGTCTTTGAGCCATTGGCTGTCTTTGTCGGCGGTTTTGACGGCTGCCCAGTTGACGTAGGCGAAGCTCGGTTCTTGGAACAGGGATTCGGTCAGCTTCATACCGCTGCTCATGGCGTAGTTGCCGTTAACGACGGCGAAATCAACGTCGGCGCGGCTGCGCGGCAGTTGTGCGGCTTCAAGTTCTACGATTTTGATGTTTTTCAGGTTTTCGGCGATGTCGGCTTTGGAAGCGGTCAGCGGATTCACACCGTCTTTCAGTTTAACCCAGCCCAATTCGTTCAACATCACCAGCGCGCGGGCGAAGTTGGACGGGTCGTTAGGTGCGGAAACGCTGCTGCCGTCTTTGACTTCGTCCAGCGATTTCAGTTTGCCCGGATACAGACCCAAAGGCGCAGTCGGCACTTGGAAGACTTCGGTAATGTCTAATTTGTGTTCTTTTTTGAAGTCGTCCAGATAAGGCTTGTGTTGGAAAATGTTGATGTCCAGTTCGCCTTCTGCCAAAGCGAGGTTGGGGCGGACGTAGTCGGTGAATTCGACCAATTTGACGGTATAACCTTTTTTCTCCAGCGCAGGTTTGATTTGGTCTTTGACCATGTCGCCGAAGTCGCCGACGGTCGTGCCGAAGACGATTTCTTTTTTGGTGCCATTGTCGGCGGCAGGCGATGCGGCGGATGCGGCAGGTGTGCTGTCTTTTTGACCGCCGCAGGCTGCGAGTACTACGGCGAGCGCGGCGGCGGAAAGAGTTTTGAATAAGGTGTTTGTCTGCATGTTTTACTCCTGGTAAGTGTTAAGTCGATTTTTCAGACGGCCTCTGCCGTCGGGACAGGTTGAATTTTAAATCCATTTATGGGAAACGGGACGGTTTTTTATCGTGAGGTACAGCCCTTTGACGGAACGGTAACACAGCCAAATCAATCCCGCTTTAAAAGTCAGGGATGAGATGATTTTAAGCCAATCCAACGAGGTGGCGAACGGAGAAACATCAAAGGCGGTATCGGGACTTTCATACATTTCATCTGTTCCGTCGATTACGGCGTGTCCGTCCATTTCATCATCATAGTCTTCAGCCATCATGGCACTTTCATCCGGCTCGCTGATTTCACCCATTTCATCGATGTCCATCGTGCCAATTGATCCGTTCATTTCTCCTATGGAAATCATGTCATCCAATGAAAGGATGCCCCATAAGGGGACAGGGGAGGCGATAAGGGACCATATCATAAAGACAGCCAATAACCCGAGACACAGTAAAATGAAGAAACCCATATCGTTACGCAGCATTTTGCTGTTGTGTGCGTTGACGTCTGAGGCCGGGTGTTCTAATTTTTCTAAGGCGATAAGTTGGGCAATAAAGATGCCGACGCTCAGACCTACGTACCATATTTTCGGCATATGGTTCATGGGACCGATAAAGTACCAAAGGATATTGCCGATATTGATTAAATAAACGGCAATTAGAATTTTTTTGGCAGATTTCATGTTGTATTTTTTCACTCAAAAGGTCGTCTGAAAATGCATCAGGTGTATTTTCAGACGACCTTGTTTGCGTTTGTGAGGTTTAACGTTTGTCCAATTTCCGCGCCAATGCGTTGCCGATGCTTTGAATCAGGATAACGAGCAGCACGAGGATGGCGACGATGAAGATGATGACTTCGGTTTGGTAGCGGTAGTAGCCGTAGCGGATGGCGAGGTCGCCCAAGCCGCCGCCGCCTATCATGCCTGCCGCCGCGCTGTATGAGAGCAGACCGATGGCGAGGACGGTGATGCTGGAAACCATGCCCGCGCGCGCTTCGTTCAAGAGGACTTTACGGACGATGGCAAGTGGCGATGCTCCCATGGCGGTGGCGGCTTCAATCACACCTTTGGGGACTTCGCGCAGGTTTTGTTCCACCAGTCGGGCGAAGTAAAACAGGCCGGACACGCTCAATACCAGCGAGGCGGCAATCGGACCAATGGTGCTGCCGACAATGGCGCGGGTGGCGGGTATCATGGCAATCATCAGGATGACGAAGGGGAAGGCGCGCATCAGGTTGACTAAGTTGTCAAACAGGAAATTCACCGGCTTGTTGTAATGAAGCTGGCGGTTGGAAGTCACGAAAAGCAAGACGCCCAAGAGGGTGCCGAAGATGACGGCAAACGTGGTGGACAGCCCGACCATGACGAAGGTTTCGCCCAAGGCGCGGACGATTTCGTCTTTCATGCCGACGATGGTTGAAACGGCTTGTTCGAATGTTAAGTCTGCCATATCAGTCCTCCCGAATCAGTTCGCGCCCGATTTCGGATTGGGCGTGGATTTGGTTGCCGCGTACTTCGACGATTTCCACTACTTTTCCTTTATCCAAGAGGGCGGCGCGGTCGCACAGGCGGCGGATGACGCTCATTTCGTGGGTTACGATGACGATGGTAACGTTGAAGCGTTTGTTGATGTCTTCCAAACATTCCAAGACGCTGCGCGTGGTAGCGGGGTCGAGGGCGGAAGTGGGTTCGTCGGCGAGGATGACTTGGGGTTTGGGCGCGAGCGCGCGGGCGATGCCGACGCGTTGTTTCTGCCCGCCGGAAAGCTGGGCGGGGTAGTGGTCGGCGCGTTCGGTCAAGCCGACGATTTCAAGGCATTCTTTAACACGTTCTTTGATTTTTTCAGACGACCATCCGGCGATTTCCAAAGGAAAGGCAACATTGTCGGCAACGGTACGGTTGCTCAAAAGATTGAACTGCTGAAACACCATGCCGATATTCTGCCGCGCCTGACGCAATGCGGCGGCATCAAGCGCGGTCAGCTCTTGTCCGCACACATTGACCTTGCCGCTGTCGGGACGTTCCAACAGGTTAATCAGGCGCAACAGGGTGGATTTGCCCGCGCCGGAATAGCCCATCAGACCGAAGATTTCGCCGTCTTGGATTTCGAGGCTGGTCGGCTCGACGGCGGCAAAACGGGTTTTGTCGCGCGTTTGGTAATGTTTGGAAACGTTGTCCAAAATAATCATAAATACTTCCTGATACTTCCGGAAAAAAAAGAAGCCCGATGCTGTACACAACGGGCTTGGATATAAAGAAAGGAATAAAAACAGCAGAAAATGAAAATACGCTTTAGCTGTTAATGCCCGCAAGCTGTGTCAAATCGGCAATGTTAACTCAGATACGACTATAATCAAAATCGGTAACTTTGTCAAGTTTTGATATGATTTGTAATTTTAAAATAATAAATTGTCAGTTTATTTGCCGAAAAGTTCCGCCACCATGCGGGCTTCTTCCTCGGTATAAGCCGCGCCGTTGAGCTTCGCGGTCAGGATAAATTCGCCACTTAACCCTTGTTTGGCGCAGTTTTCGCGCCAGCCTTGCAGCCGTTCTTCGTCGCTGGCTTTACGTTTCAGACGACCTATGGTCTGAGCCGCCTGTTTGGTTTGTTTGTTCATACAGTTCCTTAACAAAAGGCGAAAGGTCGTCTGAAAAATTTCAGACGACCTCATGATTATTTGATAACCCGCGCCAGCAAGGCTTTTTCTTTGCCCTGCATATTCGGGATTTTGACTTGGATGCCGTTGCCCGGGGCGACTTCGACGGCTGCGCCTTTGCGGGTCATTTGTTCCAGCGTGATGGTTTGGTTGCCTTCGGGATGGATGATTTCCAAGGTGTCGCCGACGGCAAAGCGGTTTTTGACTTCCACCGTTGCCCAGCCTTCGGCGTCGATTTCGGTAACGTGGCCGACGTATTGGCTTTGTTTGGCGGTGGAATGGCCGCTGAGGTAGTTTTGGTAGTCTTGGGTTTGGTGGCGTTCGAGGAAGCCGCTGGTGTAGCCACGGTTGGCGAGGCCTTCGAGTTCGCTCAATAAGCCGTAGTCAAACGGACGGCCTGCGACGGCATCGTCAATCGCTTTGCGGTAGGACTGGGCGACGCGGGCGACGTAGTAGAGCGACTTGGTGCGGCCTTCGACTTTGAGGCTGTCCACGCCGATTTTGGCGAGTTTTTCGACGACTTCGATACCGCGCAGGTCTTTGGAATTCATGATGTAGGTGCCGTGTTCGTCTTCCATAATCGGCATCATTTCGCCCGGGCGGTTGGACTCTTCAATCAGGAAAACTTTGTCGGCGTAGGGGTGGCGTTTCTGACCGTTGATGCCTTCAAAGTTTTGGTTGGCTTCTTCTTGGGCTTTTTCAAAGTTGAAACCTTGCAGAAGCTGGGCGTCGCCCGCATCGCTTTCAGTGGCGTTGTGGACTTTGTAATCCCAGCGGCAGGAGTTGGTGCAGGTGCCTTGGTTAGGATCGCGGTGGTTGAAGTAGCCGGAGAGCAGGCAGCGGCCGGAGTAGGCGATGCACAATGCGCCATGGATGAAGACTTCAAGTTCGATGTCGGGGCATTCTTGGCGGATTTCGGCGATTTCTTCCATGCTCAATTCGCGCGACAGAATAATGCGTTCGACACCGATGTTTTGCCAGAATTTTACGCCCCAGTAGTTGGTGGTATTGGCCTGTACGGACAGGTGAATCGGCATTTCCGGCCATTTTTCGCGCACGGTCATGATCAAACCCGGATCCGCCATAATCAGCGCGTCGGGTTTCATGGCAATCAAGGGCTCCATATCGGAAACAAAGGTTTTGAGTTTGGAGTTGTGCGGCAGCGTATTGACGGTCAGGAAGAATTTTTTGTTGCGCTCGTGTGCTTCTTTAATGCCTTGCTCGAGGACGTCGAGTTTGGCAAATTCGTTGTTGCGGGCGCGCAGGGAGTAACGCGGGCTGCCGGCGTAAACGGCATCTGCGCCGTAATCGTAGGCGGCGCGCATACGTTCGAGGCCGCCTGCAGGCAATAAGAGTTCGGGTGCTTTCATGTTTTATGCTTTTTAAAATGTTTTCAGACGGCCCTCAAGGAAAGAGGGAAGGCCGTCTGAAAGATGTTTGAAGAATGGGCGGATTATCCGCTGTTTTTGTGTTTCGGTCAATTTTGTGTCGGGTTTGCGCTTTGTTTTTTATACGGAAAATGTCTTATATGATGAAAGGTGAAAAGGGGCTGCAATTCATTGGAAATGTAAAAAAAGCAGGGTTGGGCGGAATAATTTAACAAAAAACCGTTCAAGCAATGTATTTTCTTGTAAAATATCAAGCTTCATTTTAAAAAATATTCGGGTTAGTTACCGATTTTGACCGACGGAAGGGTTATGGATTTTCGTTTTGACATTATTTACGAATACCGCTGGATGTTTTTATATGGCGTGTTGACGACGCTGGGGCTGACGGTGGTTGCAACGGCAGGCGGCTCGATTTTGGGTTTGCTGCTGGCATTGGCGCGTTTGATTAATCCGGAAAAAGCCGGTGTGCCGATGCGTGCCTTGGCTTGGGTGTTGCGTAAGATTTCTTTTTGGTATGTTACGCTGTTCCGCGGTACGCCATTGTTTGTACAAATTGTGATTTGGGCTTATGTTTGGTTCCCATTTTTTGTTCATCCGGCCGACGGTGTTTTGATTAGTGGCGAAGCAGCCATTGATCTGCGCCGTTCTTATGGTGCATTGATTGCCGGTTCTTTGGCTTTGATTGCGAACTCGGGTGCATATATTTGTGAGATTTTCCGTGCCGGTATCCAGTCGATTGATAAAGGCCAAATGGAAGCCGCGCGTTCTTTGGGTCTGACCTATACTCAGGCGATGCGTTATGTGATTTTGCCGCAAGCTTTGCGTCGTATGTTGCCGCCATTGGCCAGTGAGTTTATTACGCTGTTGAAAGACAGCTCATTGCTTTCCGTCATCGGCGTGGCAGAGTTGGCTTATGTACAAAGCACGATTACCGGCCGCTATTCTGTCTATGAAGAGCCGCTTTATACAATCGCGCTGATTTATTTGGTGCTGACAAGCTTTTTGGGTTGGGTATTCCTGCGATTGGAAAGCCGTTACAATCCGCAACACCGCTAATCGGTTTGAATCAAAAAAAGGAAGACTTTTTCAAGTCTTCCTTTTTTTATTTGCCGTCAATGTTTCAGACGGCCTTGAATCAGAATGCTTCGCCGACTTTGACACCGCCTGCGATGTCTTTAGGCGTTGCCAGTTTGGCAGTTGCTTGTTGGGCGGCTTGGAATTGTTCGGTTGCCATGATGTCGGCGGCTTCTTGTACGGTCAATGTGTTGGCCATGTATTGCCAACGTGCGGCCAAATCGGCGTTTGCCGGTGCGTGGAAACCGTCTCGCAATTCATCTACCAAATCGGGACGGTTGCACACCAGTACAATATCGCAGCCTGCTTCAAAAGAAAGGCGGGCGCGTTCTTTAATACCGCCGACACCGCATGCGCCTTCCATGGTCAGGTCGTCTGAAAAGATAACGCCGTTAAATCCGATTTCTTGGCGCAGGATTTGTTTCAGCCATTTTTCGGAGAAGCCGGCAGGTTGGCTGTCGATTTGCGGGTACACGACGTGGGCAGGCATGACTGCGGCCATGCCTGCCTGGCTCAGTGCGCAGAATGGGATAAGGTCGGCGGCTTCGAGCGCTTCGCGGCTGCGTTCGTCGCAAGGCAGGACGTGATGGCTGTCGCCTTCGACAAAGCCGTGGCCGGGGAAGTGTTTGCCGCAAGATTTCATGCCGCCTTTGTTCAGACCTTTTTGCAGGGCAAGGGCAAGCTGGGTAACGATGTTGGCATCGCGGTGGAAACTGCGGTTGCCGATGACTGCGCATTGACCCCAGTCCAAATCCAATACAGGCGTAAAGGATAGGTCGATACCGCAGGCGGAGAGTTCGGTTGCCAAAACCCAGCCGACTTGTTCTGCTTGGGTGCAGGCGGCCTCTTTGCCTTCGTTGTCCCAAATTTCGCCCAATACGTTCATGGCAGGCAGGCGGGTGAAGCCGTCAATAAAACGTTGAACCCGTCCGCCTTCGTGGTCGACGGCGATGATGAGTTCAGGTGTACGGACGGCTTTGATTTCTTGAACCAAAGCTTTGAGTTGGGAAACGTTTTCAAAGTTGCGGCGGAACAAAATAACGCCACCGACGGCAGGGTCGAGCAGACGTTGTTTTTCTTCTTCGGTCAGATGATAGGTGGCGACGTCGGCCATAACTGGGCCGCGTGGAAGATAAGGCGTATTCATTAGTTTGTCCTGAATAATGTATCTATTGGATAATCGTTATGTTCAGACGGCCTGAGAGTATGGGAATATCTCAGGCCGTCTGAATATTGGTTTTGAATTAGGCAGTTGCTTTTTTCTTGTCTTTTAAGATCAGAATCAACACAACCATCACAATGCCGGTTACCACAAAACCTAAAGGTGCAGAGCCGGTCATGCCCAGTGCGAGGTAGCCTGTGGCGGCAGACGCGGCTACGGTCAGCGCGTAAGGGAATTGCGAGGTAACGTGGTCGATGTGGTTGCAGTGTGCGCCGGTAGAAGAGAGGATGGTGGTGTCGGAAATCGGCGAGCAGTGGTCGCCAAATACGGCACCGGCCATTACGGCAGACATGCAAGGGATAATCAGCGAAGGTTCGACTTTGACAGCCATGGCGGCGGCAATCGGCAACATGATGCCGAATGTACCCCAGCTTGTGCCGGTAGCAAAGGCCATCACGCCTGCGAGCATAAACAAAATCACGGGCAGGAAACCTGCGTGGATGTTGCCTGCTACCAAAGTGGAGAGGTATTCGCCGGTGTGCATTTCGCTGACAACGGTGCTGATAATCCATGCCAAAATCAAGATGGTAATGGCACCGCGCATAGAGATGATGCCCTGCCAAATGGCTTTAGGGTAGTCGCTGGTTTTGATGGTGCCGATGGTGCAGAGGATGACGGCCAATACGCCGCAAGTACCGCCGAACACGAGGGAAGTGTTCACATCGGTATTTTCAAATGCGCTGAGCAAAGAGAAGGTCTCAGAAGCTTGCGCACCAGTGTAGATCATGGCGGAAACCGTGGCGACGATCAGTACCAAAACCGGCACAATCAGCGCGAATACACGGCCGTTGGGATGGCCTGTTTCAATGGTTTCATCATGAGTTTCATTCAAAGCGGCACGTTCCAAACGAGCCATAGAGCCGATGTCGAATGAGAACCAGGCAACGATAAACACCATAATCAATGCGAAGACGGCGTAGTAATTCATCAGGCTCATGGCCACGAATGCGCCCATTGGTGTGTAGTCTGTGATGTTGTAAGTCACCAAAAGGCCGGCCAAAGTAGCGATAATCGATGCGCCCCAGCTGGATACTGGCATCAAAACGCACATCGGCGCGGCAGTGGAGTCAAGGATATAAGCCAGTTTGGCGCGGGAAACTTTGAATTTGTCGGTTACAGGGCGGGCAATCGCACCGACGGCAAGACTGTGGAAATAGTCGTCAATAAAGGTAACGAATACCAGACAGGCAGTCAGCAGTTTCGCACCGCGACGGCCTTTGATGTGCTGTTTTGCCCAATCGGCAAATGCTTGGTTGCTGCCGGAATGTGTCAGCAGGGAAGTGAAAATCCCCAAAAGCACCAAAAAGAGCAGGATTTTGGGTTTGCCCAAAGACCAATCGCCGTCCGCCCAAGTCAGGCTGACAGCCATGTCCTTTAAGTGAACCAAGGCATCGAGTGGATTACCGCCTACCAGCAGGAATGAGCCGACGATAATGCCGATACCCAGGGACAGCAATACACGGCGCGTGGCAATGGCCAAGGCGAGCGCAATGGCTGCTGGGACGACAGATAAAATAGAATTTGAATAATTAATAAGTTGCATAATTATATTGTATATAAGCGGTAAAATATTTTCAGACGGCCTAAATTGGAAGACGGATAACAAAATACCCACCGCCTCTGACAGATGGGTATTTTATCATTTAACACATCATCATGCCGTCTGAAAATCAGGCTATTGCAGATTTAGCGCGAGGAACAAAGTATTGCCGTCGCGTTGCACCAAAAGCGGTACGTTTTTGCCTGCGCTTTCCAATGCGCTACGGAAAGTGGATTCATCATTGACGCTAATTTGGCTGACGGCAATGATTTCGTCGCCGCGTTTGAGGCCTGCACGTTCGGCCGCTCCGCTAACGCGCAGAACAATCAAGCGTTGTTTGCCGTCTGCGTTTTCAACCTGCAGGGTAACGCCTGCATTTTCAACGGTAAACCCGTCATGGCCGCCTTCGTGTTGCGGGTGTTCGGCTTCTTTTGCAGAAGTTTCCGTTTGCTCGGCTGCGCTGCCAAGTTTGACTTTGACATCGGTTTGTTTGCCGCCGCGCCAAATACTCAAAGTCACTTCTTTACCCGGCATAATCGAGCCGACCATAACAGGCAAATCGCTGGAAGCGCGGACTTCTTCACCGTTAACTTTGCGTACGATGTCGCCAACCTGCAAACCGGCTTGTTGTGCCGCGCTGTTCGGCATGATTTTGGCAATCAGCGCGCCACTTGCTTTGTCCAAACCGAAAGATTTGGCCAAATCGTAAGAAACTTCTTGAATAACCACGCCTAATTGACCGCGTTGGACTTTGCCGTTGGCTTTCAATTGATCGGCCACATTCATGGCAACATCAATCGGAATGGCAAACGAAATACCCATGAAACCGCCGCTGCGGCTGTAAATTTGCGAGTTGATGCCGACTACTTGGCCGCGGAGGTTGAATAACGGGCCGCCTGAGTTACCGGGGTTGATGGCAACGTCGGTTTGGATAAACGGCGTGTAGTTTTCATTCGGCAGGCTGCGGCCTTTGGCGGAGACAATGCCTGAAGTTACGCTGTTGTCAAAGCCGAAAGGCGCGCCGATGGCGGCTACCCATTCGCCTGGTTTCAAATCTTTCGGATTGCCGATTTTGACAACCGGCAAGTCTTCTTGCGGCTCAATTTTTAAGAGGGCAACGTCGGATTGGGCGTCTGAGCCGACCAGTTTGGCCGTGTATTCGCGTTTGTCGTTGAGCAGGACTTTGATATTGCCCATGCCGGCAACCACGTGGGTATTGGTCAGGATATAGCCGTCTTTGCTGATGATGAAGCCGGAACCGAAATTCAAAGCGTCGCTTTCGGTATCTTCTTGCGGCATGTCGGGCATATTGGGAACAAGGCGTTTGAAGAACTCGTAAAACGGATCGTTGTCGGGGAATTGACTCAGGTCCATGCTGTGGTCGTCATCCGGTGTCGCAGTGCGTTTCGCCGGTGTTGCTTGAATATTGACGACTGCCTGTCCTTCGTTTTGCACCAGTTGGGCGAAGTCGGGCAACAACATGCCGACCTTTCCGTCATCGGTATTGGTTTCTATGCGTTGGACGAGCTCTTTGTTTTCGTCTTTGCCAAAAAAGGTGCTGACTTTGTCGCAACCTGAAAGAAGGGAAGCTGAGAGGACAGCAAGAGCCAGATATGTGTTTGTTTTAATATTCACGAAAGTTCCTTTTGCCGGTGCCTATCGTATTGTCGGCATGCGTTTGAGCCGGCAGGCAGTTTTATTGTTTGAATGCTGTTTAAATGTATAAGGTAGGATTTTTACACTTTAACGGTTTTTTTTCAAGCATTTCATTTTAAATGAAAAAATGATAATTGGGATTTTATTGTTTTAAGGCCGTCTGAAAGCTTTGGAATATGACCTGTCGGTCGGTTCGCTTCTTTCAGACGGCGGCGGATTCGCATTTGAAGTGCAACTTTCCCTAACAGAAAAAGGCCAGTATGCGGTAGCATACGGCCTTTCCTGCAAGAAAGATTG
>ERZ773211.263-NODE-263-length-11497-cov-4.46303_pt1 | contig 11497 bp, 3 predicted proteins | sample MGYA00511914_ERZ773211 | MGnify/ENA primary metagenome ERZ773211 (study PRJEB29015, sample SAMEA2738163) | human oral metagenome | biome: human oral; feature: human-associated habitat; material: saliva | place: China | collected 2242 ...
TGGCACGCCGCCCGCCGCAACCCCCCCTGGAATCCCCTGGAATCCCCTGGAATCCCCTGGAATCTTCTAGAACCCATGGGACATGCAGGGTCTTCCGCAGCAGGGCCTTTCGCAACAGGGTCTTCCGCGCCTCGGCAGCAAATTTAGCGCGCCTCCGCCACCCACAGACGGGTACCACGCGGATGCGCGCCCGCACCGAGAGGGCAACTCATGGACCGCCAACAGGAATTCGTACTGCGCACCATCGAAGAGCGCGACATCCGCTTCATCCGCCTCTGGTTCACCGACGTGGTCGGCACCCTCAAATCCGTTGCGCTCGCACCGGCTGAAGTAGAAAGCGCCTTCGATGAGGGCTTGGGCTTTGACGGCTCCTCGATTGAGGGTTTCTCCCGCATCTACGAATCCGACATGCTGCTGCAGCCGGACCCCTCCACCTTCCAGATTCTGCCCTGGCGCGGCGAGGAAGACTACACCTCCCGCATGTTCTGTGACGTGCTCACCCCCGACGGCGAGATCAGCGCCTCCGACACCCGCGGTGTGCTCAAGCGCGTGCTCAACAAGGCTGCGGAGATGGGCTTCACCTGCTACACCTCGCCCGAAATTGAGTTCTACCTGCTCGAATCCTCCAAGCTCGGCGCTGACGGATTCCCCGTGCCCGTGGACCACGAATCCTACTTCGACCACACCCCCGGCGGCATCGTGCAGGACTTCCGCCGCAAGGCAGTGACCATGCTCGAAGAAGTCGGCATCTCCGTCGAATTCAGCCACCACGAAACCGGCCCCGGCCAGAACGAAATCGACCTGCGCCACGCCGACGCCCTGCAGACCGCCGACAACGTCATGACCTTCCGCACCGTCATCAAGGAAGTCGCCTACTCGCTGGGAATGTACGCAACCTTCATGCCCAAGCCCTTCACCAAGTACGCCGGCAGCGGCATGCACACCCACTTCTCCCTCTTTGAAGGCGACACCAACGCATTCTTCGAAGCCGGCGCCGAATACCAGCTGTCCAAGACCGCACGCCACTTCATCGCCGGTGTGCTCAAACACGCCCCCGAATTCACCGCGGTCACCAACCAGTTCATCAACTCCTACAAGCGCCTCTGGGGCGGCGGCGAGGCACCCTCCTACGTCTCCTGGGGCCACAACAACCGCTCCGCCCTCGTGCGTGTGCCCCTGTACAAGCCGAACAAGATGCAGTCCGCCCGCATCGAGTACCGCGGCCTGGACTCGGCATCGAACCCGTACCTCGCCTACGCGGTGATTCTCGCTGCAGGTCTGAAGGGCATCGAAAACGAGTACCCGCTCATGCCCGCCGTGACCGAAGACCTTGCCGCCATGACCAACGCCGAACGCCGCGCCATGGGCTACAACCCGCTGCCCGCGTCCCTGCGTGAAGCCATCAATATCACCGAAGAATCCGAGTTCATGGCAGAGGTTCTGGGCGAGCAGGTCTTCGAGCAGTTCCTGCGCAATAAGCGCGCCGACTGGGACCAGTACCAGGCTCAGGTGACCCCGTACGAGCTCAAGCACAACCTCGGAATCCTCTAACGGCTGGATCCTCTCACCACCTCATAGGATGAGTGAGCGCTGACAGCCTCAGGGCGGTACCCGCTACCGGTAACACGCCGGCGGGTACCGCCCACAGGTCTATCAAATGCACCTATCATCTGCGCCGTTCACCGCCGATTTTTGCCGCCGATTTTTGCCGGCGAAATTTATACTCTCCACCCCGGATCTACTCTCCACCCACAGCTCTCTAACCCCAGTTCTCTACCCACGGTTCTCACGCTATGACTGACAGCTCCCACTACCCGGCCACCGGGCTCATCCGCATTATCGACCCCGCCAAAGAACCCAAACCGCTCACCGATATCGCCCCCGACGCACTCGACGATGAGCAACGCGCCGAAGCCGAACGCAAAGCTCAGCTACGCCTGCGCACCCGCATGATTGCCACCGGCTTCCACGACCCCTCCAAGGCAGAACGCTGGCTCAACGCACCCGAACTGAAGCACGTCTCGCAGGATGCGCTCTTTGCCGGGCTGCGCCTCGCGCCCTCACCGGATATTGCCCTGCCCGCCCTCGTGCGCCTCATCGAGAAGCACCCGGCGGTCGCCGAGCGCGCCAACCGCGGCGACAAAGAATTTGGCATGTACCGCCTGCTCGGCGCATCCCAGGCGATTGGCGATTTTCTCTACCGCCGCCCCGAACACATTGACCCGCTCTTCGACACGCAGGTGTACCCGGCTGAGAGCGCGCTGATTCGCTCCCAGCACCCGGCGTCGATTCTGCCGGAAACCGACGGGGAATTCCTGACCCCCATCGCACCGCTGGACACCCCCTACCGCCGCGATATCCTCACCGCACTCGGCGCCGACCCCCACGCGGAGCGTCCGCGAGCTGCCGCCGAGCAGACCGGCAAAGACGGCTACGTGACCCTGCGCGTTGCCTACCGCGCCGCCCTGGCGCGCATCGCCCTGCTCGACGTGTGCTGTGAAGACCCGGTCGAAATGATGCCCACCATCGGTCGTCACCTCGCTGATTTGGCTGCCGCCGCGCTGGAGGGTGCGCTCGCCATTGCCCGCACCGAAGTGGCGGAGGGGTTGGGCCCCGGTCTGGCGGCTCCTCGCCGAGGTGAGGCTGTAGACGCCCTGGACTTGGCGATTATCGGCATGGGTAAGTGTGGTGCCCGCGAGCTGAACTACATCTCTGATGTTGATGTGGTGTACGTGGTTGCGCCCGTGGAACCCGCCGCCACGCCCAACGCCGGGGCCGAGGGGGAGAGCACCCCGCTCAAGCTCACCGAGAACGAATGTTCCACCATCGGCACGGAACTCGTGCACGCCCTCACCCGCGCTATCATGGGTCCCGCACCCGAACCCGCCCTCTGGGAAGTCGACGCGAACCTGCGCCCCGAGGGTAAGGACGGCCCGCTCGTTCGTACCGTCGAATCCTACGTTCAGTACTACAAGCGCTGGGCTGAAAACTGGGAGTTCCAGGCGCTACTCAAGGCGCGCCCCATCGCCGGTTCGGCGCAGCTGGGCGCCCGCTACGCCCGCGCAATCGACCCCTTCGTATGGGAGTCCGCCGCCCGTGAATCCTTCGTGGAATCCGTGCAGGCGATGCGCGCCCGCGTGACCGACAATATTCCCCCGCACCAGGTAGACCGCCAGATTAAGCTGGGCCCGGGCGGTCTGCGCGATATCGAATTCACCGTGCAGCTGCTGCAGCTCGTGCACGGTCGAACCGACCCCGCCGTGCGCACCAAATCCACCGTGGATTCCCTGGCGGCGCTGACCGCCGTCAGCTACATTAGCCGCACCGACGCCGAGGCGTTCAGCCGCGACTACAAGAAGCTACGCGTGCTCGAGCACCGCATCCAGCTGCAGCAGCTGCGCCGCACCCACCTGATGCCCGAGAAAGACGCCGAACAGCGCGCCCTCGCCCGCTCGATTCTCTCCCCGGAACGCAACGGCACGCTCTCCGCCGAGCAGATGCTCAAGGCGTGGCAGAAAATTAAACGGAACGTCCGTTCACTGCACGAGCGTATCTTCTTCCGCCCGCTGCTCGCCGCCGTCTCCACGCTCAGCCGCGACGAAGTGGTGCTCAGCGAACAGGCAGCACAGGACCGTCTTGCCGCCCTCGGCTACCGCGACCCGCGCGGCGCCATGCGCCACATCAAGGCACTCACCACGGGCCTTTCCCGCAGTGCAGACATTCAGCGGCACCTCATGCCCGTGCTGCTGGGCTGGTTCGCCCGCGGCGTGGACGCGGACGCCGGCCTGCTCGGATTCCGCATCGTCTCCGAATCGCTCGGCAGCACCAGCTGGTACCTGCGCATGCTCCGCGACTCACCCGCAGCCGCCGAACGCCTCAGCCAGCTGCTCTCCAGCTCGCGCCCCATGACCGACCTGCTCGAGGACGCCTCCGCCTCCATCGCCTGGCTGGACAAGGTCGCCGACCTCAAACCGCTGGGGGAGGAGGCGCTCGCCTCCGAGATTTCCTCCCTGCTGGCACGCCACGAGGACGCCGCCGAGGCGATGCGCGCCGTGCGCTACCTGCGCCGCCGCGAAACCCTGCGCACCGCCATGGGCTGGACCCTGGGCATCGTCGACGTTGAGGACACCTGCGCCGGTCTTGCCGCCATTGACGAGTGCACGATCGGTGCGGCGCTGCAGATTGCCCTGCGTGAACTCCAGACGGCACCGGAAAGCGCTGAACCCGCCGAAGCAACCGAACCTGCCGAAGCTGAGGAAACAGCGGGGGAGAAGCTACTCACCCGCATCGCCGTCATCGGCATGGGCCGCCTCGGCGGCGCCGAGAACGGCTTCGGCTCCGACGCGGACGTCATGTTCGTCCACGAACCCCTCGACGGGGCCGACGAAGACGCCGCACAGGAACAGGCGGCACGCATCGTCAACCGCACCCTGGCGCTCCTCAAACAGCCCGTCAAGCCCGCCATCCGCGCCGAACGGCCCCTCGAAGTGGACGCCGACCTGCGCCCCGAAGGCAAGCAGGGCGCTATCGTGCGCTCGCTGGACTCCTACCGCTCCTACTACGAACGATGGGCGGAAACCTGGGAATTCCAGGCGCTCACCCGCGCCCGCCCCATCGCCGGCGACGAGGAGCTCGGACGCGCCTTCGTGGAGCTCATCAACCCGTACCGCTACCCGGCAACTTTCACGCCCGAACAGGTGCAGCAGATTCGCCGCATGAAGGCGCGCGTCGAGAACGAACGCATGCCGCACGGTGCCGACCGCACCCGCCAGCTTAAGCTCGGCCGCGGTGGACTCTCCGATGTGGAATGGCTGGTCCAGCTCGTGCAGCTACGCCACGCGCACGCCGTGCCGGGGCTGCGCACCACCTCCACCCTGAAGGCGCTGGATGCGGCGGTTGAGGAGGGACTGATCGAGGCTGCGGACGCTGAAATCCTCAGCGGCGCCTGGCTGCTCGCCACGAAGATTCGCGGCGGCAACGTACTGCGCGGCGTACGCCAATCTGACATCCTGCCCTCGGGACGCGCCGACCTGGAAGCAATCGCCCGCTGGTGCGGATACCCCGCCGGCAGCGCACGCGCCCTCGAAGAGGACTACCTGCGCCAAACTCGCAACGCCCGCAAGGTCTACGAACGACTCTTCTTCGAAGAGCTCTAGAGACTCCAGAAAAACTGGTCTGGAGAAAAACCAGTCTGGCGTTTTTGCCGGTGCGGATTTCCTGTGCGGATTTCATAGGGGAGGGGCGGCGACATGGTTCTCCGCCCCTCCTTTTCGTTCTCTTGCGAAAAATTTTGTGGACGCTCAGCGGACATCGTGCGCCCGCCGCTACCCTCGCGGGACCAATAACCACCCCAAAACCCCGAAAATGTGACCGGCACCATGGAAATAAATTTTGCTCGCACACCCCAAAAACGAAGCAAAACACCCCGTTCTGCCCCGGAAACACGCGGAACACAGGGTAATCCGCAAAGGATTTGGCAAACACTCAAAAACCCCGTATAGTATTTACCTGTCAGCACGACGGAGCGAAAAACTCCTCGTCATGATTCAAATTGAATACGCTGATATGCGGTTGTAGCTCAGTTGGTAGAGCACCACCTTGCCAAGGTGGATGTCGCGAGTTCAAGTCTCGTCAACCGCTCGTAAGGACTCCAAGAGTTCGAACGCGTTCCCTCGTGGAGCGTATGCGGTGAGGTGGTCGAGTGGTTAGGCAGCGGCCTGCAAAGCCGTGTACGCGGGTTCGAATCCCGTCCTCACCTCGCAACAAAACAATTGTTTTGTGAGCGCGATTGGCGCAGCGGTAGCGCGCTTCCCTGACACGGAAGAGGTCACTGGTTCGATCCCAGTATCGCGCACAAAGGAAAACCCCTTAGCTTTACGGCTAAGGGGTTTTGTGTTTAACTTTTTGGTTTGGGCGTAGGAGGGGTGGTGTCCTCCTTGTTCCTACAGGGAACCCGCCCTCGCTTCGCTTCGGGCACCCTGATGTCACGGCGGAGGACACCACCCCTCCGCTTCCTGTGCAAGATACTTAGCCTGGGTTCAGTAAGTGCGGGGCTTGGGCGCGCGATACCGGCATAACGAACTGGAAGGGGGAGGGGCTGTCGCCTTCTCAGCCTTTTGCTGGAATCTAAAGCGGAGATTTATGTTAAAGCTGAGGTTCAAGGTATGCTTTTCCTCAGCGTCCGGGCGCAGACCTACAGGCTCCCGCATCCGCGACACACACATCACCCCATCTGAATAAAGGGCATACCATGTCTACTTCCCTGACCCGCCGCAAGCTCGTCGCCGGTGTAGCCTGGGCGGCACCCGTCGTCGCAGCCTCCGCAACCATCCCCTCCTACGCAGCATCCGTCGCCGCAGACTGCACCTTTGCCGCACACCCGGCGTACAACATCTCCGGCACCGACGAAGGCACCAAGACCGTGCAGAGCTTCGCCGTGCCCAACAACGTTCACAAGCTCCGCTTCGAGCTGGTTGGCGGCGCAGGCGGCACCAACAACCGCATGACCCCCGCCGGTTCCGGCGCGAAGGTCAGCGGCATCATCCCCGTCACCCCCGGCTCCACCGTGCAGATCATCGCTGCGGCAGGCGGTATCGGTGACGGCTCCCTCACCCCCACCGCCGGCGGTGAAGGCTACGGCAACGGCGGCTCCGTACCCGCCTACACTATCCCCGCCACCATCACCGCGCAGGTCGACGCCAAGTACGCAGACCCGGCTAACTCCAAGACCCAGGTGTACGCTGCATCCGGCGGCGGCTCCTCCGCACTGCTCATCGACGGCGCCGTCGTAGCTGTAGCAGGTGGCGGTGGTGGCGCGGGCATGACCAGCTCCGGCGTGTCCTACGCAGACCCCTGGTACTCCAACCTCGACGGCCAGATTGACGCCGGCGTGGCGGCCCTCGGCTCGGATGCATCCCCGCAATTCGACGCGGCGGGTAGCGCCTCCGCAGCGGCAGGCTCCAACGGCACCCCCGGCTACGAAATCTACAGGGCTGAACGCACCAAGGTCCTGACCTACAACTCCGGTTCCGGCGGCGCAGCGGGCGTGGGCGGTGCAGGCGGCGCGGCGGGCACCCTGCCGGTCAGCGGCCCCGTCATCGGTTTCGAGACCACCAACAACCAGGTGCTGTTCAGCCAGTTCGTCGCAGGTAACGCGGGCACGAGCGGCTTCGCAGGCAGTGGCGGCGACGGTGCGAGTGCGTACTCCTACCAGCTGGATGAGAACCCCGCCAGCGTGCACGAGAAGGGCACCTACGAGGACCGCAGCTGGGACCTGGACGTCTATAATGACGAGGGCGCGTACGCACAGAACTTCAACGGCTACCAGTCCGTGGTGTCTGGCGGCGGCGGTGCAGGCTACGGAGGCGGCGGTTCCGGGGCGGCACAGTCCGTCTCCTCGATTGTGCTGACCCAGAAGTGGCTGAACAGCCCGACTGGTGTGCGTCAGGGCGTCGGCTACACGATGCAGGGTGGTGCGGGCGGCGCGGGCGGCTCGTACATCGCCCCGTCCGTGAGCGAGGGGGCGATTGTTTCGGCTGAGAACGCGCCGCAGTGGATGCGCGAGCGCGGTAACGGTTCGGTGACGGTGACCTTCTGCGAGGCGGCAGCCTAACCTTCTCGGTTACTCTTGCCAATTCGCAGGTGGAGGCGGCTATGCCTTCCGGAAGCGACATCAGGGTGCCCCTGCAGGAGCGGAGGAAGTGCATAGTTTGCCGACCCGCAGGGCACCGAAACCCATAGATACGAAAGAGCCCCCACACGAGGTGATTGTGTGGGGGCTCTTAGCCGTTCATAGTGTGCAAGCTGAGGCGGGAACCTACCGCGGATAGGCGGTGTCGTCCGTAGCGACATCAGGGTGCCCGAAGCGAAGCGAGGGCGGGTGCCCCTGTAGGAGCGAGGACGAACACCGCCGTCCGCACAACCTCACAAGCTAGCGCTTGATGGCGTCCAGCGCCTCACGCTGAGCCTTCGCAATGCGCTTCTCAGACACCGTGTAGGCGGTACCAAGCTCCTGAGCGAAGAAGCTGACGCGCAGCTCCTCAATCATCCAGTTCACGCGGCGGAGCGCATCCGGCACGAGGGTGCCGGCCGGCAGCGACTTGACCGCGTTATCGTAGGAATCCTCAAGGTCCTGCACGGTGAGCATGAGCTGGTTGTCGCGGTGCAGGTTCGGGCCGAGCTTCGTCAGGCGCACCTGGGCGGCCTTGAGGTAGCGCGGGATGTGAACCAGCTGGTCGTAGCCGGTTTTCGCCACGAATCCGGGGTAGACGAGGTTCTCCATCTGTGCCTTCACGTCGGAGACGGCGTGCATGGTCGTCAGCGAGGTTGCCTTCTTGATGGCCTTCTTCAGCGCGGTGGCTTCGGAGAGGATTTCGGCGACGAGCTTGGTGACGTCGAAGACCGTCTCGATGAGTTCGGCACGTACGTGCTCGTAGAGTTCGCTGTATTCGGCGTACGTGAAGATGGGGGTGTGCGGCACGAGGTGGTCGAGCGCCGCGACGGTGCAGTCGCGGATGAGTTCGTCGATGGAGCCGTGCGGGTTCTGCGTGAAGACGATTTTCTCCTTGTGGGAGAGGTGTTCGCTCACGTAGCGTACGGGCGAGGGCACCTGCAGTTGGAGCAGGCGGATGATGCCGCGGCGCTGGGAGTGGAGCTGTTCGGCTTCGGTGGGGAAGATGCGCAGGCCTACGCTGGTTTCTTCGTCTACGAGGGCGGGGTAGCCGTTGACCGCTTGGGTGGCGATGATGCGCTGTACCTTGCGGGGGATTTCTCCGTTGGGGAAGAGGTCGGCGGGGAATTCGGTGAGGCCGCTGATTTCGCGCACCTGCGAACCGTGCGCATCGGCTACCTGGGCGGTGCCGCTCTGAGCGTTCTTCACGCCCTTCTTGGCGGAAGCCGCGGAGCTGCCCGAGTTACCCGAGTTACCCGAGCCGCCCTGGGCGAGCGCCACCATTTTTGCCATGGTGTCGTCGGATGCGCCGAGCGAGTCGGCGAGGGCGCTGCGGATTTCCTTGTGGAGCTGCTGTTGCAGGGCGCGCAGGTCCTTGCCTTCGCCCAGGATTTTGTTGCGTGCGTTGCGCACCTGGAATCCCATTTTCAGGTGTTCGGGCACGGCGTCCCAGTTGAAGGCCTCGGTCTCGACGACCACGCCGCGCAGGCGACGCAGCACGAGCGCGAGGGAGGGGAGCAACTCGTCGGTTGCGGGGGAGTAGTCTTCCTCGAGGGCGGCGCAGGCGGCGCGTGCCACGTCGGGTGCGGGCACGAAGTTGCGTCGAATCGCCTTGGGGAGCGATTTGATGAGTGCGGTGACGAGTTCGTGGCGCAGGCCGGGGATTTGCCAGCGGAACGGTTCGGGGCTCAGCTGGTTGAGGAAGAGGATGGGTACCTGGACTGCTACGCCGTCGCGCTTGGCGGCGTCGGTGCGGGCGCCTCCGATGCCGGCGGTGGGGGCGTATTCGTAGCGCAGGTCGAGGGTCAGTTCGCCGCTGTCGGTGCGCTGCACCCACTGGCGGGGGAACTGGGAGTCGTCGTAGTCGGCGGCTTCCTCGTTGATGAGCTTTTCGGGGTTGAAGTCCAGGTAGTTGTCGTCTTCGAGACGTGCCTGCTTCCACCACTTGTCGAAGGCGCGCACATCGGTCACGTGGGCGGGGATGCGTGCGTCGTAGAAGGCGAAGAGTACGGAGTCGTCTACGCGCAGGTCGCGGCGGCGCAGGCGTGCTTCGAGTTCTTCAACTTCGGCGAGGGCGCGCTGGTTGCGCAGGTAGAACTTGTGCTGGGTGTGCCATTGGCCTTCGACGAGGGCGGACTGGATGAACAGTTCGCGGGCTGCGGCGGCGTCTACGCGGGCGTACTGCACGGGGCGGTCGGCGTAGATGGTCAGGCCGAAGAGGGTGCCCTTGGCGTATGCGACTGCCGCGCCGGAGCTGAGCGACCAGTGCGGTTCGGAGTATTGCACGCTGATGAGGTGCTTGCCGATTTCTTCAATCCACTGCGGGTCGATGGAGGCGTTGGTGCGCGCCCACAGGCGGGAGGTCTCGACGAGTTCGGCGGAGAGCACCCAGTCGGGGCTCTTTTTGAACAGGCCGGAGCCGGGGAAGATCGCGAATTTGGTGCCGCGTGCGCCGAGGTATTCGCGGGGGCCGCGGTTGCGTCCCTTGGAGTCCTTTTCGCGTTCTTCCTTGACGCCCACGTGGGAGAGCAGGCCGGAGAGCAGGCTCTTGTGGATGTCGATTTCGTGGGCGGAGGCGTTGATGTCCCTGCCGCCGCTGGCGTGGATGTTGGCGGTGCGTCCCATTTCGCGTAGTTGGGCGAAGAGGTCCTGCCATTCGCGGATGCGCAGGTAGTTGATGTATTCGCGGTGGCACATTTTGCGCAGCTGCGAGGAGGACAGTGCCGCCTGCTGTTCGTTGATGTAGTCCCAGAGCAGCAGGAAGGAGGAGAAGTCGGAGGTGTCGTCGATGAAGCGGGCGTGCATGGCGTCTGCTTCGGCGCGTACGTCGGCGGGGCGTTCGCGCGGGTCCTGGATGGTCAGGGCTGCGGCGAGCACCATCATTTCCTTGGCGCAGTTGCGGCGGCCGCCTTCGATGATCATGCGGGCGAGGCGCGGGTCCACGGGGAATGCCGCCATGGCTCGGCCGATGGCGGTGAGGGTTGCGCTGTTGCCGCGGCCCTTGCGGGGGCCGCGGGGGCGTTCGGTGAGCGCGCCGAGTTCGCGGAGCAGGTTCACGCCGTCGTTGATGGCGCGGGATGCGGGCGGCTGCACGAACGGGAAGCGGGAGATGTCGCCGGGTTCGCGGACCACGCCGATTGCGATCATCTGCAGGATGACGGCTGCGAGGTTGGTGCGCAGAATTTCGGGGTCGGTGAACTCGGGGCGCGAGTTGAAGTCTTCTTCGGAGTAGAGGCGGATTGCGATGCCGTCGCTGACGCGGCCGCATCGGCCGGAACGCTGGTTGGCGCTTGCCTGCGAGATGCGTTCGATGGGCAGGCGCTGAACCTTGGTGCGTGCCGAGTAGCGGGAGATGCGGGCGGTGCCGGTGTCGATGACGTACTTGATGCCGGGCACGGTCAGCGAGGTTTCGGCAACGTTCGTGGCGAGCACGATGCGCGGGCGCGATCCGGGGGAGAACACGCGGTGCTGCTCGGCGAGCGAGAGGCGCGCGTACAGGGGCAGCACTTCGTAGTTCAGGCGCGGCGACTTGAGAACCATTGCCTCGATGGCGTCCTTGGCGTCGCGGATTTCGCGTTCACCGGAGAAGAAGATGAGGATGTCGCCGGGGGCTTCCTTGGAGAGTTCCTTGATGGCGTCGAGGATGCCGTCGGTGGGGTCATGGTCGTCTTCGATTTCGTCGTCGCTGAGGTAGTCTTCTTCGTCGAGCGGGCGGTAGCGGATTTCCACGGGGTAGGTTCGGCCGGACACCTCAATGATGGGCGGCGCGTCGTCGGGCAGGATTGCTTCGGCGATTTCGCGTTCTTCGGCGCTGAGGTTTTCGTCGAC
>ERZ773211.269-NODE-269-length-11275-cov-26.0194_pt1 | contig 11275 bp, 7 predicted proteins | sample MGYA00511914_ERZ773211 | MGnify/ENA primary metagenome ERZ773211 (study PRJEB29015, sample SAMEA2738163) | human oral metagenome | biome: human oral; feature: human-associated habitat; material: saliva | place: China | collected 2242 ...
CTTCGAATTTAGTGTAGTCGTAAACTTTACGTTCTTTATCGTAGAATTCTGATGAAGCACAGTCAAATCCGATAAATACGTCTTTACCAGGAACATATCCAGCAGCTTCAATAGCAGCAAGGATAGTTTCAACTCCGTCTTCAGTTCCTTCAAAACGAGGAGCAAATCCACCTTCGTCACCTACGGCTGTTTCCAAACCACGAGATTTAAGGATTTTCTTAAGAGCATGGAAGATTTCAGCACCCCAACGAAGAGCTTCTTTGAATGATGGCGCACCAGCAGGTACGATCATGAATTCTTGGAAAGCGATTGGAGCGTCAGAGTGAGAACCACCGTTGATGATGTTCATCATTGGAGTTGGAAGAACTTTAGTGTTGAATCCACCAAGGTAGCTGTAAAGTGGGATTTCAAGGTAGTCAGCAGCAGCACGAGCTACAGCGATAGACACACCAAGGATTGCGTTCGCACCCAATTTACCTTTGTTAGGAGTACCGTCAAGAGCGATCATAGCACGGTCGATAGCTTGTTGGTCACGTACATCGTAGCCGATGATAGCTTCAGCAATGATGTTGTTTACGTTGTCAACAGCTTTTTGTGTACCAAGACCACCGTAACGAGATTTGTCACCGTCGCGAAGTTCAACTGCTTCGTGTTCACCAGTAGAAGCTCCTGATGGAACCATACCACGTCCGAAAGCACCTGATTCAGTGTAAACTTCTACTTCAAGTGTTGGGTTACCGCGTGAGTCTAGGACTTCGCGAGCGTAAACATCAGTAATAATTGACATTTTTTACTCTCCTTATGAGTTAAATTTTTTACACCTCTATAATACCTTAAAACCCCTCCTTTTTCAAGAAAAAACGTTATCTTTGTGCAAATTTTCCTTAACTTTATAAAGTAATCGCTTTCTTTTGTCTGTTTTATTCTAACTTTTATGATATACTGTTTTCATGACAGATTTATCAAAACAATTACTTGAAAAAGCTCATGGTGGGCCAAAATTAAATCCGGATGAGCAAAGACGCTATCTTGGTACTTTTGAGGAAAGAGTTCTTGGATATGCAGATATTGACACAGCAAATAGCCCTCAGTTAGAAAAAGGCTTTTTATCTATTTTAGAAAATCTTCAGGAAAAAGCAGAGCCACTATTTGTAAAGATTTCACCAACTATCGAATTTGACAAGCAAGTTTTCTACTTAAAAGAAGCTAAAGAAACTGATAGTCAAGCTACCATTGTATCTGAAGAGCATACTTCTTCTCCTTTTGGCCTGATTATCCATAGCAATGCACCAGTACAAGTAGAAGAAAAGGACCTTCGACTTGCCTTTGCAAAACTTTGGGAAGGTAAAAAGGAAGAACCGGCCAAAACATCTATCTGGAAGAAATGGTTTGGCTAAATCTTGCGCATATTTAATAAACGCCCTATATTGGCTGCCGTGCGCTCCAGATAGAGACTGGCATTTTTCAAACTATCTTCTAAAGGTTCACTTTTCTCTAAAATTGAAAAAGCCGCTTGGATATTTTCAAATGGTAGGGAAGGTAAATCTTCAGCAATACTACCACAAATAGCAATAACAGGAACTCCGGCAGGGGTTCTTTTTGCAACACCTATAGGCGCTTTACCTGATAAACTTTGACGATCTAGTCTTCCTTCTCCAACAATAACCAAGTCAGCATCTAAAACTTTCTTATCAAAGTTGATTAGGTACAAGCAGGTATCAATTCCCGACACGATATTTGCCTGAGCAAAGGTAAATAAACCACCAGCAATGCCTCCACCAGCTCCTGCTCCTTTAATTTCCAATGTTGCAGGTGAGACTTTTTTATAAAAATCTTGGACTGCCTGATCGACATCGGCAAACCTAGCAGGGTCTAGGCCTTTTTGTTTGCCAAACATGTAGGTTGCACCTTGAGAACCACATAAGGGACTCACGACATCGGCTAGAATACAAATTTGCACATCTTCAGGAATTTCATAGCGATTTTCTATTGAAACAGAAGCTAAGTTTAGTAAGGACTGACCGCATGCAGGCAAGACATTTCCATCCTTATCATAAAATTGATACCCCAATCCAGCAGCGATCCCAATTCCTCCGTCATTACTGGCCGTGCCACCAACGCCGATATAGATTTCTGTAATCCCTTTAGCAATGAGATGACGAATCAACTCTCCAATACCACGAGTTTGGATTTGAAGTGGATTTCGTTTCTCTAGCGGAATTTTTCCAATGCCAACCAAGTCGGCAACTTCAAATAGTGCCAGTTGACTTTTTTGAAAATAGCGCATTTCTTCTTTTTGTCCAAAAGGTCCTGTCACTTTGATCCATTTTTCTTCTAGGTCAAGAGAATGTCGGATAGCATCTACAGTACCTTCTCCCCCATCACCAACAGGGCAGAGGAGACATTCTACATCTGCTATCGATTGTTGGAAGCCTCTTTTAATAGCTTCAGCCACCTCTTCAGCTGTCAAGCTTTCCTTAAACGAATCTGGTGCAATTACAATCTTCATATTTTCCCTCATTCTAAACAGTCAATCAAAGGAAGAACTTCTAAAAAATCCCTCTTGTCAACATGATATTGTATTTCTTTTTTGAGCACTTCTTTGGCACAAAAGGCAATTCCAAGTCCCGCCGACTTCAACATCAATAAATCATTGGCCCCATCACCGATTGCAACTGTTCTTTCTTGAGGAAGTTTGAGTTCCTCTCTCCATTTTTCCATAGTCTCTTTTTTGACCTCAGGACTGATAATTTGTCCAACTAATTTTCCTGTTAGATGATCGTCTTTAACTTCAAGTTGGTTGGCAGAGAAATAGGCAATACCAAGGTTTTTTGCTAATCTCTCAACTATTGGTGTAAATCCACCGGACACCAGACCGACAACGATGCTATTCATTTGGAGAATAGAGATGAATTCTTGAACATTTGGAGATAGATGAATAGAGTCGAAAACTTTATCAAAGACTGAAATAGGAAGGCCTGCCAACAAGGAAACTCTTTTTCTTAAACTGCTTTCAAAGTCCAACTCTCCTCGCATTGCCTGACTTGTAATCTGCGAAATTTCCTCCTCACGACCTGCCTCTCTACCCAAAAGATCAATCACTTCTTCTAGGATTAAGGTTCCATCAACATCCATAACACACAAACCTTTTACTTGAGACATATCTTCTCCTCTCTAAACAGCCCAAAAATCGTATGAAGTCATCATACGATTTTATCTATTAATTAACTAAACTATGGTACAAGTCAAGGTATGACTTGCAGGCTGTATCCCATGAGAAATCACACTCCATAGCTTGTTTTTGTAAGTTTCTCCAAACGTCAGGATGGTTTCTATACAAGTCCAAAGCTGTTTGGAAAGTCCAATTTAACCAATAAGGTGATAGATTGTCAAAGCTAAAACCAGTACCGCTTCCTTCGATTGGATTGAAAGCGCGAACGGTATCTCGCAAGCCTCCAACTTCATGGACCAATGGCAAGGTTCCGTAACGCATAGCCATCATCTGAGACAAGCCACACGGTTCGAAACGACTTGGCATGAGGAAGAGGTCACAAGCAGCGTAGATTTCTTGAGCTAGTTTGACATCAAAAGTGATATTAGCTGATAGCTTGTCTGGGTAAATCTGAGCAAACCATGAGAATGCTCCCTCAAAGGCTGGATCACCAGTTCCCAAAAGAACAATCTGAATATCTTCTTGCAAGATATGGTGCAGACTTTCCACCACCACATCAAAACCTTTTTGACGTGTCAAACGAGAAACAATTCCCACCAGTGGAACGTCAGCTCTAACTGGCAAGCCAACTCTCTCTTGCAATTTTGCCTTGTTCTGAGCTTTACCAGACAAATCTTCCTGATTAAAATGATAGTCTAAAAGGACATCCGTCTGAGGATTATACAGGTCAGCATCAATCCCATTCACGATACCAGATACTTTACCTGATTCCATTCGAAGAATTTGATCCAAGTTACATCCGAACTGACTGGTCATAATTTCATGAGCATAGCTAGGTGAAACGGTTGAAACACGGTCAGCATAAAGAATACCAGCCTTCATCCAGTTCAGACAGTTGTTCCATCGAAGGGTACCATCAGCATAACGCTCAAAGCCAACTCCAAACAAATCCCATAACATTCCCTCTGAGAATTGTCCTTGGAATTCCAAATTATGAATGGTTAAAACAGTTTTTATTCCTTGATAGGCTTGAATCCAACGGTATTTTTCCTTTAACAAGAAAGGTATCATGGCTGTATGGTAGTCATGAACATGGAGAAGGTCAGGAATGAAGTCAATCCTTTCCATAGCCTCAATGGCAGCCAGTTGGAAAAAGGCAAAGCGCTCTCCGTCGTCAAAATCACCGTAAACATGCCCACGGAAGAAATAGTATTGGTTGTCAATAAAGTAAAAGGTTACACCGTTTAAGACGGTTTTCTTAATTCCACAGTACTGTCTGCGCCAACCAACACTCACCTCAAAATGAAGCACATCTTCAATTTGATTTCCAAATTTAGCCTCTACCATATCATAGTAGGGTAAAATCACTGCAACTTCGTGCCCAGCTTTTACTAGTGATTTTGGAAGAGCGCCAATAACGTCTCCCAAACCACCTGTTTTTGAAAAGGGTGCCCCCTCAGCTGCTACAAATAAAATTTTCATGAATGAATATCCTCTGTTACTTTAGCACCTTTCTTAACGACGACTGGATGTTCTGCAGTTCCACGGATCACAACTCCATCCGCAACTTCAACACCCTTGTCCAAGATAGCATATTCTACCTGAGCACCTTCTCCAATAACAACACGAGGGAATAAGATGCTATCTTTAACCAAGCTATCCTTATGGACATGAATATTACGTGATAGAACAGAATTAGCCACTTGACCTTCAATGATACTACCAGAAGCAAACTGAGATGTACTTACCTTAGATGTATTGGCGTAGTAAGTTGGCTCTTCGTTTTTGACCTTTGTATAAATCTTTTGGTTTGGTGAGAAGAGAGAATAGAATTTTTGCGATTCAAGCATATCTTTGTTAGCTTGATAATAAGACTCTACAGAGTGAATGTTGGCTAGGTAGCCTGTGTACTCGTAGGCAAAAGCTCCTTCTTTTGCAGCCAAATCCCGTAAAACATAGCGCAACTTCTCTGGATGTTCTTTTTTAGCTTCTTCTTCCAAGCGTTCAATCAACCAAGGTGTATCAACGACAAAGATATCTGTGGACATATTGTAAATTTCATCTGTTGATTTGCTATCAAAGAGTTTATGAGAACGAACATGATCTGTTTCATCTACGTCCAAGATTGCATTTACTTCTGAAATGTCTTTTTTAGGTAGTTTTTTATAAACTACAGTGATAGGTCCTTTTGTTGTACTGTGTAGATGGAAAACTTGGTTCAAATCAATGTTAATCAGAACATCACAGTTGAGTGAAACTGTTTGGTTGGAGCCAGAACGTTTCAAATAAGTAAGAAGCTGATGATAGTATTCTTTTCCAACTGTACTACTTTCCACACGAGTATTGTAAATACCTAGATAATAGTGGCTAAGAAGAGTTGACAAGCCCCACTCACGCCCTGAACGGATATGGTCAAAAACAGAACTGATATTGTCTTGTTGGAAAATACCAAAGATACTACGGACACCTGCATTAGCAAGACTTGAAAGCGGGAAGTCAATCAAGCGATATTTACCTCCAAAAGGCAAACTAGCTACTGGACGGTGGTCTGTCAGTGTTGACATATCATGAAAACCAACTGTGTTTCCTAAAATGGCAGAATATTTATCAATCTTCATCTGTTGCTACCCCCACTACTTCATTATATCCTACAACTTGTACTTCTTCTGTTCCATCAATTTCGACACCGTCAGAAATAACCGCACCTTCACCAATAATGGCACGTTTGATTTTAGCTCCCTGACCAACAATTGCACCACTCATGATAACTGAATCTACTACTTCTGCCCCTTCGCGAACTTGCGCACCTGTTGAAAGGATAGAATGTTTAACAGTTCCATCTACAAAACAGCCATCGACAACCAAGGAATCTTCCACATGAGCATTTGTCCCAAGGAAGTTTGGTGGTGAAATTAAGTTTCTTGAGTAAATCTTCCATTGACGGTTACGGCTGTCCAAGGCATTCTCTGGAGAAATGTACTCCATGTTCGCTTCCCAAAGCGACTCAATCGTACCAACATCTTTCCAGTAACCTTTAAATTCATAGGCATAGACACTTTCACCTGACTCAAGGTAATTTGGAATGACATTTTTACCAAAGTCTGACATATCTACATTGCTCTTTTCAGCAGCAACAAGCATATTGCGGAGACGTTGCCAATCAAAGATGTAAATACCCATAGAAGCCTTTGTAGATTTAGGTTGAGCTGGTTTTTCTTCAAATTCCACAATGCGGTTATTGGCATCTGTATTCATGATACCAAAACGGCTAGCTTCTTTCAGGGGAACATCAAGAACTGCTACTGTCAAGCTGGCATTATTATCCTTGTGAGACTGGAGCATATCATCATAGTCCATTTTGTAGATGTGGTCCCCAGACAGAATCAAGACATACTCAGGATTGACACTGTCGATATAGTCGATATTTTGGTAAATAGCGTGACTAGTCCCCTCAAACCAACGATTTCCTTCACTTGCAGAATAAGGTTGAAGAATAGAGACACCAGAATTGATACCGTCTAGTCCCCAACTTGAACCATTCCCGATATGGTTGTTGAGAGCAAGTGGTTGATACTGGGTGATGACTCCAACATTGTGAATACCTGAGTTGGCACAGTTTGAGAGAGCAAAGTCAATGATACGGTAGCGCCCACCAAATTGCACAGCTGGTTTTGCGATGCTTTGAGTAAGTTTACCGAGACGAGTTCCTTGCCCACCAGCAAGAATCAAAGCTAACATTTCATTCTTCATTTTCTACTCCTTTTTGGTTTTTACTTGTGACAGTTTTATCAGATTTCAAGCGACGCTTGATTTTCCATACACTAGCTCCCATAGCAGGTAAGGTAAAAGTCAAGGTCTGCTCATAATCTTTCCATAGTCCTTCTTGCGTTTGAACAGTTTGATTATGTTCTTTCCAAACGCCTCCCCACTCTTCTAACTCAGTATTCCAGACTTCTTCATAAATCCCTGCAACAGGAAGTCCGATTGTAAAATCTTTTCGTTCAACAGGTGCCATATTAAAGATACAGACTAACATATCATCCTTCTTACCCTTACGGATGAAGGAAAGAACACTCTGGTCTCGATTATCCGCATCAATGATTTCAATACCATCATAGCTGGTATCGATTTCCCACAGACAGCGATGATCTTTGTAAAACTGGTTTAGCTGAGAAGTGAAATACTTCATCTTAGCATTCATTGGATCTTCTAGATTAGACCATTCCAACTGCTCTTCAGATTTCCATTCTAGGAATTGGCCGTATTCGCTACCCATGAAGAGCAATTTCTTACCAGGGTGACAAATTTGGTAAGTGTAGATATTGCGTAAGCCTGCGAATTGATTATAGCGATCTCCCCACATCTTGTGCATCATACTCTTCTTACCGTGAACCACTTCATCGTGCGAGAATGGTAGGAGATAGTTTTCCTTGAAAACATACATAAAGCTGAAAGTCACCAGGTTAAAGTCATATTTACGATAAATCGGATCTTCTTCATAGAATCGGAGGATATCATTCATCCAGCCCATATTCCACTTGTAGTCAAATCCTAGACCACCAAGCTCTTTCATTCCCGTAATCTTGGTTGCTGACGAACTTTCTTCTGCGATCATCATCACATCTGGATGTGCTAGTTTAATGACATCATTCAAGCGTTGAAGGAAATAATATCCTTCATAGTTGAGATTGCCACCATCTTTATTAGGTGTCCATGGAGCATCATCGTAGTCAAGATAGAGCATGTTACTAACCGCATCCACACGAATACCATCTAGATGGTAAAAGTCAATCCAAAACTTAATACTAGAAATCAAGAAGGATTGGACTTCATTTTTTCCAAGGTCAAAATTGAGAGCGCCCCAACCATAGTTATGAGCCTTATTATGGTCTTGGTACTCAAAAGTCGGTGTCCCGTCATAATAAGCTAAGGCATCATCATTAATGGTGAAATGACCAGGTACCCAGTCTACAATAACGCCTATATTGTTTAAGTGACATTCCTCAACAAAATCTTGAAACTCTTCAGGGCGACCATAGGCATGCTCTAGAGCAAAGTAACCCATAAGCTGATAGCCCCAACTCAAACCGAGTGGGTGGGACATTAAGGGCATAAATTCAATATGAGTATAGTTCATCTCAACTAGGTAAGGAATGAGTTCATCTTTCAATTGAGCAAAACTATAAGGACTTCCATCTGGATTTCTCTTCCACGATCCAGCATGAACTTCGTAGATATTGACAGGACGTTCAAAGAAAGTCCAACGTTTTCTGCGAGCTAACCAAAGCCCATCCTTCCATTTCTTTTCTGGAATCTCTGTTAAAATAGCTCCAGTACCCGGACGTGCCTCATACCGTACAGCCAAAGGATCAATCTTCATCAGCTGATGACCATTTGCACGTGTGATATGATACTTGTAAATTTGGCCTTCATGAGCAAGGCTGGTAAAGACTTCCCAGACTCCAAATTCATTTCGTTCCATCGGAATTTGATTTTCTACCCAATTCGTGAAATCCCCCACCAAGTGGACAGCCTGAGCATTGGGAGCCCACACACGAAATGTATAACCGTATTCTCCATTTAGTTCTTCCCTATGTGCTCCTAGATAATGCTGAAGGTGAAAATTTTCTCCTGTCATAAAGGTGCGCAAAGCTTCTCTTTTATCCATAATACCTCCTCTTTTCTGTAAGCGTTTTCTATAGATTTATTATACTACCTTTTTAGGGAAGATTCAAGTAAATTACGGAATTTGCAAAAAAATCTTTTGAAAGTCTTCAACAAATTCACTGATGTGTTCACTTGTAAATCAAGAAATTTTCAAACAGATTATGAAAACGAATTGTTTTTTTACAATACTATCATAAAGTTCGTCATTTTACTAATAAAATTGTTGTTTTAAAGTAAAAAATAAAATCAGGAAAACAATTTCCTGATTTTATTTTTTATTTCACATCAAAAACAATGGATTTGACATTTGTCATCGCTTCAATGCTATATTTAATTCCTTGCACTCCAGCTCCAGAACCTTTGACACCAAGGAAGGGGAAATTATCTGGACCACGTTGGGTTTTATTATTAATATGAACTGTACCCACTTCAAGTTTTTCAGCAATTTCAAAGGCCTTTTTGAAATCATTTGTAAAGACTGAGGATTGAAGGCCGAATTCAGATTCGTTGGCAAAGGCAATTGCTTCTTCTACATTAGCCACACGAATAATTGGTAAAACAGGGCCAAATGGCTCTTCCCATGCTACTTTCATATCTTTTGTAACTTGGTCAAAAAGCACTGGCCAGAGAAGATTGCTCTCACGTTTGATTGGTGTAAGAGCCTGAGCCCCTTTTTCTTGCGCATCCTCAATCAAGCCCCAGATGAAGTCGGCTGAAGCATTGTCAATAACAGGTGTAATATCAGCATTGTCAAATGGATCACCAACTGTTAATTTAGCAACCTCTGCTTGAAGCAAAGTAACTAATTTATCTGCTACACTTTCAAGAACAATGACCCGTTTAATGGCCGTGCAACGTTGGCCTGAGTAGCTAAAGGCACCCGCAACAATTTGCTTGGCAGCATGTTCCAAATCTGCATCTTCTAGTACAAGAGCTGCATCTTTCCCGCCAAGCTCCAGCATGATAGGACGCATACCAGCTAAACGACCAATACGTTCTCCGATTGGAGTTGAACCTGTAAAGTTGATGAAGTTGACTTCTTTGTGCTCAATGATATAATCCCCAATTTCTGAACCACGTCCCGTAATGGTATTGAAAACACCTGCTGGAAGCCCTGCTTCTTCAAAGGCTTTAGCCAACAAGAGACCAGAAATAGAACCTTGTGTTGGTGGCTTGAACATAACCACATTCCCTGCAATCAAGGCCGGAGCAATCTTAGATCCGGAAAGGTTGACTGGATAGTTAAAGGGGGCAATAGCTAGCACGACTCCAACCGGCTCACGACGGACAACAGCCAGTTTGTTTTTACTTGTTGCCTCAAAACCGCCACCTTCCATTGCTTGACCTGTAATCCGTAGCCCTTCTTCTGCAGCATAGCGGATCAATTCTGCGGTACGCACCACTTCTCCAATAGCTGCTTTAAACCCTTTTGCTACTTCTTTGGCAAGGATAGTACCAATTTTTTCTTTATCGCGTTCTAAAATAGCTGCTGTTTTATGCAAATAAGCCGCACGTTCAACTGCTGACAAAGCACGCCATGCAGGCAAGGCTGCACGCGCAGCTTGCATAGCCTCATCTACTTCTGCTTGGCTCATAGCGGGTACTGTCCCTAATTCTTCTTGATTGATTGGTGAATAAATCGTAATTTCTTTTTCAGATGATTTCCATTCTCCATTTACTAAATTATTATATCTTGTCAAATTCTCGTCCTCCTGAAAATGATTAAGATATATTTTACCAAATTTTCAGAAAATTACAACCCTTTTTGCAATATTTTTGAGATTATTTTCACAAGCTTGACTTTTCAAACTATTTGAACTCTTTTGTTAAGCAGTCAGTACAAGAAGAAAAGGCTTAGATGAACTAAACCTTTTTCATGCTATGTTATTTTTCATTGAGTTTTATAATTTTTAGCAAGAAGATATCCTAGAAATTATACGACACAATTGAAAACTTTTGATTTTTTCTACAAGACTTTAAAGACGCTGGTGCTAACGCCACCAACCATGTCTTTATCACTTAAATGGCTATTGGTCACCAATAGTTCTAGATTTCCAGCATTTTCAAACTGGAAGTCTTGCCCTTTAGTATTAAATACAACCAGTAAATGGTCTTCCCCTTGAATCTCATAGACAATCAAACCACTATGTTCATTTGCTGAATGAACAAAAACATGATGGTAAATTTCATCATAAGTAGGGTAAGAAAAGGCACCGGTTCCTGTCTTCAATCGAATCATCTGACGGATAAACTCAATACTATCTTGACGCTCATTAATCAAGTCCCAGTTCACTTGGTTCACACTGTCTGGAGCATTATAGCTATTCATAGCACGCTCTCTATCATCATGGGTCAACTCACCATTTTCACCAGTCGCAACTAGTTTGGTACGACCAAATTCTTGACCGATTTCCATAAAGGCCATCCCTTGCATGA
>ERZ773211.278-NODE-278-length-11055-cov-10.2389_pt1 | contig 11055 bp, 8 predicted proteins | sample MGYA00511914_ERZ773211 | MGnify/ENA primary metagenome ERZ773211 (study PRJEB29015, sample SAMEA2738163) | human oral metagenome | biome: human oral; feature: human-associated habitat; material: saliva | place: China | collected 2242 ...
TATGCCAACGGCAGCATCCACCTCGGCCACATGGTCGAACACATCCAAACCGACGTTTGGGTACGCTTCCAAAAACTGCGCGGCCACGAGTGCTACTACTGCTGCGCCGACGACACCCACGGCACGCCCGTGATGCTTGCCGCGCAAAAACAAGGCATCGCGCCTGAAGACATGATTGCCAAAGTACGCGAAGAGCACCTCGCCGACTTTACCGGTTTCAACATCGGTTACGACAATTATTACAGCACCCATTCCCCTGAAAACAAACAGTTTTCCCAAGACATTTACCGCGCGCTGAAAGCCAACAGCAAAATCGAAAGCCGCGTCATCGAGCAGCTTTTCGACCCTGAAAAACAAATGTTCCTGCCCGACCGCTTCGTCAAAGGCGAATGCCCGAAATGCCACGCCCAAGACCAATACGGCGACAACTGCGAAGTCTGCGGCACGACCTATTCCCCGACCGAACTGATTAACCCGTATTCCGCCGTTTCCGGTGCCAAACCCGAATTGCGCGAATCCGAACACTTCTTCTTCAAACTGGGCGAATGCGCCGACTTCCTCAAAGCATGGACTTCCGGCAACAACCCGCACGACGGCAAGCCCCATCTGCAACCCGAAGCCCTCAACAAAATGAAAGAATGGCTGGGCGAAGGCGAAGAAACCACCCTGTCCGATTGGGACATCTCCCGCGACGCGCCGTATTTCGGTTTCGAAATCCCCGACGCACCGGGCAAATACTTCTACGTCTGGCTGGACGCGCCCGTCGGCTACATGGCGTCGTTTAAAAACCTGTGCGACCGCATCGGCATCGATTTCGACGAATACTTCAAAGCCGACAGCCAAACCGAGATGTACCACTTCATCGGCAAAGACATCCTCTATTTCCACGCCCTGTTCTGGCCCGCCATGCTGCATTTCTCCGGCCACCGCGCCCCGACCGGCGTGTACGCACACGGCTTTTTGACCGTGGACGGACAAAAAATGTCCAAATCGCGCGGCACCTTCATCACCGCCAAATCCTATCTGGAACAAGGCCTGAACCCCGAGTGGATGCGCTACTACATCGCCGCCAAACTCAACAGTAAAATCGAAGACATCGATTTGAACCTGCAAGACTTTATCAGCCGCGTCAACAGCGACCTCGTCGGCAAATACGTCAACATCGCCGCCCGCGCGTCAGGTTTCATCGCCAAACGATTTGAAGGCCGTCTGAAAGACGTTTCAGGCAGCGCATTATTGGCCAAACTCGCCGCCGAAAGCGACAACATTGCCGAGCAATACGAAAACCGCGAATACGCCCGCGCCCTGCGCGACATCATGGCATTGGCGGATGCGGTAAACGAATACGTCGATGCCAACAAACCATGGGAATTAGAGAAAATTATTAAATCTCCAAATTTGGAATGGAGATTTGAAAATATTCATGATGATTTGCCAAAACTTAAAGATGATATCTTTTTGAAATCTATATTAATACAAAATTATTTAGAGAATGATTTTGAAAAAGCTAAGAATTCACTTTCTAGTAATCAAAAAATAATTTTTGAGAAAATGAAGGAAAATTATTCTAAAAATAAGGAAAATATCAGATTATATGTTCAAAAATATATAGAAGAAAATATAGATCATATTTTTGATGAGCATAAAAAATCATCAGTAGATAATTCAGAATATAATTTGAAATTATATTCAAAGGAAGAAATCAAGTCTGATAAGACAATAGATTTAATTGTGAGCTTATTCATTAACACTAAGTCATTGAATAGTACATTGCACGAAGTATGCAGCGAGCTGATCAACGCCTTCAAAATCCTCACCATCTACCTCGCGCCCGTGCTGCCCAAAGTCGCCGAGCGCGCCGCCGCCTTCCTCAATCTCGACGGCCTGCGCTGGGCCGATGCCGCAACCGTGCTGCCCGAAGGCCACACCATCAACAAATACGAACATTTAATGCAACGAGTGGAGCAAAAACAAGTGGACGATTTAATCGAAGCCAACAAACAAAGCATCGCCGCCGCAGCCGCGCCTGCCGCCGAAGAGAACAAATACGAAAAAGTCGCCGAACAGGCCAGCTTTGACGATTTTATGAAAATCGATATGCGCGTCGCCAAAGTATTGAACTGCGAAGCCGTCGAAGGCAGCACCAAACTCCTGAAATTCGACCTCGATTTCGGTTTTGAAAAACGCATCATCTTCTCCGGCATCGCCGCATCTTACCCAAATCCTGCCGAATTGAACGGCCGCATGGTCATCGCCGTCGCCAACTTCGCCCCGCGCAAAATGGCAAAATTCGGCGTATCCGAAGGCATGATCCTCTCCGCCGCCACGACAGAGGGTAAACTGAAGCTGCTTGATGTCGACGCAGGCGCACAGCCCGGGGATAAAGTGGGCTAAGTATCAAATCTTAAGGAGAAACCATGTTAAACCTTTCCGCACCGGTACTTAAAGAAATTGAGTTGCTTAATGATGTAGGCTTATCGGTTGGCGCTATTGTTGCAGTGTTGCGTCTGAAGTTTCCGGTAGAGCTCCATGATCGGGAGGACAAAAAAATTGAAGAAGCCGTTCTTCTCATGATCAATCCGCCGCGAAAAGCACCTTCTCTTTCCCGCTAAGGTAGCGATACCGGTTGAAAGGTAAATTTGGTTAGTCTTCAACAAAAGGCCGTCTGAATTTTTCAGACGGCCTTTTTATTTATCCAAACACTTATTTCCGTTAAAACTTTATCTCAACAATTCATCGGTAATGCGTTGCAGAAACTCGATACGCTCAGGTTTGGCTTCGCCTGATTCGACAGCGGCTTTGACGGCGCAATCGGGTTCGGCGCGGTGGGTGCAGTTGTGGAAACGGCACTGGCCGATAAGGTGGCGCAGGTCGGGGAAGTATTGCAATAAATCGGCGGCTTGGAGATGGTGCAGGCCGAATTCTTGCAGGCCGGGGGAATCGATGAGTCGGGTTTCTGCGTTTAAATCGTATAGTTGAGCGTGGGTGGTGGTGTGTTTGCCGGAATCGAGCGCGGTGGAAATGTCGCCGGTTCGGGCGGCTTGGTTGCCGAGTAGGGCGTTGGTCAGGGTGGACTTGCCCATGCCGCTTTGTCCGAGCAGGATGTTGGTTTGCCCTTCTAAAATGGGACGTAGGATGTCGGCGTTTTCCAATGCGTTGGTTTCGGCCACGGGGTAGCCGAGGGTTTCGTAGAATTTGAGTTTCTCGCGCCATTGGGCGGTTTCGGGCAGGTCTGCTTTGTTGAGGACGATGACCGCGTTAATGCCGGCCGCTTCGGCTGCGAGGAGGGCACGTTGCAACAGGGCTTCGCTGGGAGAGGGGCTGGCGGCAGTTACGATAAGGAGTTGGGTAACGTTGGCGGCAATCAGTTTGGTTTTCCACGCGTCTTGGCGGTAGAGCAGGCTTTCGCGCGGAAGGTAGTCTTCAATCACAACTTGTTCGCCGTTGATGGGGCTGATGCGGACTTGGTCGCCGCAGGCGAAATCGACGCGTTTTTTGCGGGTGGTGGCGTCATATGTTTGGCCGTCGGGAGTGCGGACAATATAGCGGCGGCCATAGCTGGTAATGATTTGGGCGGTATCGGTCATGATGGGGTTTATTGTTTGGAATGGTGTGATTGTACCGAAAGTCGGCTATGGCCGTCTGAAAACTTGTTTGCACCTTTTAACTTTCTTTGGCTTGGTTTTTTGGTGTTTCTGCCCTATATTTGCAATGTATTTGTTTTCAGGAGATTTTTTTATGGATTTCAGTCAGTTGCTCAATCAGGTTTTGGGTGCGGCTCAAAAAGGCGGCAAAGCGGTTGCGGACAGCCCGCTCAATTCTTTCGGCGGCGGCGCGTTGACGGGTGCTTTGGCATCGATGCTGTTGAAAAAGAAAAATACGAAGAAGCTGGTCAAGGCCGGCTCGGTCGCTGCTTTGGGTTTGCTGGCTTATAAAGGCTATCAAAACTGGAAACAAAACCGCCAACAGGAAGAATTGCCGCAAAGTGCGTTCCAACCTGCCGGTCTGATTGGTGAAAACCACAGCCGTGTGATTTTGCAAACGATGATTGCGGCGGCGGCTTCAGACGGCCTGATTGACGATGCGGAACGTGCGGCGATCGAGCGTGAAAGCGGCAGCGATGCGGAAACGGAGGCATGGTTGCAGGCGGAATATGCGCAACCGGCCTCTATCGAGCAAATTGCCGCTTCTGTCGGCAGCGACGAGGCTTTGGCAGCCGAAACTTATCTGGCGGCCAGATTGGTCTGCGCGGACTTATCGCGCAAGGAAATCGTGTTCCTGAGCCGTTTGTCCCAAGCTTTGAATTTGGACGACCAACTGGTCGAAAGTTTGGAAAAACAGCTCGAATTGGCTTAAGCTTGATTTAAAAGGCCGTCTGAAACCTGATTTCAGACGGCCTTTCGACTTAATTTCAGAGTAAAATAACCCTTTCGACATATTAAAGGCTGTCTGAACATGAATAAACTTTTTTCCACATTCAAAACGTTTTTAGCCGCTTCGTCCGTCTTGGTATTGGCTGCCTGTCCGAGCGGCAACGCGCCGCAATCCAAACCTTCTACGCAGGGTCAAAATACGGTTTCACATACTGCACCCAAACCAAAAGCCACGGTTGCGCTGGCTTTGGGCGGCGGTGCGTCCAAAGGCTTTGCCCATATCGGTATTATTAAGGTTTTGAAAGAAAACAATATTCCGGTCAAAATCGTTACCGGCACATCCGCAGGCTCGATTGTCGGCAGTATGTACGCTTCGGGAATGTCGCCCGACCGCCTCGAATTGGAAGCAGAAATTTTGGGTAAAACCGATTTGGTGGATTTGACCTTGTCCACCAGTGGCTTCATCAAAGGCGAAAAACTGCAAAACTACATCAACCGCAAAGTCGGCAACCGTCCGATGCAGCAGTTCCCCATCAAATTTGCCGCCGTTGCGACCGATTTTGAAAGCGGCAAACCGGTGGTGTTCAACGTCGGCAATGCCGGACAGGCCGTCCGTGCTTCCGCTTCGATTCCGAACGTGTTCCAACCTGTCGTTATCGGCAGCCGCAAATATGTAGACGGTGGCCTGTCGCAGCCCGTACCGGTCAGCGCGGCGAAAAAAATGGGGGCAAACTTCATCATTGCCGTCGATATTTCCGCCCGTCCGGCCAAAAACGTCAGCCAAGGCATGTTCTCCTATCTTGACCAAACCTTCAACGTAATGAGTCAAACTGCGTTGCGCCAAGAATTGGGCCAAGCCAATGTGGTCATCAAACCGCAGGTTTTGGAGCTGGGTTCGGTTGGCGGTTTTGACCAAAAACAACGCGCCATCCAATTGGGCGAACAGGCCGCACGCGCCGCACTGCCTGAAATCAAACGCAAACTGGCGGCATATCAGTATTAATCATCCGCCGTTTGAACAGGCCGTCTGAAAGTATGTTTTTCAGACGGCCTTTCTTGTGCAAATCTGCTAAAATCACGCGTTTCCTACAAATCATAAAATCCTAAAAAAATGAATATCTTTTACGAAGAGTCCGGCCAATTCAAAGTTGCCTCCATCGTCCAAAAAAACGATGCCACCTACCAAGTCGATACACAACACGGCAAGCGCACCAAAGTAAAGGCAAACAATGTCTTTGCCGAGTTTGACGGCGATATGGCGGCGTTTTTGGAGAACGCGCAGGCACAGGCGGCGGACATCGACACCGATTTATTGTGGGAAGTATGCGGAGAAGAGGAATTTACCGCCGAGGCGATTGCCGAAGAATATTACGGTCATGCGCCGACCAAAACCGAGCTGGCGGCAACTTTGATTGCGCTTTACGCCGCACCGATGTATTTCTACAAAAAAGCCAAAGGCGTGTTCAAAGCCGCACCCGAAGAAACCTTAAAACAAGCGCTTGCCGCCATCGAACGCAAAAAACAGCAAGACGCGCAAATCGACGCTTGGGCGGAAGCCTTAAAACGCGGCGAGATGCCGTCTGAAATCGCGGCGGATTTGAAAACCATCTTACACGCGCCCGACAAGCAGTCGCTGACCTACAAAGCCTTTACCAAAGCCACCGACGAGCTGAAAATCTCCGCCTACGAACTGGCGAAAAAAACGGGCGGCATTACGTCCATTCCCCAATACCTGCAAGACGGGTTTGAAATCAAATATTTCCCCAAAGGAACAGGCTTCCCCAACCTTCCGCTTCCTGAAATGCCCGACCTGCCCAAGGCCGACGTTACCGCCTTTTCCATCGACGACGAATCGACCACCGAAGTGGACGATGCCTTGAGCCTGACCGACTTGGGCAATGGCATGAAACGCGTCGGTATCCACATCGCCGCGCCGTCGCTTGCCATTAAACCAGGCGACAAAATGGAAAAAAACATCATGGAACGCTTAAGCACGGTTTATTTCCCCGGCGGCAAAATCACCATGTTGCCCGAAAACTGGATTGCCGCGTTCAGCCTTGATGCAGGCGCATACCGCCCTTCCATCAGCATTTATTTCGACGTGGACAGCGAGTTCAACGTCGGCATGCCAACCTGCAAAATCGAAGCGGTCAACATCGCCGAAAACCTGCGCATTCAATCCATCGAGCCGCATTTCAATACCGAAACCGGCTTGGACGAAGCGGGCGAAATGATGTTTGCCCACCATCAAGACCTGATTTGGTTCTATCAATTCGCCATCGCCCTGCAAAAAGCGCGCGGCAAATACGAGCCCGACCGTGCGCCGCAATACGATTACAGCATCGAATTGGATGAGGAAGGCAACGTATCCGTCGTCCGCCGCGAACGCGGTTCGCCCATCGATACGCTGGTCAGCGAGATGATGATTCTTGCCAACAGCACTTGGGCGCAAATGCTGGACGAAAACGAGCTGCCCGGCCTTTTCCGCGTCCAACCGGCAGGCAAAGTACGCATGAGCACCAAATCCGAGCCGCACATCGGCATGGGCGTGCAACATTACGGCTGGTTTACCTCGCCGCTGCGCCGCGCCGCCGACTACATCAACCAAAAGCAGCTGATCAGCCTGATCGACGACACGGCCGAGCCGCTGTATCAAAACAGCGATGCCGAGCTTTTCGCCGCGCTACGCGACTTCGATGCCGCCTACACAGCCTACGCCGACTTCCAACGCCAAATGGAAGCCTACTGGAGCCTCGTCTATCTGCAGCAGCAAGGTACGAGTGAGCTGACGGCCACCATCCTCAAAGAAGACCTCGTCCGCATTGAAGGCCTGCCGCTGGTAACGCGCGCGACCGGTATTCCGTTTGATGCGCTGCCCAAATCGCAGGCATTGTTCAAAATCACCGAATTAGATGCCGAGAAGCAGTTTATCGCGCTCAACTATCAAAAAGCCGTTTTACCGAGTTGATAACGTTATTCCGTTTGAAAAAAGGCCGTCTGAACAAAGAAACAGAAATCTTTGATTTCGTTTTCATCCCCGTTCAGACGGCCTTAATCATCTAAAAATGCTACAATCCCCCTTTTCTGCCCATCATTTCAAACCATGAAAAAAAACGCCCCCCAATCCTTTGAAGAAGCCTTATCCCGCCTCGAAACCCTGACCCAAGCCATGCAAAGCAGCGAAATGCCGCTGGAAGACGCTTTGGCCGCCTATCAGGAAGGCAACGAATTGGTCAGATACTGCCAAACCAAATTGGCGGAAGTCGAGCAGAAACTGCAAGTCTTGGATGCCGGCGAACTGAAGGAGTTGAACCTTGAACCCGGCGAATGAACTCAAAACATGGCAGCAAAAAGCCCAAGCGCAAACCGAATTGCTGCTGGCACATTTCTTGCCGTCTGAAAGCCAAGTGCCGCACACGCTGCATGAAGCCATGCGTTACGTTACCCTCGGCGGCGGCAAACGGCTGCGCCCGCTCTTGGTGCTTGCCGCGTCCGAATTGGGCGAAGCAAACCAAAACGCCGTCGAGCAGGCGATGGCGGCCATCGAAATGGTGCACGTCTATTCGTTGGTTCATGACGATATGCCGGCGATGGACAACGACAGCCTGCGCCGCGGCAAACCGACCTGCCATGTGCAATACGATGAAGCAACCGCCCTTTTGGTCGGCGATGCGCTGCAAACCCAAGCCTTTGATGTACTGAGCCGTCCGACCGGCCTGCCTGCCGAACGCCAGCTTGCTATGTTGTCCACACTGGCCCAAGCATCCGGCAGCCTCGGCATGGCGGGCGGACAAGCCATCGACCTTGCCAATGTCGGCAAAGCCATGAATCAGGCCGAATTGGAACAGATGCACAGCCTCAAAACCGGCGCACTCATCCGCGCGGCCGTGGCCTTAGGCGCACTTTCCTGCCCAGGCTTAACACCGGCGCAAATCCAAACCTTAGACCGCTACGCCGCCAAATTGGGCCTGGCTTTCCAAGTGATCGACGATGTATTGGACTGCGAAGCCGATACCGCCACCTTGGGCAAAACCGCCGGCAAAGACTCGGACAACGACAAACCGACCTACGTCAAACTGATGGGCCTGCACGCCGCGCGCACTTACGCAGAAACGCTGATTGCAGAAGCCGTTGCCCTGATCGAGCCATTCGGCGACAAAGCCCTGCGCCTGCGCCAACTGGCCGAATTTGTTACCGCACGGAAAAACTAAATCTGCAAATAAATAAAGGCCGTCTGAAACCTGATTTTAGGTTTCAGACGGCCTTTTTAACAGCCTGTTTGGCTTAGGTATCCCATACCGAATACAGAGCCTTCACAGTGCATGAAACACCCTGCAAACAGCGTTCATAAAGCCTCAGCCTGTCTGTTTAATCCAATAGGGCATCTACGAACGCTTTGGCATTAAACGGACGCAAATCGTCGATACCTTCGCCTACACCGATGTAGCGGACAGGAACTGGGCGGTCAGAGGCAAGTGCGGCAAGGATACCGCCTTTGGCCGTACCGTCTAGCTTGGTGACAATCAGGCCGGTCAGACCCAACGCTTCGTCAAAGGCTTTCACTTGGTTGACGGCGTTTTGACCGATGTTGGCATCAAGCACGACGATGATTTCATGTGGCGCATCAGGCATGGCTTTTTGCAACACGCGCTTCACTTTTTTAATTTCTTCCATCAGATGAAGCTGCGTCGGCAAACGGCCGGCTGTATCGGCCAGCACGATGTCGATACCGCGCGCTTTGGCGGCTTGGACGGCATCAAAGCAAACGGCTGCGGAATCGCCCGTAGTTTGCGAAATCACGGTCACATTGTTGCGCTCGCCCCAAGCCTGAAGCTGCTCACGCGCGGCGGCACGGAAAGTATCGCCTGCCGCCAGCAACACGGATTTGCCCTGTGCTTGGAAGTATTTGGCGAGTTTGCCGATAGACGTGGTTTTGCCTGCGCCATTGATACCGGCAAGCATAATCACGAAAGGCTCCTTGGTTTCCGGCAAGACCAAAGGTTTTTCCAAAGGCTTAATCAAGTCATACAGCGCATCTTTCAGCGCGCCGCGCAATTCGTTGCCGTCTTTGAGGCCTTTGAGGCTGACGCGGTCGCGCACGTCTTTCATCAGGTATTCGGTGGCTTCCATGCCCATATCGCTGGTAATCAGCACGGTTTCCAGCTCTTCGTATAAATCTTCGTCGATCTGTCCGCCGCCGAACACGCCCGCCAGCGATTTCGCCATTTTGTCGCGCGATTTGGTCAGGCCTTGTTTCAAACGCGCCGCCCAACTGAGCTTGTGTTCTTCTGCCGGAGCAGGGGCTTCAGCCGGTGTTTCCGCAACGGCTTCTTGAACTTGCTCGACAGCTTCGCTAACTGCCTCAACAGCTTCTTCTTTGGCCGCTTCGGCTTGTTCCGCTGCTTCCTCAGCAGCTTCAGCCACTTCAGACGGCATCTCGGCAACGGTTTCTTGAGCTTGCTCGACAGCCTCGCTGACGGTTTCAACAGCTACTTCTTTTACCGCTTCGGCCTGTTCTACTGCTTCCTCAGCAGCCTCAGCCGCTTCAGACGGCATCTCGGCAACGGTTTCTTTTACCTGTTCAAGAGCCTCGCTGACGGTTTCAACGGCCGCTTCTTTTGCCGCTTCAACGTGTTCTTCTACTTTCTCAACTGTTTCAGACGGCGTTTCGGTTAAAGCTTCTCGAACCTGCTCGACGGTTTCGCTAACGGTTTCAACAGCCGATTCGACAACTGATTCAACATGTCCTTTGACGCTTTCTGCTAAAGATTCGGCATCTTCTTTAATATTTTCAACTACTTGAGCAACTTCAGATTCTACTTTTGCTGCGGTTTCCTGAACTTGAGCCTCCTCAGGAGCCGGAGTTTCCTGTTTTTTCTTGCGACGGAAGAAGCTGAACATTAAATTTTCCTTTTAATTTTAGAAACTTGAAATAGGGAGTATTGTAGCGTATTTTACGTGGCAAGGTCGTCTGAAAATCAAGGTTGTCAGGTTTTGGCATTTCCAACGTCTAACGAAACAAACCATCCACACAGGAAACATAGAGATGAATCCCCGCACATTATTTTCACTTTGCACCAAGTTCGGCTGCCTGCTTGCACTTGGCGCCTGCTCATCCAAAATGATGGATACCGAAGCCGCAACCATACCGCAGGCATTGTCCTCGTTGAAAACCCCTGACAACCGCCCTGCCAGTGTTTTTCTGAAAAAAGACAAACCCACCCTGATTAAATTTTGGGCAAGTTGGTGTCCTTTGTGTTTGTCCGAATTGGGACAAACCGAAAAATGGGCGCAGGATGCACAATTCGGTTCTGCCAACCTGATTACCGTTGCCTCGCCCGGTTTTCTACACGAGAAAAAAGATGGCGACTTCCAAAAATGGTATGCCGGTTTGAACTATCCTAAGCTGCCCGTCGTTACCGACAACGGCGGCACCATCGCCCAAAGCCTGAATATCGGCGTTTACCCTTCGTGGGCATTAATCGGCAAAGACGGCGATGTGCAGCGCATCGTCAAAGGCAGTATCAACGAAGCACAGGCATTGGCGTTAATCCGCGACCCGAATGCCGATATAGGCCGTCTGAAAAACACATTTTACAAACCCGACACACAGAAAAAGGATTCAGCAATCATGAATACGCGCACCATCTACCTCGCCGGCGGCTGCTTCTGGGGCTTGGAA
>ERZ773211.280-NODE-280-length-10983-cov-2.90968_pt1 | contig 10983 bp, 12 predicted proteins | sample MGYA00511914_ERZ773211 | MGnify/ENA primary metagenome ERZ773211 (study PRJEB29015, sample SAMEA2738163) | human oral metagenome | biome: human oral; feature: human-associated habitat; material: saliva | place: China | collected 2242 ...
AAAATTAAAGACTTAATTTGGTGTTAAATTTGATCCACCAACAGAATTTGTCGATAAGCCTAAAAGTCCTCTTTTAGAAATGTATTCTTTTTCTATTATATTATTTAATAACGCATAAAAATTTTCCTAAACAAAATATCTTACTTTCACACGATAAAAGAAATTCACATACACTTATATTTTCTATTATCATATCATGATATTTCATATTTTTATCTCCTTACATCTTTAAATCTCTTTTGTCTTGATTTTTCAAATATGAGTATCTCTATGGATATTTACAAATATATAACATTGTCAGCTATCGAATTTAAAAATTCTTGGTCATGTGAAACAATAAATATTATTTTCTTATCGCTTTTACATTCGTTGATCAGATGGGATATATTCATCATATTACAATAATCCATTCCACTGGTAGGCTCATCAAAAAACATAAGTTTAGATTTTTTACATAGTACAGATGCAATTGCTACCCTTTGCTTTTGTCCACCTGACAAGCTCATTGGATGACGATCTTTTGATTCATATAAATCAAGTTTTTTCAGAATATTTTCAACATAACTACTTTCAATATTTTTTATTCCAAGACCTACTTCACTTGCAATAGAATCGGTAAAAAGCTGATGATTAACATCCTGCATTACAAGAGATGATATTTTTAGCCTATCTGATTTTGAAAGTCTTTTGCCGTCCAAATAGATTTCATCCTTCGCTTGTCTTTCTAAGCCTATAAGGCATCTGAGCAAAGTGGATTTACCAAGTCCGTTTGTTCCTACTATGCCGTAAATTTTACCCATTTCAAAAGAGAGGTCTTTTAAATGCAATTTTTTATCTATGCCATTAAACTTAAATTCAATGTTTTTTACTTCTAAATTTCCCTTATTTTGATTTTCGGGTACTGCAAGTTTTACTCTATTCTTATTTCTTAAACCTAACTTCTTTAGCTTTTCAGACGGTATTTTCATAAAATCTATTTGAGTATATTCCTTTTGAATTTCCCCATCTTTAATCAAAAAAACTCTATCTACAATATCCATTAGATAAAATATTCTATGTTCTGAGATTATAAGAGTTTTCCCCTTATCTTTAAGTTTTATAAGCATTTCTTTTATGATTAAAATGTTTTCTTCATCAAGATTTGATGAAGGCTCATCTAAAACAATGATTTCCGTTCCAGATATATAACTTGCAGCAATACATAAAATCTGCTTTTCTCCACCCGAAAGCTTAAAAATATCTCTATTTAAAAGATGTTCTATCGGAAACAAATCCAACATATCATTTAGTCTTTCATCCATTTGTTTTTTTGAAAGTCCTATATTCTCCAAATAGAAAAGTAATTCAAGTGTAGTATTTATATTGAAAAAGTGTGTCTTTGGATTTTGAAATACATTTGATACTAAGAGCGATATTTCGTATAATTCGAGGTTTTTAATATCTTTATTATCAATCCTGATGGTTCCATCCATATAAGCTCCATCATATCGTACAGCTAACCCATTGATAGAATTTATAATTGAAGATTTTCCGCTACCACTTTTCCCAGTAAATAATACACATTCGCCTTTTTTTACATCTAAAGAAATGTTTTTTAACACTTTAGGAGAATTTCCATAAGATAGAGATAAATTTTCAATTTCTACCATAAAGCTCCTCCTATAACCATAATCAGTATTAAAAGCACATAAACAAAATCAACTACTTTCGTTTTGACGGATATGTACCTTGTTTTTTTAACAGGATTTTCAATACATTTTGTTTCTGCTGCCTTTGCAATATCATAAGAAATATTAGAAGATATAACAAGTAAAGGCACAATTACATACTCGATGTATGAAATTGGATTTTTAAATGTAATACCTCTTATTTTCATAGCAAGTTTTATATTGTGACTTTCTTCCCTAAATGAAGGAAAAAACCTAAACATTACAGCAATTGGTATAGAAACAGTACGAGGAAAATTCATTTTATCCATTGAGGATATTACACTTCCTACATCCGATGTTTTTAAAAAAAAACTTCCCGCACTAAATGGAAGATAAAACATCTTACATACAGCAAATAGCATAAAAAACATCATTAAAATCGCATTCATATTTCTAATTACATCAAGATTAGGTATCAAAGAAAGAACCCCAAAAAATGATATGTTTTTTAAGGCTTCTTTCTTAAATCCATTCATTAAAAAAAGAAATGAAATAAGAAGCACAATTCCCCATTCAAAATAGGTATTTACTTTATAAAATACAGCAAATCCAAGTGAAAAACTTACTAAAATTTTACTAATTGGATTGGGATTATATGGATTGTCTAAAGAAACGAGCATTATACAATACCCGCTTTTTCGAAATGCTTTTTCAAAAAGACTTTACCGATATATGCGCCGAGTATCCCGCCGACAACAGCACCGATATATACTAATACCATACTACGATAATTCAAAAGTGCTATGAGCTTCATTATATAATCGTGACCCATACCGCCTGTTTCAGCCAGTTTAATAACCTTGTCTTTAGCCAACAAAACTTGCATAAGGAAACCACAAATCCAAGTGTTGAATACGGCAAATGAGAGCATATTAAATTTAAATGATTTATATTCTCCTTTTTTTCTTAAAAGTTCCGCAATTGCCATACTGATTACAGCATGTATCAATATTACATATGTATTTCCCATTGCAATTGCTACAAGACTACAAATCAAACCAAGTATAAATAATCCCCATGATTTTTGAACTTTTGCCATAAAGAGCATTATAACTATTCCTGTTATAATGCCTGCCAGTGTAGGGTATGCCAAGTATAAAATCGGTACAATACCAATCATTCCCGAAGCAAACATAAGTACAAAATATATTACTGTAAATACACCTATCGTAACTAAATCTTTAATTCTTAATTTTTCCATTTTTATATTTTCCTCCTAAATTAGTTTTCACTGAATATTTGATTTTCTAAGCATTGCTTTATAAAATTCCGAGCTTTTACAAAGTTCTTCATCTGTCCCTATCGCTTCTATTTTTCCGGCATTTAATAAAACGATTTTGTTTGCATTTCTTATTGTTCTTAATCTATGAGCAATAACAATTGCCGTTTTTTCTTTTATAAGTTCAGATAAAGCATCTTGAATTAGACTTTCATTTTCAACATCCAGAGATGCTGTAGCCTCATCAAGCAATATGATTGGTGCGTCTTTTAGTATTGCCCTTGCTATTGAGATTCTTTGTCTTTCTCCGCCTGAAAGTCTTTGTCCGTTTTCACCTATTACTGTATCTATTCCATCCGGCATTTTGTCTATAAATTCATAACATCTAGCTATTTTAGCCGCTCTTATAATCTCTTCATCTGTAGCATCTTTTTTACCGATTTTTATATTATCTTTTATGCTTGAATTAAAAAGAGTAACATCTTGGAAAACGATAGAGAAATTTTTAAGGAGTGTTTCCGGATCAATTTTACCGATGTCCTCTCCCCCTATCAAAATCTTTCCTTTATCTAAATCCCAAAATCTTGCAGCAAGCTTGGTGAGAGTTGTTTTTCCGCTTCCGCTTGAACCGATTAGCGCAGTGATTTCACCCTGCTTTGCAGTAAAGCTCACACCATTTATTACAGAATAATCATCATATCCAAAATAAACATCCTTGAACTCAATATCGTAATTTTTAATGTCAATATCTTTTTTGCCTTCTTGAACAGGCATGGTCTTTATTTCCTTTATTCTCCCTACAACCGCATCAAGAATAACTATCATTGACATAAAGGTAATTATTCCTTCTATAGTAAGATAAACACTTGCTGTAAGCATTAAAAATGCGATATAAACCAGCACACTTACCTCCCCTGCCATAAGCATGTTGACGCCGATAACGGCAACACTTATAATTCCAAGCTTTAAAATTGCAGTAGCTATTCCTGTAAGTGTTCCGGCAACAACTTCACCTTTCGTTTTCTGTTTTGTGGATGCATTTAATTTTTCAAAAAAATCATTTAACACCCTATCTTCTAAGTTGTAAGATTTTATTTGCTCTATCTGCTCTATATTTTCCTGTAGATTATCGAAAACCTTACGATTATCATCTATCCAGCCCTGTACTATTTTTTTCTGACTTTTCTTTGATAAAAATATAATCAAAATAGAAATGGGAATTACCCAAAGGGCTGCAAGTGCAAGTTTCCAATTATAGAAGATAAGCATTAAAGCAATAATACTTGTGGATATAGCCGTTGAATATATCTGAGGTACAGCATGAGAGAAAATTGTTTCATATAAGTTCATGTCATTCATCATGGTTTCCGCAAGGTCTGCCAAATCTCTTTTACCAAAATAAGAAAGAGGTAATTTCTTTAACCTTTCCGCTAACTCAATTCTTGAATTTGCACTCTCGTTGTACACATTGGTGTAAAGTCTTACATAATCCCACCTCGCTACTAAGAACATCACAATCATCATTACTACAATTAGTGCAATATAATAAACAGAAGTAAAATTGTAGCTCTCAATGCCTGTTAAAATGCCTATATACTGGAATAGAAACATAAAACCGATCATTGGTGCGAACAATTTAGTTAAATTAACAAGCGTGTGTGAAAATATGGCTTTTCTTAAGTTAAGAGCGCCTTTTTCTGACATCGAATATTTTTTCATAAAATAAGAAACCATATGTTTAACCTCCTATCTTCCAATTTACGGATTTTTGATATTCTTCCCAAAGCTTTTTATAATGCCCATTTATATCTATTAAATCTGCATGCTTGCCTTCTTCTACAATTTTCCCTTTATCAATAACGAGAATCTTGTCCGCATCTATTACTGTAGATAATCTATGAGCAATCATCAATGTTGTCTTGCTTTTTGATAGCTTCTTAAAAGACTCTTGAATCAAATATTCATTTTCAGGATCTGCAAAGGCTGTAGCTTCATCTAAAATGATAATATCTGCATCTTTCAAAAAAGCTCTCGCTATAGAAATCCTTTGAGCTTCTCCTCCTGAAAAATATGTGCCTTTAGTTCCGTAAACAGTATCAAGTCCTTTATCTAAATTTTCAATAATATCTTTAGACCCTGAATTGATTAAGGCATTGTCTATTTCTTCATTAGTTGCATCAGGCTTTCCGATTAAAAGATTATCTCTTAAGCTCATTTTAAATAGTTTAGAGTTTTGAAAAACAAAAGCAATTTTTCTCATTAAAGCCTCTTTTTCAAAATCTTTTATATTAATTCCTCCAATATAAATTTCACCTGTTTTAATATCGTAAAATCGTGCAGCAAGCCTTGCTATAGTAGTTTTACCACTGCCTGATGATCCGACTAAAGCAACTCGTTCTCCTTTATTCACCTTAAATGAAATATCGTCTAATACATTTTCATCTTCATAAGAAAAGCTTACATTTTTAAACTCTATCCCAACATCAGAACTTGTTTTATTTCCATAAACAAAATCATCAAACTCAAGTATATTTTCAATTTTATCTAAAGCAAGTTCCGCAAAATAACTGGATTGTGTAATCGTCGCAGTTCTCATAATAAAAGTAGCAAATGCCGGTCCTATTAGGAAGTAAATAACAGAATCTGCAACTACATTAGATAAGTTTCCATTAAATTTTATTAAGAGTAATGCCACAGGTACCAAGAAAAATGCCGTCGATGTAGTAACGGTTTCAAACCACGACATTTTATTCGTATAACTCATAGTAAGCTTAAGTACATTGTCTTTTATTTTTATGATTAACGAATATAACTTATCAAAGCTCTCAACACTTTGTGCAAATGTTTTAACAACAGGAATTCCTCGAACATATTCCACTGTCTGAGAAGATAAATTGGAAAGTCCTGCATAATACTCATCTTTCATTTTTTTTGTTTCGGATGTCATCATAGATGACATCAATATCATACCGATAATCATCGGTATCATACTGGCAAGTCCTAACTTCCAGTTAAACACGAAGAAAAATACAAGCAGAACGATTGGCGATATAATGGTCATCGCCATATCAGGAAGTTGATGCGCTAAAAAAGAATGGGTTTCAGACGCTCCGGACACAATTATATTTCTTATCCTTCCGCTTTCTTTGTCATCGAAATACCCAAGCGGTTTGTTTATTAGTTTTGTTACGGAAGTCTTAATAATGTTATCTTCCACTTCAAATGCAAAAATATGGGATAAAATTAAACCTATTAGGTATATGAATAGCCCTAGACCGGCAAAGGCTGCTGCATAAATTGAATTTTCCTTTACATAATCAAAATTCACCATCCCATTTAAAATTAAGTTATTTACAATTCTATGAATATATACCATAGGCATCAAAACCATAACACCTGATATAGCAGACATAACCATAGCAATATAGAGTAAAAAACTTTTTTTACCACCGTAAGGCATTAGTCTTTTCAGTATTGATTTCTTCTTATTCTTCACTGAACAACTCCTCCTTTTTCTTAAAATTAGCAAACCTTATAAATAGCCTTTTTAGACTGATTTTAGAGGTTTGTTTTCAAACTCTTTTGCAATACGCATAGTTTTTTTCTTGTTTTTATCTATTATTTATTTTATAATAAATGAGGATTTCAATCAATTAGATATGGCTAACTAAGTCTATTCGGGATAATGTCTATTCGGGATAAAATATAAAGCACGGAGGTATAATATGAGTAATTTTTATAACTTTGTTAAAAACTTTTTTTCAACAGATGAATCTATCGATAATACAAAATACTCCACTGTAGGACATGAATTCCGTTTTAGCACGGATAATACAGAAGGCATATATTGGTTTTACGAGGGCGATAATTTCACTATTGATATTTATGATGTTTTCATAAAAAAAGAAATTATCCATACAAGTTTTTCTGGTTTGGATAATTTCTATTCCTTTTATTCATCTTATTTAGTTACAGCAAACGGTGAATGTTTTAATCCTTATCAAAATCTTTCTTCAAATTCACTTTATATTATAAATACAAAAAATTCTAAAGACTATAGGTTTATACTTCACAAAAACTCTCCTTATTTAGGAATCGGTATAAATTTCAATCAGTCTATGATAGAGCAATGCCTGTCCTCTTATAAGAATAAAGTCTGTAACTATGAAGATTTATTTTTTAATACCAGCACTATTATAAACAAGCCTTTAGAAAGAATCGCAAAAGATATCCTTAATTGCAAGATGGTATCTCCTGCTGCTGAAATCTTTTTTGAGTCAAAGGCAAAGGAATGGTTAAGTATTACAATAGACTCTTTTTTAAATAAGTACAGCAATCCACTATCTATTGCCGATGATGAGGCTTTGAAAAATGTCGCCAATTATATAGATGATCATTATGCAACATCTATCTCACAGGATACTTTAGAAAAAATATCCACTATGAGCGGCACAAAACTAAAAAAATTATTTAAGCAAAAATATCAATGTACAATTACAGAATATACTCAAAGACGGCGAATGAATATGGCGGAATTACTCCTGCTGAACTCTACCCTTAAAATTCAAGATATAGCAGAGGCTGTAGGATATTCCTCTCACAGTAAATTTAGTACATGCTTCAAAAAATATAAGGGATTTTATCCCAAAGACATAAAAAAATATGCGAAAAATAATCTTTCTGATTAAATACATAAAGAAGCCTAATTGAGGGCTTCTTTTGTATTTAACTCTTTATACTCACTTAAAAGTATCCCAACTCTTTTCAAAACCTTTATTTTCTCCCGTTTCTTCTGCTCTCTCCTTGCCTTATATTTATCCTCATACTCTTTCTGTTTTCCGCTTGCTTTTCGTTTCAGGTAATTTTGGGGTAGCTTGTCTTTTCTTTCTTCTTCCTCAAGTTTTTGTTTTTCCTCTTCGCTTAACTCCGCCTGTGGCAGTTCATAATTTCCTATAAAATTAAAGTAAATTTCTATCTTTTGCTTTGATGTCTGACTTCCTTTTCTGTCTCTTTCATGTACGATAATTTTTTCTACAAACTCATTTATCATTGTAGTTGTAAGTTCATCAAAGTTTTCATAACAACTGATAAGAGATATAAATTTTCTTGCTCTGTCTGTTTCTTTTTCATATCTTGATACCTGCTGCTCCAAATCCTTAATTTCTTAACTTAAAGCTACGTGCTCCGTTTCATATTGTTTATTAAGGATTTCATAGCGATTATTCGGTATTTTATTCAGGATTATATCTTCGTAAATTCTGCACATAAGTCGTTCAAGTTCCTGAATTCTGTTTTGGCTTTCCGTTAATCTTATCTTTTTCTTTTCTATCTCTATTTTTTCTTTTTCTTTCATTTCATTTTGAATGGAACGGATAAAGGCTTCATTATCTTCATCAAGGTATTTTTTAATATCTTTTAGTGTTTCCCTAATAAGGTTTAAGACCGCTTCTGCTTTTATTCTGTGTGCTGATGAGCAAAGTGTGACGCAAGGGGGGGTGGTATAGGCACTGCAAGTGTAATATGAAATATTCTTATACTTACTTTTTCTATGAACATACATCTTGCTCTCAGAATCTGCACAATACATTAGTCCTGTAAGTGGGTGATATTCTCCCCAACCGTCAGGATACTTTTTTACATTTCCTCTTATCCTTTGCACATTGTCAAAGGTTTCTTGGTCTATGATTGGTTCATACGTGTTTTCAAAAATAAGCCAGTTATCTTCCGATACATTTTTACTTTTCTTGTCCTTGAAATGCTTTCTTGTCTTGAAATTGACTGTATGTATAAATGCTACTATAATAATGCACATATTCAGGAATTTAAAAATGCACAAAATTGATTTAATGTTATCCCTCCTAAATCTATAGGCAAAGAATTTTGTTCAAAATGAACCCCCTTAAACAAAAAAGACCTACTATAGATTAAATCTGTAGTAAGTCCTTCTATCAGTCGAAAATAATCATTTTTATTGTATAATGAAAATTGTAGAAAAGTGAAGACGGTGGCTACTCTTTTTCAGAAAGCAGGTGATGCCTATGGGCATATTCTTAAAATCTGATAGAAAGGAGGGGCCTTGAGTTGACAGCCTTTAAAGTTGTACAAATTTTATTTTTGTTCGGTACATTTGTGATCGCACTGATAGGTTTGTGCTATAAAATCTTTAAAGACCAAAACAAAAAATAACCCGTCCCCACTTTTGGCGAGTAGGACGAGTTATTAAAAACTTTAACTTAAGCCACCGTCTTTTTAACGGTTCTACATTGGAGTCTAGTTGGTGCTGGAATCCTCTTGTGCTTTCATTGTACCATAATCTCAAAAAAGTTCAAACAAAAAAGTCCTACCGTAGACTAAAAAAATTACGAATATAAATTTAAGAATTGAACCGTCTACTAAAGCTCAAGCTGAAGAATTATTTTCTAGTTTTGGAATGACGGTAACTGATGCTATTAATAGATTTTTAAGAACTTCAATAATGGAAGGTGGATTTCCTTTTCGAATTAAACAACCACCTTATAATCATCAAACTGAATTAGCGATTCAAGAAGCTAGAGAGATTATGAATGGCAAATTTCATCCAAAGATATACCATTCTGTTGATGAATTATTTAACGAAGTGATTAATGAATAATATGCTAGAATTAGTGACAAGCAATCAATTAAAAATAGATCTTAAAAGAATTCAAAAACGATGTAATATAAATAAGCATATAGAAGAATTTGATAATGTTCTTTTAAAAGATGGACAAAATACTTATAGACATTTCTAATCTCCTTTTTGCTGTTCTTTCTTTTTTTCTTCAATTATTTTACGAATACTTGCGCTCTTTCATCACTTTTATGAATTTCTTCTTGTGTGAATAGTTCTTTTCGAACCTCTTTCTAATTACTACCAATTGCATTAGTCTTATTCATTTCTACTCTTCTTTTCTTTAAATCTAAACTACCCATAAATTAAATATTAAAACTAAATGAAGCAGTAATCTAATAATATGATGCGATAAATGTACTTCCTTAAGACTCTTTCTTCTATCCACAAAAAACATGAACGAAATCAATAACAATAAACAGGAAATTACTACTTTAATAATGATATGTGTATAAAACAGATGAATCCCTGCAAATAATGTTAACAACACAACTAGTATAATTGAAAAAATAGATATTCCTAACTCATTTTTATAAGCAAAAAATGCCAACATACATAACATTAAACTGTATATACAAAGTAAGATGTTCATAACTACGTATCTCCTTATTTTTTCAATTAATAATTCTTTTTGTACTTAAAACTTAATATTTTTAAGAATAAAAGTCAAGAATTGATACTAATCATTACTATATATTACAAAACAAGCCCCTAGTTCATTCTAGGAGCTTGTTGTCGTTATATCAGTTTTCATCTTCATTCAAATTCAACATAATGAATTTTTGAATTTTCATTTCGGAATGTTTCACCTTTTGGAATTTCCTTTGTATCTTTTTTGAAGGCTATCCATGCCATTCCTTTTTCAGAAAGGAATACCAGGCTTCCTTTATAGTCATATTCATTTTTATGTTGTAAATCAATCAAACGATAGGGCGTTTTGTAGCGTCCTGATTCATTATTGGTTGCTGAAAAACTCATGAATCCAAGGTGATTTTGTTGGATAAATCCTGTGCTTGTATATCCATAGACCCAATCATATTTCTTTTCTGCTTGATTGACGTGGTAAATGGTTCCACTCTTTAAATCTGTGCCTAGTGAAACATATAATTCGTGTTGATCCGTAAATAATTGATTCAAATGTTCTGTTGCACTTTGATGCGTCAACGTTACTTCTTTCTCTCCACTCTTCATATCGTATTGAACAACTTCTGAATGGTTAGCACTTGCATCATAGCGAATATAATAAAGTTTTCCATTGAATTGAATCGGTGAAAAAGTATTTTGATCAATGACTTTATCTTTCATCGTTGTTGTTTCCAATTGATGAAGCGTGTTTAAAGATGTATCTTCTTTACTATCTTTAACAATATTAAATACTAACTTCGAATCTTCTGTAAAGAATGCTG
>ERZ773211.281-NODE-281-length-10966-cov-6.64641_pt1 | contig 10966 bp, 5 predicted proteins | sample MGYA00511914_ERZ773211 | MGnify/ENA primary metagenome ERZ773211 (study PRJEB29015, sample SAMEA2738163) | human oral metagenome | biome: human oral; feature: human-associated habitat; material: saliva | place: China | collected 2242 ...
CCGGATAGACCGATACTTTTGTCTGCGTCAACGCAAACAGGTTTTCCAACTGCGTTTGCGCTTGACGGTTGGCATGTTCCAAAATCTCAGCCTTGCACGCGCTTTGCAATACCTGCCGTTTCGCCTCTTCCTGCACCGTCTTAAATACCGACTTATCCATAGGCAGTAAATTAAACGAGCCGGTCTGAATATCGTACACTTCGATATTTTCCAAATCCACGCTCAAGATTTCTACCGCTGGGAGGCTAATCAATATTGACATTGTCCGCGTTCAACTTATCCAAATCCAAACCGGCCAACACCTTGCCGCGCACAATAAAAATACCGCTTTGCGAATCCTGCCACAGCCTACGCCAATCCCCTTTTTTCTCCGTACGGATAATCGTATCGATATAAAATGCCGTACTTTCCAAGCGGTTCATCTGCTTAATCTGCATCAAAACCCCATCACGGGACAAAACCTGATGTTCTTCGTTCTGACCATGCAGGGCATAAAACCAGCCGCCTGCAGCCGTCAGCACACACAACACCAGCACGACCAATCCGCGCCCAAGCATTTTCATTTCAAACATCCCCCGTTAAAATAATCATCAAAACATTCCCCATATTCTCCCAAAACCGTCAATTTCAAGCCATACCCAGGCCGTCTGAAACAATAAATTTCATTACCAAAAAGTAATAAAAAATCTCAACAAACAAAGTTTGCCTTTTGGTAAAGACAAGACTACAATTCATTACACACAATTCAATTTCATCTCATCATGAATACCACCGACCTGCGTCGCCACAATCTGCGGCAATGGATAACACAACACCACAATGGCCAGCAGACCAAGTTTGCCCAAGCTATCGCCATCAACCAAGGCGAGCTGTCCGCCCTGCTGAAAAACAAATCTTTCGGCGAGAAAAAAGCCCGAAAAATCGAGCAGGCAGCCAATATGCCTGACATGTGGCTGGATCAAGACCACCAAGACCGCCACGCCCCCACCATCAGCCAAGAAAGAAATACCATGTCCCATATCTCCACCATCCCCGAAATCCTAGCAGACATCAAAGCCGGTAAAATGGTCATCATCACCGATGCCGAAGACCGCGAAAACGAAGGCGACTTGCTGATGGCCGCCCAATTCGTTACCCCTGAAGCCATCAACTTCATGATCAAAAACGCACGCGGCCTAGTCTGCCTGCCGATGGACGGCGAAATGGTCGAAAAACTCGGCCTGCCCATGATGACCCAGAAAAACGGCGCGCAATATGGCACCAACTTTACCGTCTCCATCGAAGCCGCCCACGGCATTACCACCGGCATCTCCGCCGCCGATCGCGCCCTGACCATTCAAACCGCCGTTTCCCCATCCGCCAAACCAGAAGACATCGTCCAACCCGGCCACATCTTCCCACTGCGCGCCCAAAAAGGCGGCGTACTCGTCCGCGCAGGACACACAGAAGCCGGCGTTGACCTGGCACAAATGAATGGCCTGATTCCCGCCGCCGTCATCTGCGAAATCATCAACGACGACGGCACCATGGCGCGTATGCCCGAACTGATGAAGTTTGCCGAAGAACATAATCTCAAAATCGGCACCATTACCGACCTCATCGAATACCGCAGCCGTACCGAAAGCCTGCTCGAAGACATGGGCAACGCACCCGTACAAACCCCGTGGGGCGAGTTCCAACAACACGTTTACGTCGACAAACTCTCCGGCGAAACCCACCTCGCCCTCGTCAAAGGCACACCAACCGCCGACGAAGAAACCCTTGTCCGCGTCCACGAACCCTTCAGCGTCATGGACTTCATACAAGCCAACCCGCGCCACTCATGGTCATTGCCCAAAGCCCTTGAGCGCATCCAACAAGCCGAAAGCGGCGTAGTCATCCTCCTGCACCGTACCGAAGACGGCGCCACCCTGCTTGACCGCACCCTGCCCAAAGGCGCAAACCAAGCCTACAAATGGGACAGCAAAAGCTACGGCATAGGCGCACAAATCCTCGCCGGCCTCAACGTCAAAAAACTGCGCGTCCTCGGCCAGCCTTCCTCCTTCACCGGCCTCACCGGCTTCGGCCTCGAAGTCGTCGGTTTTGAAGAAGCTGAAAAATAATCTTGCTTGATTGATTCTCAAAGCAAATGAAACAAAAGGCCGTCTGAAAATTTTCAGACGGCCTTTTCATCTCTCTATTTATCTGAATATTATCCAATAAAATTATGATAAAAACGACTATTTATTAAATTATTTCAATAATGATAAGAATAATCAATTATGATATAAATATTAATAATATTTAAAAATTTTATATTTTTTATATAAAAGAGTATTTTAACCTATTATATTAAGTTCTTAACAAAGAGAAACTATGTCTGCTTTTACTCCCAAACCCAAAATAATCATTCTCAGCCTTGCCAGCGCGTTCAGTACATTAACCGTTGCCAATACCATCGAAACCTCAGCTCGACCAGAACAATACCAGGAATTGGATACCGTTGTTGTCAGCGGCAAACGTACCAACGACCAAAAAGGTGCGGACGACGTGTATTACAAAAACGTCTCCAACGCCTATGTCGGCAAAGAATACCTCGAACGCTACCGCGTCCAATCCGCCGGCGACGTGCTCAAAGGCCTAAACGGCGTGTACAACATGAACACCCGCACTGCAGGTGGCGCGATTACACCCAATATACGCGGCATCACCGGCAAGGGCCGCATCCCCGTAACGCTGGACGGCACGGAACAAACGGTCGATGTCTGGCTCAACAACTACGGCGTGGGCGACCGCAACTACCTCGATCCCGCCCTGTTCCGCAGCATCGCGGTGGAAAAAAGCCCCGCCCTCACGCGCGGCGTGAAATCGGGCGTCGGCGGCGCGATGTCCATCCGCACCATCGAACCTTCCGACATCATCCCCGAAGGGAGAAACTGGGGAATCGAAGTCAAAACCGAGTTTTCCGGCAACACCGTGGCGCAGAAAAACGACTTGCGCCAATTCTTAGGCCGCGACTACCGCACCCTCTCGCCCATAGGCGCGACGGCGGACGGCACACCGGGTATGGCTGACGTGCTGACCGGCTATACCGGCAAACTCTCCCCCACCGCCCTGTTGTTGGACGAAGGCATAGCCGACACCAAATACGCAGGCGGCAAAAGCCACACCAACTTCAAAGACGACAGGCAGCTGATGTTGTCCGCCGCCTTCAAAACCGACATTACAGACGGCCTTGCCGCCTACAGCCACCGCAAAAAAGGCAACTACTACGCGGGCAAACGCGGCTATCAGAGCTACCTCAACAACCCCATTTACGGTGCGGATGCCTGTTACGACCAGTATCCTGACAAATCATGGCGGGAAAAAGACATGCTCTGCAAATCTTCCGCCAGCCTGGTGCCGAATATGGCCGTCCTGTTCCGGCCGGGCGAAGAAATCATGAACAGCCACACCGACACCAAAACCCTGCTGCTGAAAAACAACTGGTATCTGCCAAGCAATCAGAAAATCAGCCTGCAATATATGGACAACAAAATCGGCTTCGGCGAAATCAACCCCCTGATAACGGCATGGATACTCGGTTTCAGCGAACAATCCCTAAATGACCCCGCGCAGCAGGCACCGGGCATAGGGACGAAAATCGACAGCAAAACCTACAAAATCGGCTACGAATGGAAGCCGCAGGACAACAAATGGATAGATTTTCAGGCCGATATGTGGCGAGTGAAGACCGACAGCAACCGCCATCAGAGCGGCGGCCCCGTCATCGGCGTAACCACGCCCGACATGGACTACGACATCTGGTACTGGTGCAACATACGCAAACGGCAGTCTCCCGGTCTTGGAACGGAAAGCTGCGAAGACGCGATGACGTGGAACGCCTACGGCTCGGCTCGAACCCATGAAGAAGTGCTGCGCATGATAGAAGACACGCCCGACAAAATCGCCCGCAGGCTGGCCCAATACGATGAAAACAACCGTGCGATTACCGACCGCTGGATGGGGCATACGGGCGGCTACTACGCCATTACGCCCGCCGATAAAAATGTGATGACCGACCAAACCAACCATCTGGGCAGGCTGATGAACCTGGCCGAACTGAAGCAAAAGCTGAATCAGGAACGCTACTACATCGAACATCCCGACCGCATCATCATTCCCGGCGCGCGGCAGCGTACCGACGTCGTCCGCAACGGCTTCAACCTCAGCAACCGCTTCCGCCTTTCCGACAAACTCAGCCTCACCCTTGCCGCCGACTACCAGCGCGAAACGCTGGAAGAACGCACCGACATCGCTAACAGCGCCGACCTGATGAACACGTTCGGCGTACTGACCCGCATGGCGGCCTTGGGCGGCCCGCAGTCGGCGAAAAAGCGCGAATGGGGCGCGAACCTGGTCTTCGACTGGAAACCGACTTCCCGCCTGAACATACAGGCGGGCGTGCGCTATCAGAACTTCAAAGGACGCAATATCGAACTGGCGCGGCAGCGTGCCGCACGCAACCCCTGGTATCAGTACGGCCTGGGTTCGGACAGCTATGTTACCGGCCTGATGATGCCTTATTACGAATTGGCGGATGAAGAAGATATTGCCGACTCACGACGGATGGAGCAGCTTTATGACCCTGATAGAATCGGGGGGCAGGTTGAAGAATATCAAAAGCTCAACCGCCGCTTTAAGGAAAAAAACGGCTATGACTACCATCCGGGCGATACATTCGTCTCGGGAACACGGCTTTACAGCAAAGCCGACGGCAGCCTGTTTCAAAGTTACCAAGCGGATAAAAACAACGGTGTACTCTACGTCCTGCGCCGCAAGCAAATTATCCCAATGGTCGCGGGCAAATTTGATCACGGCAAAGTGCAGATTACGCCGGAAATGTACCGCGAAAGGGTAAACAATCCGCAGGGAAAAAGCGGCAGCTACCGTCGCTATATCCCAGGATCGCATCTTTACATGACCGACCCGATAGGCGAAGAAATGGAACGTATGGCCAATGAAAACCAAATTTCGTCAGAGACCAGCAATGATCAGGTACTGGAATACGGCAGCCGCTATAACAACACCGCTTGGATCCGGCATCAATTCGGCGAAGCCGACCGCTGGCGCATGCCGCAGGAACAGCGCGCGCATTCCTGGGCGCCCATGCTGTCGGTCAGCTACGATATTGCCGACAACCACCGCCTCTTCGCCCGCTATGCCCGCATGAGCCGCTTCCCCAGCCTCTATGAATTGACCGCTTCCACCAGCAGCGGCGGGCTGTACGGCAGCCAGACCGTGGCCGAATACAGCCTGAAGCCGGAAAAAAGCACCAACTGGGAAGTCGGCTACAACTTCAATTTCGCCCCGCATTTCGCCAAACTGCGCCAAGGCGACCTCCGCCTCACCTACTACAGCAATAAAATCAAAAACCAAATCGACACCTCGAATATGGACGGCGGCATGATCCAATACGACAAGGCAATCAGCAAAGGGGTGGAACTGCAAAGCCGCCTCGACAGCGGCCGCTTCTTCGCCTCCTTCGGCGGCACGTACCGCTTGAAACATATGGTGTGCGACAAGGGCATCGCCTTCAAATTCGACTATTACCTGCAACGCGTACCCGAATGCCTCGAAGGCGGCTTCGGCCTCAGCCGCTTCTTCCAGTCCTTGCAGCCGAAATATTCGCTTACCCTCGATGTCGGCACGCGCTTCTTCAACGAAAAACTGGAATTGGGCATGCGCGCCATCCATCACAGCAAGGCGGAACGGAAAAACTACGACAAGCTGATTGCCGACGGCGCGGGGCAGGTGTATGAGCGCAACGGCAAACCCTACGGCTGGCATGCCGCCACCCTGCTTGATGCCTATGCCCGCTACCGCATAGGGAAACATATAGACTTGAACTTCGGAGTAACAAACCTCGCCAACCGCTACTACTTAGACCCCATGTCCAGCACTCCTGTCCCCGGCCCGGGCAGGACAGTTACCTTCGGCATCAAGGGTAGGTTTTAAGGCTTGACTGTATCCTATGTAGCCGACGGGCAGGAATCTGCCCGTCGGCTACAACCTGTTACCGTTACTATAATTTTTGTATTTCTTAGCTGATAATGCAATGATATTAAAAATAAAATATTAACAAATGCAATCCGCACTTTACATTTGATAATGAGTTTTAATTAGATTTATATTTTTATTTATATTAATATGCGCCCTATCGGTAACACCCGATACACCTTGCCGCTCGAGACAAAACAGCGGTATCCACCATATCTTTTCTTTGAAAGGAAAAATCATGAAAGCATCACAATTAACCCTCGCCGTCCTTCTGACCGCCGCCTTCGGCTCTGCTGCTCATGCGGCTAATGTGGAAGGTGGTTCAAGCAATCCAAACTTAATCAACCCCAAAATATCCGATACCATACCCTTTGGTTGGGGGGCGGCCGGTATCCAAGTCAGCAGTAACGGACATTTTTCCAATTCGATCAACCTCGAAGCCGGCCCCGCGCAGCGCATCCGCAACAAATACGGCAATGCGCCCATCAACGGCGGCAATCAGAACGCCAATGTAAACGGTGCGGCCAATCCGAGATACCTCACCCCAGGTGATGTCAATCCCGTAGCGGGCTGGTTCAGCTCGAAAAAACTCGGACAAGTTTGGTATGAAAAACGCGCCAACAACACCGAAGTGTTCAGCGTACGCCAAATGGCTGACCCGCTGTTGCCGATTGCACCGAAATTCGGCGGCATGACCTTTGCCAAAGTGCCGACTGCGGCAACCAACGTCTTCTTCGGCGAATGGGCACCGCGCAAAGGCAACAGCAATCAGATTGCCAACAGCACGGATTTGAATATGAACGACGGCAACCGCACGGTTTGGTTCGTGGGTGAGAATCCGACAGCTAATATGCCGAAACTGGTCAATGCGAAATACAATGTATTAGGTATTAACAAGCATACTCCAGGGAAAAATGATTTCTATACCGGCGTACTGACCGCCAACTATGGAACAGGTAAAAATGAACTGGCCGGCACTATTTCCCGCGCCGGAGACAGCATCAATTTTGCCAATACCAAAATCGAAAGCAGCGGTAAATTTGATAACCATAAAAATACCGAGCATATTACCGGACGCTTCTATGGTAGCGGAGCGGAAGCCTTGGCAGGTATCGTGGATCGTGCAGGCGCAGATAAAGACGTAGCCTTCGGCGGCGCGAAAAAATAACCTTGCCTGCTTATGCGATTAGGGAATGCCGGCGTTTTCGGCGTTTGGCCGTCCGTTCCCGCAATCAGGAAAACCGCCGTTTTTTAACCGCAGCCGCAGTAGGCATAAATATACTGCGGCTGACCTGTTTTCGAAGTGCCGTGCAAACCTGCATTGCCTTGCGGAATTTCTGTTTTTACTTCTTTCAGACAGCCTCTCCGCCCAAAGGACCCCATCCCATGAAACACCACTTCTGCCTGCTTTTTCTACCGCTCTGTACGGTCTGCCTTGCCGCCCCGTCCGACGATGCTGCGGACGAACGCCGCCGCCTGCTGGACGAGGGCAGCCGCCAAACGCAGCAATACCGCGAAAGCGGTTGGCTGGATACGGAGCAGGCACGCGGGGAAGTAGAGGAAAACGACGGCTATATTTCGATAGGCGGCGAAATCTACCAAGTCGGCGATACGGCGGAAGAGCTGGAAAGCGCGATTTACCACGCCCTCAACGCGCGGCAGTGGCACAAGGTGCGCCAGTTCGCTGCCCGCTACGCCAAACTGCCCCAGCATAGACCCGCGCTGATTCATTTGGCTGATGCGCTGCAAAAACGGGACGAAGGGGATTTCCACGCGGCGGGGAACAGTTTTCAGACGGCCTTGGAAGCCGAACCCGACAACCCCCGCCTGCTGCTCGAAGCGGGGCGGTTTTATGCCGAAGACAATCAAAACAAAGAGTCCGCCGCCGCGTTTGAGAAAGTTCTGAAAACGGATATTCCTGCTGAAACTCGCCCCATCGTGGAAAACTACCTGTCCGAACTGGGCAAACGCCGCCGCTGGCACGGCCAAATCAGCCTCGGCTACGGCTACAACAGCAATGTAAACCAAGGCAACGGCATCAACCAATGCGTGTGGGAAATCTCAGGCATGTGCCTGATGGAGCGCACCCTGCCCGCACCAACGGATTCGACCTTCTCATCCTATAGCGCAACCGTTGAAAAAACCGTCCCACTCAAAGGGCATCACGGTGTACAGGTGCGCGGTGTACTGTACGGCAACCGCTATACGGAAAAAGACAAAGATTCGACAGCCATGCCGGATTACAGCTATCACAACAGTTCGCTGTACGCGGGATATGCCTATGCCGACACACGCTCCTCCTTTTCCCTGCTGCCCTATTTCGAATACGACTTCCGCAACCGCCACCCCCACTACCGCGCATGGGGTGTGGATGCCGACTGGTCGCGCAAACTCTCCCCACGCTGGCGTGTCAATGCCCGTGCCGGAGCGAAAAAGACCGGATACGGCGGACAAAGCAAAGATTATTTTGCCGACTACAAACAATACGAACTGGGCGTGGGGACAGAATTTTCTCTCACGTCGAAAAGCGGCCTGTTCGCCAACTTTGATGCAACACGCAAAGCCTATCCCGAAAAATCTTCTTCCAGCAAGGAATATACAACACGGCTGGGAGCGTATAGTTTTTTTTCAAGCGGTACTTACCTCAACGCCATCCTGCTTCACCGCCGCAGTCTTTATGACGCGGCAAGTTTTGTCAGCGACAACAGACGGCGGCGCGACAATCAATACATAATGATAGCCGCTGTGGGCTTTCCGCAGTGGAACCTTAAAGGCGTGTACCCTGAGTTTCGTTTCAGACGCTCAATCTCCCATAGCAATACAGCACATTACCGCTACCGTCAGAATGAATGGTTACTAAATTTTAAATATCGATTTTAAAATTGAGTCATTTAGAAATACGCTAAAACAGCGATACAACCATACTGTTTTACTCCTTTCTATATCATGCCGTCTGAAAAAAGCCGATACACCTTTCCGATGTATCGGCTTTCTCTATCTGCTCAACGCTTAATTTTTGCCGGGCAGTTCTTTTTCGCTCAATGGTTTGATATACCAAATATCGCGACAGTAGTCGGCAATGGAGCGGTCGGATGAGAAGAAGCCCATGTTGGCGATGTTGATCAAGGCTGATTTGCGCCATGCGGATACGTTGCGGTAGTGTTCGTCCGCTTTGTATTGCGTGTCGATATAGCTGCGGAAATCGGCCATCAGTTGATAGAAGTCGCCGTATGGTTGCAACACGTCGTTGTAGCGGTTTGGCTCTTCCGGAGAGAAAGTGCCTTGGCTGATCTGGTTGACGACGCGGCGCAGGTCGCTGTCTCGCTCGATATAGCTCAACGGGTCGTAACCGTTGCGGCGGATTTCTTCGACTTGTTCTACGGTGTTACCGAAGATATAGCAGTTGTCCGCGCCGACTTTTTCCAAAATCTCAACGTTCGCGCCGTCCAGCGTACCCATACAGATTGCGCCGTTGAGGGCAAATTTCATGTTGCTGGTACCGGATGCCTCTGTACCTGCCAGTGAGATTTGTTCGTGCAAATCGGCGGCAGGAATGATGATTTGGGCAAGGCTGACGCTGTAATTCGGGATATAGACGACTTTAATCAAATTGCGGATGCGTTCGTCGTTGTTGATGGTTTTCGCTACATCGTTAATCAGTCGAATGATTTTCTTCGCCATGTAATAGGCGGAAGCGGCTTTACCGGCAAAGATGAAGACGCGCGGCTGCCAATCGAAATCCGGGTTTTCTAAGATTTTGTTGTAGCGGTCGACGATATGCATCACGTTCAATGCTTGACGTTTGTACTCGTGGATACGTTTGATTTGGATGTCGAAAAGTGCATCGGTATTAACTTTGATGCCCAGCTCGGTTTCGATGTATTTGGCAAGGCGCTCTTTGGCGGCTTTTTTCACTTCGCCAAATTCTGCCTGTACGGAGGCATCGTCCACTTTGTCGTTGAGCTTGGCCAGGTTGTCCAAATGTAGACGCCAGTCTTCGTCGCCCAGATGTTTGTCCAAGAATTTGGTCAAGCCCGGGTTGGCGATGTTGATCCAGCGGCGCGGGGTTACGCCGTTGGTTACGTTGGTAAAGCGTTCTGGGAACACTTTGGCAAAGTCGGCAAAGATGGATGTGGTCATCAAATCGGAGTGGATTTTTGCCACGCCGTTGACTTTGTGCGAACCGATCACGGCAAGCCATGCCATGCGGACGCGACGGCCGTGGGTTTCGTCAATGATGGATACTCGGCGGACAAAGTCGTCGTCAAAATTGCCGATGGCGCGCAAGGCATTGAGGAAGTAGGCGTTGATTTCAAAGATGATGTCCAAGTGGCGCGGCAGCAGACGGCCCATCAGGTCAACCTGCCAAGTTTCCAAGGCTTCGCTCATCAATGTGTGGTTGGTGTAAGAGAAAATCTTACAGCACATATTCCATGCTTCAGTCCATGCGATGCCCTCTTCGTCAATCAGGATGCGCATCAATTCTGGAATGGCGAGCACCGGATGAGTGTCGTTCAAGTGGATGGCGACTTCGTCTGCCAAAGTGTGGATGCTTGGGAAACGGCATTTGTGACGGGCGACTATGTCTTGAACAGAAGCGGAAACCAAGAAGTATTCTTGTTTCAAGCGCAATTCGCGGCCGGAATCGGTAGAGTCGTTCGGATACAGGACGCGTGAGATGTTTTCGTCGCTGTTTTGTGCGCGAACGGCAGAGGCATAGTCGCCTCGGTTGAAGTCAGCAAGGTCAAACAGGTTGCCCGCGTGTGCAGTCCACAAGCGCAATGGGTTGGCACATTCGCCGCCATAGCCAGGAATGATTTCATCGTATGCCCAAGCGGAAATTTCTTCGCTCGGCTGCCATTCTTTTTTATCGCCCAAGTTCAATACTTGACCACCGAAACGGATGGAATATTGTTTGTTCGGACGGGCAAACTGCCATGCCAAATCT
>ERZ773211.282-NODE-282-length-10951-cov-35.1333_pt1 | contig 10951 bp, 9 predicted proteins | sample MGYA00511914_ERZ773211 | MGnify/ENA primary metagenome ERZ773211 (study PRJEB29015, sample SAMEA2738163) | human oral metagenome | biome: human oral; feature: human-associated habitat; material: saliva | place: China | collected 2242 ...
TAAAAAAGGCTTCCCAAGTTTTTTCAGCATAGATTTCCAACTCACTACCCAGCTTAGACTTGACTTCTCCATACTCGATGATGAGACTCAATTCCTTCCTAAAGAAAGGATAGGTTCCTATCGTCTGAGAAAATTCCTGACCATTTTGTAGGGCTTGAGCCAGATCTTGACCGATTTCTTTAAAGAACTGGGAACCTTGTTCCTGCATCATCTGAAAAATCTGCGTCAGCTCCATCCCCTGCAAAATCATATTACCCCATTCACGCGCATAATAGGCCGTCAAATAGGTCTGCACAAAAATTCCAAAAAAGGGAAGGCGTGCTAAGATAGAAAAGACACGCATCTTCGAACATCTTTTATAGAAAGTGAGTGCTAAAAGGACAAGTACGGAAACAAACCCTATCATGCCTAGAAAAATTTGTGGCAGATTACCGATAATCTGAGTGGCGATATTACTACTATCCAGTTGTGGTAGTAGATAGTTCCGTAGTCCCAGCATAATTAAGAGAAGAAAACCCAGCAAAATCAAGGGATAGGTCGCTACTTCAATGAGTTTTTTCTTAACCTTGACCAGATTTTCCAAATATTCTTCTATCTTTCCCAAACTCAGGTGAAGATTCCCATGAACCTCAGCTAGGGATAACTGAGTGACAATAGCACTTGAAAAGCCCAAATTAGCCATCATTTCTGAGAATGAGTTCCCCTGAGACAAGCCCATGCGCATCTGGGTCACGCACTGCTTATCTAACAGAGAACTCCTATCTAAAAAGGAGATGGTCTCCACCAGATGAAAACCGCTGGAAAAGAGATTGTTAAACAAGGTGATGATATTTTTTTGCTTAGCTGTAGCTAATTTTTTCCGTTTCAGCTTGAAGGCTTGTGATATGTCCATCTTTAAGAAGCTGGTCAATCTGTTTATTCCAGCTAGTTGGCTGGTGTTCTTGATAGTTTTTGTTTGCAAAGTCAACAATTCCTCCTCCCCCGATTAATCTCTGGTAGCAGACTCCCTGCAGAACTACTGCCAATTCCTCCTCACTCACACCCAACTCCAGCAGGCGCTCATAAACACCTCGAATACTCTTGGCGTGAATAGTTGAAAAGACTGTCACCCCTGTCAAACTGGCTCTGACTACTGCACGCGCCGTCTCGCTGTCCCGAATTTCTCCGATAATCAAGAGATCAGGACGATGCCGTAGGGAAAGCTTGATCAGATTTTCATAGGTAAGTCCAATCGCTTCATTCAACTGCAACTGGAGCATGTCGTCCTGCTTGATTTCGACAGGATCTTCGATGGACATAACTTGCTGTCCTTTAAAGAGTGACTTGGCTAATTCGTGCATCAAGGTTGTCTTACCACTGCCGACTGGACCAGCAAAGAGATAGAGACCACGTTGCCTGTACTGCTTGCCCAATTCATCAATATCCTGAAACCAAAAATGCAAGTCCTGCTCCTCATCATGCAACAAGCGAATCACCAAACTTTCATGCCCTCGATAATCGCCTACGGTAGATAGACGTAGAGATGCCATCTTCTGGTCATAGGCATAATCACAGGAACCAAGTTGACTACGTCGCTTTTCTCCCACATTCATACCCGCCACAAACTTAAAGTGACTGATGACGGCAGCAAATTTTTCAAAATCATAAGAACCGATTTTACAGCGCTCGTCTCCCACCCTCATATGAAGCTCATAGGCATCCAACTTAGGAACAAAATAAATGTCTTGCGCTCCTTTTTTCCGAGCTGAACGAATGATTTCTTGTGCAATTTCTTGAACCATACTTACCTCCTCACCTATACTATTCGCAAAGATTCGGAAAAAATAAAAAAGCAACTATAAAAAAGTTACTTTTTCTCTATTTTAATTTCATACGGCAAGCACGGTGCCTTTCCTTACCTGTTTGTTTTTCATAGCCTGGGCGTAATTTTTCATCTGGAATAACCTGCTCATCCTGCAAAAGAGCCAAAGAATGGTATTGTTGTAAATACTCGTCACATTCATCACACCAGCGTTGGTCTTCTGGATCCCAAAAAATGGTCATCAAGTCACTTCTACTTTTATAAAGAGGGGATTCTTGTTCCAATCTAAACCAGCAAGTTTTGTAGTATTTGAGAGCATCATAATACTGGTCAAATTTCTTACTAGCTACAATATCTTCTTCCCAACCTTCTAAGAACCACCAAGGTTCAAAATCTCCATACATTTCTATAACACGATACATATTCATTCATTCCTTTGTACCGTATATTATAACTAATTCCGCCAGACAAGAAAAGAAATATGCTCATTTCTTAATTTCAAGATAAAAAATCCAGCCATCTGATGATGACTGAATTTCTATTTGCTTATGTTCCAAAATGTTTTTACTACTTAAGCTTCTGAAATATCGTTTTCAATAATGACCTTAATCGCATGGTGATCTGCTGCCTTACTGAAGACTTCATAGGCTTTTTCAATTTCACTGAGTTTGAAATAGTGAGTTACCAATTTTTCTGGTTCAATCTTATGACTTTCAAGAGCTTTCAACAATTGTGGAGTTGTATTTGTAGATACCAAACCAGTTGTTACATTGATGTTGCGAATCCAAAGTTTGTCCAAATCGAATTCAACTGGTTTACCATGTACACCACAGTTGGCAACTGTTCCGTCTACACCGATAATCTTTTGACAGAAATCAAATGTTGCAGGAATACCAACAGCTTCGATAGCGACATCCACACCACGTCCATCTGTCAAATCATAAATTTCTTTAATGGCTTTTTCAGGGTCTGAAGAATTAACCTTATGAGTCGCACCAAATGATACAGCAGTTTCCAAGCGGTTATCGTCTAAGTCCACCATAATCAATTTGGCTGGTGAATAGAATTGAGCTGTCAAAAGAGCTGCTAAACCAACTGGACCTGAACCAATAATGGCTACGCTGCAACCAGGTTCTACTTTCCCTTTTAAGACACCAATTTCATATCCAGTCGGTAGAATGTCTGATAGCATAACCAAGGCTTCATCTGACAAGTCTTCTGGAGTGTGGTAAAGAGTGTTATCTGCATGAGGGACACGTAAATATTCAGCCTGCATACCGTCAATCAAGTGACCGAAAATCCAGCCCCCTTCGTCTTCACAATGGGCATAAATTCCTTTTTTACAGTAGTAGCATTTACCACAGGCACAGACACAAGAAATCAAGACCTTATCGCCTTTTTTGAAGTTCGAAACTCCTTCTCCAACTTCTTCAACAATCCCAATCCCTTCGTGGCCAAGAATGGTACCACTTTGGCAAGCAGGAACATCCCCTTTGATAATATGGAGGTCTGTTCCACAAATAGTGGTTTTTACGATACGCACAATAGCGTCTGTTGGCTTGCGAAGCACTGGTTTGTCAACATCAACAAAAGAAGCAAGTCCTGGTTTAACATAAGTATAGGCTTTCATAAAGCACTCCTCCGTTTTTTTATTTGTACTATTTATAATATAATTGTAAGCCTTTTCATTCACTTCTTCAAGTATTTTTGTGATTTTTTTAACTTTTTTGTTTACCAGTAAATTACCATACATAAAAAAGCAGAAGCTAGCCTCTAACTCCTGCTTTCTCTATTATGCTTGATAACGTTTCACACCATCTAGGTAGGTTGCTACCAATTCCAAATCTTTATCTAGTACGATAAAGTCCGCGTCATAACCTTCACGGATTTGGCCACAGACATCGTCAATATTAACAGATTTTGCTGGGTTAAGGCTAGCCATCATGACCGCTTCGTGTGGATTTGCAATACCCCACTCGACTACATTTCTCATACCATCTTTAAGTTTGAGGATAGAACCTGCCAAATTACCAGTAGATTTGAGGCGTGCAGTTCCATTTGCTACTACAACAGGGAATTCTCCCAACATATAGTCACCGTCTTCAAGCCCACCAGCTGTCATACAGTCCGTAATAAGAGCGATGTTTTCTGTCCCCTTTTGCTTAAGTAAAATCTCACAAGCTTTTGGATCTACGTGATAACCATCACAAATCAATTCTGCGTAAGTATGTGGGAGCTCATACATAGCTCCTACCATACCTAGTTCGCGGTGTGTTAAACCACGCATCCCATTATAGGCATGTACCCATACACTAGCTCCAGCATCAACTGCCTTCTTAGCTTGTTCAAATGTCGCATCTGAGTGTCCAAGTGCAACTGTCACACCTTCACCTGTAATAGTACGTACAAAATCTTCCACACCATCACGTTCTGGTGCAATAGCGATTTTATTTAGCATCCCTTTTGCAGCTTCCTGCCAAGAATGAAACTCCTCAACACCCGGGTCTCTCATATAAGTTGGATTTTGTGCCCCCTTAAAAGTTTCTGTGAAATATGGACCTTCATAATAAATCCCACGAATCTTAGCACCTGTTGCTTCTTTATAATGGTTTCCAAGATTTTCAGTGACTGCAAGCAATTGCTCATAAGTGGCTGTTAAAGTCGTGGGCAAGAAACTGGTAACACCGGTACTAAGAAGTCCTTCACTCATAGTATGCAATGTACCTTCAATGTTGTTGTCCATCACATCTACACCTGCATATCCATGAATGTGGGTATCTACAAGTCCTGGAGCAATGCTGTATCCTGTATAGTCAATCACCTCAGCTCCTTCAGGAATCTCTTCTACATGTTTTCCAAACTTGCCATCCACAAGTTCCAAGTAACCGCCACGACGCACCCCGTGTGGGTAGAAAAACTGATCCGCTTTAATATAGTTAGGCATAATGTTAACCTCCTTAAAAGATTGATTCTACAATTTATTATGTCAATTACATTATAAACCTTTCTTTTTTATTTGTAAATGGTATAGACCTATTTTCTAGAGATATTTTAAAAGAGCTGGATTTCTCCAACTCTTCTCTTTTAAATACACGTTATTTTGATTTGACTGGTTTGTCTTGAGATGTTTGCAAGGCTGTAGCAATGGTATCTGCATACAATTTTGCTCCGGCTTCAATTTTGCTAGTGTCACTTCCAAAATGGACTTGGTCTGTTCCTGTCCAGATTTCTGGATGTTCCTTAGCAACTTGATTCCAATCTGCTATCGTGATATAAGGAGTCTTCTCTGCTAATTCTCTCATATAGGCAGCAGCCTTCTCAACGATTGCATAAGTCTCTTTTGTCTTATCCCCCTCATAAGGAGTCACCAAAACCATATGGTGTCCCTTAGGAAGATTTTTCACGATACTATCCCAATCTTCCTTGTAATTTTCAGGATTATTTACCCCTGTTGCAATGACCACCATCTTAGGTAAAAATTTATTCTGGCTATTGTTGAGCATGATTTCGTTGGCAGTCTTGGTTGTTCTGCTGACCTGCGCGTTAATCTGTGCTCCAGGAAGGGCTGTCTGCAGGGCTGTATTTGCCCTTAAGGCCACCGAGTCACCAATTAACATAGTGCCATCAGCAATTCCCAAACTGTTTGCATCTGCCCGTTCTGTCATCACCTTGGTTTGGCTAATATTTGTTGCAGCTTGCTTCAAACCATTGACAGTTAAGTCTGTCTCAAACGCTCCCACTTGTGGTGCCAACAAAGTCACTAAGAGGACAATGAAGGCCAAGATTCCTGTACTTGTTGCAAGAATTGCGTGAATATAAGGCAGGGGACGAAGAGTTTGTAAAACAGGTGTGTTCTTGCCTGCAATCCACGGCTCCAATACATAAAATGAAAGACTGGCAAATCCATAAGAACAAATCAAAGTCAGTAACACAGCAAGAAGATTTGATGTCAACTGTGAGAATATGATATAGAAAGGCCAATGGAAGAGATAAACCGCATAGCTAGTATCCGCTAAGAAGCTGATAATCTTCGGCTCCTGCACGTTAGGTGTCTTTTCATGTAAGACACGCGCCGCCAGAATCATAGCAAGGGCTGCAAGGCTGGCAAGCAAGAAGCCAATAAGATAGGCAAAGAGATAGGTAAATTTGACAAAGAAGGTCAAAATGAGTAAGAAGCCAAAAGCTCCTCCAAAAACCAACAGGGTCTTGCGTAAATCCCAGATTTTATCCAACTGCTTAACTAGAGAAGTCGTCTGACGAACGCCTACAATCGTTGCTAGGATACTTCCCAAAAAGAATGGATAGACATGAGTTAAACTGGAGAAGTAAACAGAGGAATAAGAGGTTACTAGAAAACTACCAATAAACATGGAGAAGAAGCTGATCAAGAAGGCAGCAGCAGATAAGAGAAAGACCATTCCTCTCAACTGACCATTTGATCTGGACTGTTTAGATAAGAACCAAACTGCCAATCCCCAGAGGATATAGTAGTGAACCTCAACAGCCAAGCTCCAATTATGAACAAACAAATGAGGAATGAACTGAGATTCATAACTCCCACCTGTTAGGAGTTCGTAGAAGTTGGTCATAAAGCCTAAGACACCCGCAATCTGACCTCCAATTCCAGCAACATAGTCTTGGCGAACTAGGAAGGTAAAGGGCATGGTTACCAAGACCATCAAAACCACAGGTGGCACAATCCGATAAAAACGTCTCCTAAAAAATCCTATCAAATCAATCTCATAGTTTTTAGAAAATTCTTCGATGAGTAGAGCTGTAATCAGGAAACCTGAAAATGTGAAAAAGACATCTACCCCGAAAAATCCTCCAGGAAAGATGGTCTGAAAGAAATGATACAAGAGTACCAGTAGTAAACCTGTAATCCTAATCAAGGAAAACCATTTAATGCGCATACGAGTTTATTCTTCCTTTCATTGTACACTTTATTCTATCAAAAAAAGAAGAAAAATCCCAAGAGAAAACTTAGGATTTTTAGCTTATATCAATTCCATTTTAGAAATTACGGCCTGACTTATTGTAGCCATATTTTTCCACAAAATACTCACGGAATTCCAAGAGATTGTCATCCATGATGGCTTGTCGCACTTGCTTCATCAGGTTAAGCAAGAAATAAAGATTGTGGTAACTAGTCAAGCGGATACCAAAGGTTTCATCAGCCTTGAGCAGGTGACGAAGGTAGGCGCGTGTATAGTTCTTACATGTGTAGCAATCACATTCAGGATCCAGTGGCGTAAAGTCCTCAGCAAACTGAGCATTTTTGACAACCAAACGTCCCTGACTAGTCATACAAGTCCCGTTACGAGCGATACGAGTCGGCAGGACACAGTCAAACATATCTACCCCACGAATCACTCCATCAATCAAGCTATCTGGCGCTCCGACCCCCATCAAATAGCGAGGTTTATTTTCAGGCAGCAGTTGAGTTGTAAAGTCCAAGACCGCATTCATCTCTTCGTGGGTTTCTCCCACTGCCAAACCACCGATAGAGTAGCCTGGGAAATCCATGCTGACAAGGTCATGAGCTGATTGGCGACGTAGGTCTTCAAATCCAGCCCCCTGCACAATCCCAAATAACCCTTGGTCATGCGGACGACGGTGAGCCTTCAAACCACGCTCAGCCCAACGACTGGTACGCTCGATTGATTTCTTAACGTAGTCATAAGGCTGATAAAACTGGGGACATTCGTCAAAGGACATCATGATGTCTGAGCCCAGATTGTTCTGAATAGAGATAGCTTTTTCTGGTGATAGAAACATCTTAGAACCATTGAGATGGTTTTTAAAAGTTACACCTTCTTCTGTGATATTACGGCTATCAGCTAGGGAATAAACCTGAAAACCACCACTATCCGTCAAGATTGGCTGGTCCCAGTTCATGAACTTGTGGAGACCGCCTGCGCGTGCAATGAGTTCATCTCCAGGACGTAGCCAGAGATGATAGGTGTTTGACAAGATAATTCCCGAACCCATCTCCTTCAATTCTTCAGGCGACTGAGTTTTGACAGTGGCTTGTGTCCCAACTGGCATAAACATAGGTGTCGGGAAGGTACCGTGGGGAGTGATGATTTCTCCCAGACGAGCTCCCGTGTGTTTTTCTTTCTTAATCAAACGATATTTGATTGGTGAATCTGACATTTTTTACCTCCGAAGCTGGGAAAAACAGTCCCAGTTCATACTTTGTGCCCAAGGGCATACTGTATGATTTTATCAAAAAAAGCAGGAACTGTCACGAACTATGGTATAATGAGAGAATGAAATACCCAAAAATTGATTTAAAAACTATTCGTCTGCAGGCCAGACAATTTCAGGCTGAAAATCCCCGTCTCTTTCTCGTCTATCTCTTACCTAGTTTGCTGGTAATATTGTCCGGCTTTCTCAATCCCTTAGAGCGCATCAACGAAAGTGTTTTAGAACAAACCTTTTTAAACGTGTTTGCCCATGTATTCCAAGCCTACCTCTTTCCACTATTAGTCTCCTTTATCGGAGCTATTCTTCTAACCAGTTCCGTCTATACAACGCTGAAACTCATCAAGAATCCAGATACAGAACTATCCGTCAAAAATAGTCTCACTCTCTTTAACGAAGCACACTTTTCACAAACCTTTTTGACTCTACTTCTCAAACGTTTCTATCTCTTCTTATGGAGCATTCCTAGTTTACTCGGGATTTACTTCCTCTTTTACAGTAGCTTTCTAGCAAAGAAATTCGTTGCAATCCATCCTGAATTTCCTAATCTGGATCTCACGTCAATTGAAACCGAGCGTTTCCTCATGACCTTTGGTCTTTACTTTCTAGCAAGTATCCTCTTGATGATTGTCGGAAATAGTCTCTATATTCCACAATACTATGCCTATTCGCAGGTAGAATTTCTCCTCTGTGACACCCTAGACTTAGGACAAGCCAAACCAGGACAAATCCTAAAAACCAGCCGTTTCCTGATGAAAGGTTACAAGTTCCAGCGCTTTGTCCTAGACTTACAACTCCTTCCTTGGTACGTCCTCAATTGGATTACCTTTGGAATTGCTAGTTTCTCACTCCTACCCTACATTCAAATCAATAAAATGATTTTTTACCGAGCAGTACTGGCTCGAAAACGTCCAAAAGCTTGAAGGTTGTCCCTCAAGCTTTTTTCTATCAATGAGTTTCTCCACCTACCAACTTGATATCCTGATCCCCATGTTCTATCATGGCGCCGATTGCTGCTTCTATCCCTCGCCTAATATCCACTAAACTCATAGCTGGAGTAGTCGGTCGATTCACCACCTGTTCCATCATATAAGGAATATGCATAAAACCTGCCTTAACATGTGGAAATTTCTTTTCTACCAAATAGAGGGCCTGATACATCAAATGATTGCAGACAAAAGTCCCTGCTGTATTGGAAACAGAGGCTGGTAATCCCTCTTTTTTTATAGCTTGAACCATCGCTTTAATCGGCAGACTGCTAAAATAGGCCGAGGCACCATCCGGGCGAATGGGAAGGTCAATCGGTTGGTTACCTTCGTTATCAGGAATGCGTGCATCGTCTTGGTTAATGGCCACTCGTTCAGGCGTCAAGCTAGATCTTCCACCAGCTTGGCCGATACAAAGGACAAAATCAGGTTGATAACGACTCATCTCTTCTTCCAACACTTGGGCCGATTTGTGAAAGACTGTCGGCACTTCTAGCCAACGGATCTCAGCACCATGGATTTCAGCTGGTAAACCTTTAATGGCCTCCAAAGCTGGATTAACCTTTTCCCCTCCAAAGGGCTCAAAACCAGTCACTAATACTTTCATTTCTAACTCCTCAAAACAAATTCAATGAGACTTTTTTCTTAAAAACAAGTATAACATATTTCTCTTCTTCTGGAGTGAAAAGGACTAGCGAGACTAGTACCGACTTTCAAATTTATTTAAAGAATAAAATACTAATCAAGGCCAAAATAGCTGGTCCACCTTGCTTCAAAATAATTTTCTTATCTGCTGTGAGAGAGCCATAAGCCGCAGCCCCAATCACAAATAAAACAAAAATAGTCACAATTTCTAAATTCTGTGAGAAATAAATCCCATATAAGAGAAAGACTCCTAGCAGAGCATTATAAATCCCTTGATTTTTAAACAATGAACTTACAGACGAACGAGCCAGTTCTTCCTTGTCCATGTTAAAGACACGACTAGTTGCATCTGATTGCGTTGCAATACTTTCCAAATAAAAAATGTAAAAATGCTCCAAAGCAACTATCGTTGCTAAAATGATTGTAATAATTGACATCTATTTCTCCTTAAATTTCTATATTCTCAATACCCAAAACTAATTTGTTTACTAAACGGCTGAGTTCTGTTCTTTCAGACTCTGTTAAGATACTTTCCATCTCTTGCTTAACCTTGATATGTTGCAGAGGAGGATTCACCACTAACTGCTCCTTCGCATACTTCGTAGCCTCCACCAACACTTCTCGCTGATTTTCAGGGTTGCGATGACGCTCCACCAAACCTTCCTTTTCCAGAATTTTGAAATGTCGGGTCAAAGCAGCCTGATCAATCTTCAAACGCTCCTGAACCGCTATTTGATTACAAGGGGAATGCTTCAGCAAAAATAATAAAATCTGATACCGTGTCAAACTAATCCCAAGCCTTTTTTCAAACAATTGCGTGCTCGCTTGCTCAGACAAGCGGAGTTGATAAAGTAAATCTTGAATCTCTAGCATTTCTTTCTCCTTTCTATTGATTCATCAATAATTGACTAATCAATTATATTATAAAATAAAATAAATTGCAAGAATGTTGCTTCAATCATTACAAAATGGTAACTTCCATTTTCCATTCATATTGATACTCAATGAAAGTCAAAGAGCTAACTAGGAAGCTATCCGTAGGTTGCTCAAAGCACTGTTTTGAGGTTGTGGATAGAACTGACGAAGTCAGTAACCATACCTACGGTAAGGCGAAACTAACGTGGTTTGAAGAGATTTTCGAATAGTATGACAAAGAAAAAACGAACGAGAATCGCTTTCTATCACGAAAGCTAAATCTCATTCGTCAAAATGATATTACCAAGTCTGGTTTATCCATTCATTGAAACGTGAACATGATCATAGTGGTTTTCTGTCACGCTACCACGGTCTGGCATTGGGTTCCAAGTATTAG
>ERZ773211.289-NODE-289-length-10675-cov-2.52815_pt1 | contig 10675 bp, 13 predicted proteins | sample MGYA00511914_ERZ773211 | MGnify/ENA primary metagenome ERZ773211 (study PRJEB29015, sample SAMEA2738163) | human oral metagenome | biome: human oral; feature: human-associated habitat; material: saliva | place: China | collected 2242 ...
GAGATGCCGTTAAAGAACTCTTTACCAGTGGGTACAACCCTTATCTTTACTTTCATACCTTCGCCTCAATGATGATACTTGTTCCTTCTGTGGCGGTAACTATATGTGGCATCTATGCCATGCCTGAATTATTCTGGATTGTTACTTGTGAGCAGTGGTACATCGTTATACGGTTAGCGCAGGAATTTGGTTAGCGCCCCAGAACCGCCATGTAATTAAAGCCCTGAAGAACCAACCAACTTCAGGGCTTTACATTTATAAAACGTAACCAACAACCACCACCAGAGCTTCTATAATTCACATCATCGTTAAAGAAAAGGAGAATATAATGACAATACCAACTTTACTTAACAGCATTTATTACAATGTAGAGTTGCCCAAAGAAGAAGCAAGGCTTGCGGGTTTGATTATCTTCTTAATGGACGTTACCCTTTTAGAGAAAAAGGGTAAAAATCTTAGAGGCATTAACTATTGGTGCGAGTTGTTTGCGTTAGATTATTATGGCACTATCGCCAAACTAGCAAATTATGGGCATCCAGAAGTAAGCGCTTCTTTAATAAAAGCGCTTGAGACGATTGATGACAGTCTTCCACTTAAAGTTGTGAAAAAGGATGATACACATTATATTGTTAGTGTTGATAAAGAACATGAGTTATACGATAGGTTTTTCAAGAATAACGTGTTTCTTGCAATGCTAGCCCGTGTAGAAAAGAACTTTAGTGATTTTACTGTTTAAGAATTAACAATAAAACTAATAATCTTTAGAAGCCCTGTTAATTCAGGGCTTTACTTTTTCTTCTGATATAATCGACGCATTCATGTTAAACAAACTGTTATTAAACAATGCAACATTCAGAAGAAATCATCGAACAAATCGTACAATTAAGAGAAGAAGGCTATTCCTTCAGAAGCATTGCCGACTTGGTTTTTGGTTCACGTTCCCAAGAATCCACAGTAAGGGGCATTGTAAGAAGGGCATTTGAAGAAAAAGCTGATGAAGCTAATGAACGCCGTAGCCAATACCAACAAGACCAAATCATCAGTCTTCAAAAATCCCTACAAAACGCCAGAGACCAAAACAACTTACACAGAAAAATTAACCGCAATATTGACAGGGAAGTAACCGCACTTACAACGCTGTATGAAGAAATTCACAAAGCCCTACAAGACGTTGTCTTTGCTTCCCCAGTTGATTCCTATCACATTTCAGAAGAAACCGACACTTCAAAAGTTGGTGTTATTCAGCTTTCTGATTTGCATTTTGGTGAAACGACTGATAACTCACATCCCTACAAGCACGACAACGCAGTAGCTTATAGAAAGTTAAAACACTTTCATAATGAAGTGTATAAAACCTTCACTCAAAAAGGCATCAAGAAAGTAGTCATTGCTTTCACAGGCGATATGATGAACTCGGATAGACGCCTCGATGAAGTAACTATGAATGCTGGCACAAGAGCAGAAACACTCGTTGAAGCGCTGGATATTCTGCAAGAGTTCATTGCAAGCGTAGCCGTATGGGCGGATGAAGTTTATGTTGCTTCTGTTATTGGCAATGAATCCAGAATAGGACAGTTTGTATCATGGGCGAAGCATACCGCTACTGACAACTTTGATTACATCATTCACAACTGCCTTGAACGGCTTTTCCATAACAACAATAAAGTCAAATTCATTTCCATGAATGATGATGTTCATGAAAAACTGCTGGATATTGATGGCTTCAAACTGCTTCTGACACATGGCAACAACACATTGGCTTCAAAGAATCCAGAAGCAGAAGTAGCCAAACTTAAAGGGCGCTATGCTGACAAAGGGCAAAACGTGGATTACGTAATCTTTGGGCATATTCATTCCACCATGATTACAGACACATTCGCAAGGTCGGCTTCATTGGTTGGTGGCAATGGCTATTCTGACAAGAACTTGAACCTTTCATCAAAAGCCTCCCAAAACTACTACATCATTGACACTAACAACAAAACGATTACAGGTTCAAACGTGGTTTTAACGCATCATGGACTTGTAAAAGACGAAGACAAAGAACAGTCAAATAAACTATTGGCAGTCAAAATTTAAGGAGACCTACAAATGGCTTTACCTTCAGCAATATCATTCGTTCGCTACCCAGTAGAAGTTCCAAACGAGCCTGATAAAAAGTACACCATCAGGCAAATGGTTACAAAGGAATATAAGGATGTTCTGACCATCACGAACATGAAGCATCCAGAAACCTTCACGAAAACATTTGGCAAGATTATTGAATCTTGTGTTGTTGAACCAGATAACTTCAACATCAACAAGGAAAAGTCCTACATCATTGAATACTTGTTCATGATGATTTACCTGCTTTCAATCAAACCCACCATTGACCTTACCGTCAAATGCCCTTATAAAGTGATTGAAGACATTGAGATTACCAAAATCAATCCAGAAACACAGGAAGAAGAAACAGAAATTCTGAAAGAGCAAGAAATTGATTGTGATACAGAAGTTAATCTTTCCTTTCATGCCCAAGACATCAAAATCAGCCGCCCGGAAAAAGACACCTTTGAACTGGGAAATGGTGTTATTCTCAAATTGAAATTCCCCACATGGGAAGAATACCGGAAACTGGAAGAAGAATCATCTTCACAAATGGCGCTTATTGAAAAGCCTGAAGAAGAACTTACTGAAGAAGAATATCAAGCCAGACTGAAACTTATCAACAAGGTTGTTTACAATAGCGTTGCTGAAATCTGGGTGAATGATGAACTGTGGGAAGAACCATTTACTGAAGAAGAATTTGTGGCTTGGCTTGACCAGTTCCCTTTAACCATTTATTCTGACATTGTTGAGTTCATTAACCAGCGACCTCAAGTCTATATCATGCAGGAAATCACTTGCCCTCATTGCAAGCGGGAATATGTCTTCAATAGATTTGGTCTGGATAACTTACTAAAGTAGTATGCTCCGAGGAGCAGGAATACATGCTCATGAAGACCATTGTTTTATTAACAAAACTTCATGGCTTCCTGCCTTCCGAATTGGAGCGCATGACCATGCAGGATTTGCGTTTGGCTATTGGCATTATTGAAGATTATCAAAAACAAGAAGCTGAAGAGTACGCAAGAATGCAAAGCCAACAACGAATAACTTAAATCTAACAAGCGGGTAATGAACCCGCTTTTTCTTTCTTGCTAACATTAGCGCCATCAACGAACCTACGAGAAAGGAGCAAAAAGAATGTTAGTTATTTCAACCCGTCTAAAACCCTATCCCTATGAACGCATTGAAAACGATAGCGTTTCATCAGAGGCTTCCCCTTATGTAAAGCTGAACTCAAAAACTGTTTACTTGGGGCTTTTGCATCATATGCCCTATGACCCATCAGGTAATGATTTACTGGAAGCTGGCAACGCTGAAAATTCAAAAGACCAACGTTTCAATACAACCAAAAACGCTTTAACTTCATCAAGATTCCCAGTATCACTCAAGACAGATGACTGGCGGAAATCCCGCACTAAAAGTGTAAACGAGCAAGAAGTGTATGAATACAAGAAGGAAATTCCTTTGCAGCTCTTACACAAAAATGGTGATAACGACTGGAAGTACATTGTTGGTGTTGCCCTCTTCCAGTTTCCTGATGATGAAGAAGCCTTCAAAAACGAACAGCGGCTAAAAGCTAAACGGGATGAAGCCAAACAAACAGCTATGCTTCTAAAATCATGGACAAATGAAGAAGAACGCAATTACAAGGCTTATGAAGAATCTCTACAAAAGCCCTTCTTCTTGATTGCTAAAGATTTCAAACATCCTATTCCCACTTCACAATGCTTGCTTTCTGGTAATGCCTGTATTACTAGAGGCGGATTGAAATTGGAAAAAGCGCTGTTGATGGCATTAGGCTGGCAACCTGCATCCGATGAGGAATTGAAGAAGAAAGCTGCTGGCGGCGGCAAGAAGAAGGATAAGAATAAAACTGCACTTGAAAAAGCCAAGAAGCTGTTCAAAGACCCTGATTCCATTAAGAAAGAACAACAACAGGTGGCTGCTGGCGAAGAAGCTACTAAGAAGAAGAAGAAGAAAAAGAAGAAAAAGAAAACAGGTGGCAATGCTCAAAATGCCCAGCCAGCTTTCAATGCTAATGAAGTCCAGTTTGGTGAAGCTGTAGATACAGATTCAGTCTTTGAAGGACAAGAACTCATTCAAGAAAGAACACTGGATGATGCTATGGGATTGGATACTGGCTTCATCAATCCTTTTGGTTTGATTAAACAGCAGGATGACGAAGATAGCCAGATGTAAATTGATTGCAATAGAAAAGCCGCCTTTGTGGGCGGCTTTCTTTTAGATGGCTTGAAGTGGCTTATTCTTCACCATCATCTTCATCGACGTTTTCTTTATCCGCGTCATCGCCATCAGTGGCTTTATCTGCATCACCTTCATCAGCATCTTCTTTAACAGCAGCTTTCTTGGCTTCCAAGAACTCTTGGAAAGTTTGTGCTTCGGTAAGGTTTTCAAACACGCCGTAATCACGAGTGCGGTCAATTTCAATTTTATAAGTATTAAGGTCTGCCATTTTGGTTTACTTCCTTTGCAAAGAATTTCTAACAATTATTTAACTAGACAAGTGTTTTGATGGCGCTATAATGTGCGCATCAAATGACAGAGCGGGTTTATAGCAGTTTATGGTTCATCTGCTTCCGGTTTTCCGCTCTGTTATTTGACCTTAAAGTCCTTATAACTCAATAGGATAGAGTAACAGTCTTCTAAACTGTAGGTTACAGGTTCGAGCCCTGTTAAGGACGCCATATGGGAAGTTGGGTGAATTGGTTAAACCAGCAGACTGTAAATCTGCCGCCCTTCGGGGCATCTAGGTTCGAATCCTAGGCTTCCCACCAGTTTTATCAGGGGATTCTCTACTTACTTTGGCGGTTTCTTATCTCTTTCCCGCCTACACTTTCAGAGGATTCCTTTGGGGCTTGATGGGGCGGCAAGTGTTCTAACCCATGTCTAGTTGCTGTCTCATCAAGCAGCCCAAGATTTCTTTATGTGACCCTAAATCTTAGCCCTCATTTAGAGGGCTTTTCTTTATGTGAGATTTCTTACTTGTTACTCACCTGAAAAATCAGGCGAGCTTATAAAATCAATAACTTACAAAGTGTTTCGTCACCAGCATGTTATTAAACAGAATGTAAGTGAAGCCATATCCAGCAAGTGTAAAATGCAACTATCATTCAATCAAACCCACAGGAGCAATAAATGACTACAGATTTCCTTCTTGATACAGAAACACTTGGCACAGAACATGATGCTTTAGTGCTTAATCTTGGCATTGTGCCATTCAATATTGATGGCAAGGATGACCCATTTGACCTTCTTAAAAAGGCATTGACAGTTAGATTTGACAAGAAACAACTCTTTGAAACAAAGCGATTTTCTTACACCGATGATACTAAGAACTGGTGGAAGAAACAGCCCCAAGAAGTACAAGACCTGAACCTGAAGGCATCGCCTGATGATGTTTCATTAAAAGAAGGCTGTCAACGAATCATTGATTACCTTGAAGCTAATAAATATTCAAGAAAATCAACACTTTGGACAAGGGGTCTAGATTTTGATATTCCGATTGTCAAGAACCTGTTTAATGTTTCAGGTTTGAAGTATCCCTTCAATCCTTTCATGTCAAGAGATGTACGAACTTTCATTGAAGTTTTAACTGGCGAAGATTCCAGAGTTTACCGCCCTAAAGGCTTTAATGAAAAGCTGAAGGATTTCCCTAAGCACTTTTCCACTTATGATGCCATTAGGGATGTGATTTTCATGCAGATGGTGTTTAACGATGAATAAACAAGAATTTGATGCAAGATACCAAGAACTTTTAGTTCAACTAATCCAAACCAAAACTGCCCTTTCAGGAGAACTAAGTGAAATTCTTGCGTCTTTCTATGAAGGACGTGAGTTGAAAGGAATGTGTTCAAGAAGTGGCAGCAACTATTCTTTCACGCTTAAAAAGACATCCACTTCTCGCTACGACACTATTGAATGGAATAAGCCCCATAAAACGCTTATGTTCATTACTGGTAAAGACCGCTTGATTTTTGAGAATCTTATTCTTCCAAAAGAACACGAACTGTTAGACTTTAAGAAACATTTTGAGATTAGAAGAAACCCGAATATTCCCGCTAATGATGAATTTTTTACTTTCCTTCCTAATGCCAGAAGGGCTGTTCTTAGATGGTTTTGTTTAAGAGAATTCACGCCCATTACAGGGCATAATTTCTTGGTAACGATTATTAAGCTCTTTAATCTTTTTGTGGAGCTTCAGGAGGATTATCAGAAGAACGAACCTTCAGTTCAGTAGAAATCAAAAGCCCAGTAATCTCTTGAATCCGCCCTTTCTGGCTTTCAATGACATTCTCAAGTAATGAAATTCTAAGCTGTAATGTCTTCTGAATGCGGCTTAGTTCAACTAACTTATCCTTAAGCTCCTTGTTTTCGCCGAGGAGCTTTTCTCTTTCATCAGCGTAAACTTTGCAGGCTTCTGGTGCTTTATCATCTGAATTACTAGAAGTTAAAAGCGAAATGGCTTTGGGAATAACACCACTTTTAGACAAGGAAAAGTAAGTGCCACTTACAGCAACGCCAATAAGAGCTAGTTGTTCAGCAGTTAGATGGAAAATCCATGATAGGGCATTCATCATTTAGCTCCGTTTCAAGAAGCCAAACAATCCCTTCTTCTTAACTTTACCTTTCAATGTTTCCAGTTCCTCGCCCAAATCAGACATCTTTTCTTGTATTTGAACGAGTTCAGATTTCACAAAACTAAGCCCTTGCTCAACATCTTCGAGCTTAGTAGTGATTTCTATAATGGTGTTTGCAGGTATCTGTAGAACAATTTTATCAGAGGTGTCAAATGATGGTGTGGTTGTCATTGCGGCTATCATCCATAAAGGCTTGATTTATTTAGAGAATAGCCAGTTTAGAGCCATAAAGAAATGTGGCTGTAAATTAACTGAAGTAGCAGCTGGTAATGCTATGATTAGCTGAATTTCAATAACCCTCAAAAGGAGCAAAACAAATGAAAACATCAGAACTTCCCCAACGTTTTCAACCACTTCTAGTCTCAATCAAAGACGCCCTGCAATACACAGGCTTCAACCCGGCTGAACTAACTGTAGAAAAAACCGATAATAGATATGGCGCTTATCTCATTAGTCATAAAGAAGCTGAACTTGAATTGCATTTGTATGAAGAAGACCTGTTTAATGCCATGTTTATTCAATGGGGCAACGCCAAGCGCCAGATAACCATGTACGAATTGCAACAGCGCCTTAAAGCAACTAAAGTATGCCAACACCTGAAGTTCCATTCTTCATTTACAAATCCCAAAGTACGCATTGATGATTTTGTGGAAACCCTGCTTTCTTACGACCTGAAGGATTGGATTATCAAGCTGGATATTGGGCATAAAGGCATTGTTGCTACTTTCATTTCGGGAACTTCTGGCAGACAAGAATCCATGCTGGCGCATTTAGAAGGCAAACTTTACTATGTCTCCTATGCAAAAGGCAATGATGGAAAAGAAGTAAAGGTTGAATCCCTTGAAGAAGGCTTTGAAGCCCTATTAGGTCATGCTGATAAGAAAGAGCATAAACAAACAGTGAAATTTGTTCTGAATGCTGTTGAAGTGGGTAATATTGCAGTAGCTGGCAAAGCTACAGGGCTTTCATTTTACTTGTACGATGATGCAAATGTTGTTGATATGGGTTTGGCTTTCATGTCCGAATTTCTGCCGCCACTTACCATCATTGAGCCCTCAGTAACACTTCACTTGGCAGAACTTGAACAACAGCCAACTGACCCTGAAATCGCCAGCCAATATGAATTGCTGCTTAATGAAGGGCGGCAAGTGATTCTGGATGTTCTGTTATCAGAAGAAGCCAAGATTAAGGCTAAAGAAGAAGCTAAACATGAAGAACCTAAATCTATCATTATTCATTAAGTCATTGATAAATAAAGACATGAAGATTATAAGTTGTAAAAACTGCGCGGGAACTGGCGTTCTGAAAACAAAGAACAGCTATTATTTCCCTTTGAATACGGCAACATCGTGGAATAAAAAGAAGTGCCATGATTGCTATGGGCTTGGCTTCAAAGAAAAAGAAGCCGCCTAAATACATTTGGTTGAAAGAAAAGAAAGCCGCCTAACAAATGGGCGGCTTTTCCTTTATACGCTTTATCAATTATTCTTCGTCCTCATCTTCGTCTTCATCATCGCCACCGACAGAATTGCTTTCTAGTTCAGTTCTGATGTATTCATCAAGGGCATCCATGCCATTAAGAATCTTGTTGTTAATAATCTCTGATAAAGAACTTTGGTAAACATGAATTTCTTCTGCTGACAAACCATCAGTAACAATCAATGGCTCTGATTGCGTTGAATCCTTGGCTACATTCATGTACACCAGATTCAACGACAAATAAGGCTCTGAAGTTTCCTCATTTATATCAATGAGAATCGTGCCAGTGTACTTGCCCTTAGAAAAGACGATTGAATTAGCAGCGCATTCTACTTTTTCGTACTGGTCATTAAGGTATGAAACCAGTTTGATGCAAGCTCCAAAGCCAGATGTAAAGTTTTGGTTTACGACTTGATAGGCGTTCATGAATAATAATTCACTTTCTTTTGATTATTGAATATCATCAATATTATCAGCTAATTGGCGTAAATAAATGAAATTTCCTTTTCGCTGCTGCCAATAATCATGCCCCAGAATCCGCCTAAGAAAACCCTTCCAGATGACTTGCGCCTTTGCAAGCCAGCTGATTACAAATTCTTTGTAGCGGAAAGAAATTTTACCTTCCCTAATCCTTCTGAAGTCCTGCCAAATGGCTCTATTCTCTATGAACAATTCGTAGCAGAAAGAAACTTCATCTTCCCTGAACTGCTGTGTAATCCAGCACCAAACGAACTGGTTTTGCTGGACATTGAACAGGGCAACACCATTCTGCCCCATTCATCATTCTACCAAGCTGATTTTGGCATTGATTTTCATCAGGGCAATACGCTTGAACTAAAATTCAGTGAAGACGTTCCGCCTATTGAAATTCATCAATCCCAAGAGCTAACAGTTGACCTTGTTATTCCTAAAGAAGTGGATGTTATTGACATTCAACAAGGCACAACTTTCTCATTTGATGAAAGCCTAATAGGGCATATCAGCATCCATCAAGGGCAATCTGTTGAATGGTATTCACCAGCTGAATTTGGTGCTGAAGTCCATCAAGGGCAAACCCTAACCCTAAATTCCCTAGAAGTTAGAAAAGACTTCGTTGTTGATATTCATCATGGTCAAACCCTCAAACCAGTTCTGGGTGAAATCACAGATTTCCAACCACGCATAGAGCAAGGGCAAACACTTGTCTGGGATGAACAAGTCCTGTCTGACCTTGAACTGGGCACTGGTCACTTTGTTCATGATGTAGAGCTTAGACACAGTTCAAACGGTTTGTCATTCGGGCAAATTGACATTCACCAAGGGCAAACGCTTGAACATCTAAACGCTCTTTTTGAAGCAACCCCGCCATCAATCTTACAGCCAGAAATCATTGGCAACAATCCTAACACGGTTTATGTAGCCTTAGAAGGGCAAAACAACCTGTTCATTTGGATGGAAGAACAATGCTGTAACAGACCATTTAATGATATTGGCTGGAATAACATTTACTGGGAATACAACAAGGATTATGACACCGACATAAATTCAGAGCACTACGCCATCAATGGCATGCAGCTTCAGCCATTAGACCTTGCCACAATGGTAAACCTTGAAGTAAATTGCTATACAGGACAATCTTTGGAATATTCAGAATCCCTAGATTATGTTCTTGGCTACATGTATCTGGCAGATGGCATGGCATTAAATGTTAGCTTCGATGAATCAGGCATTATTAAAACTTGTCCTTCAAATGAAATTCTAGATGGCGATGACTTGTCAATAGACATGATTGACCCATACACTTATGACTGTGATGCCAATTACATTTACCAAGGACAAGAATTAAAAGTTGATTTAGAGATTTCACCTAATCTACAAGGGCAATTCTATTATTCAAATTCATTTGAAATTGATTTAGAAGTTATTCCTTGGGAAGCAAGAATCTGGTATGGCAATAATGTTCAAGTAGCACTTTCAACAACAGAAAAACTAGATGCGGAAATTTCACAAGGCAACATTCTTGAAGTTCAGATTTACGAAGAACCTATTGAATGTTTCTATGGCAATGAAGTTCACATTGAAATGATGACTGAATACGATGTTTCATTTGTTGATGAGGGCTGCCTAGAAAACGAATACATTTATGTTGATGAAAACGGTGTTCGTCTGGATTACTTAACCATTAAAGATACAGTTGAACTGATGCCATATAGACATTGGATAAAGGCTAAGTGCTATTAAAGAAGAATGGTTCTTAAGAAGATTTATAGAAGTGTCTTCTGAAGGATAGCTTGCTGTACAGTTGTCTTTTCTGTCTCATCTTAGAAGTCTTATAAGTGTTCTTTTAGATGGCTTCTAGTAGTCTTTTTAAAATGTCCTTTAGATGGCTTTAAAAACTCTAAAAACTCTTAAATCTTTGATTTTTCACTTTTTTCACTTTTTAAAGTTTTTAATCTTAGAAGAGCTAGCGC
>ERZ773211.300-NODE-300-length-10456-cov-60.3465_pt1 | contig 10456 bp, 12 predicted proteins | sample MGYA00511914_ERZ773211 | MGnify/ENA primary metagenome ERZ773211 (study PRJEB29015, sample SAMEA2738163) | human oral metagenome | biome: human oral; feature: human-associated habitat; material: saliva | place: China | collected 2242 ...
GAGATATTTGCACCTTCAAACATTGCAGCTGGGATTGCGAACATGTTCGCAACCAAGTGTTGGAATCCAATAGCAACGAATGTCATAATTGGGAACCATACACCAAACATTTTACTACCTACATCTTTAGCAGCAAAGTTTAACCATACTGCCATACCTACTAACCAGTTACAACCTACAGCTGAGAAAAATACTTGCCAGAATGTTAAGTATACTTTTGATTCACCAGCTGAAATAGTTTTAGCTGCAATAGCTCCACCAGTTAAACCAGTTAAATGTCCTAAGAAATAAGCAATAACTAATGAACCTACAAGGTTAGCAAATGTAATAACAACCATATTTTTAGCTAATAGTTTAAAACTAATTTTCTTATTGAACCATGCAACAGTTACAGCCATCATATTACCTGTAACTAACTCTCCACCACCTACTAAAATACAAATAAGTCCGATTGGGAAAACAGATGCCCCTAATAATGCACCAATTCCTCCAAATTCTTTAGGAATTGATCCTGATACTCGAAGTAAAGCTAAGAAACCTACCCCGATAAATGCACCACCTAAGAATCCTAAACTTAACATGTATTTAAGGCTTGCAGTCGCTTTAGCAACACCTTTTTTACAAGTTAACTCATAAGTTTCTTGTGGCTCTAAAAATACTTTAGATTCTACAGTGTTTGTCATAATAACACTCTCCTTAAAAAATTTATAATAATTACATAGATACAACCTTTTCTATATCTACAATAAAAATTATACAATAACAACGACATTTTTTCAACCCCTGTTTTAATACAGATTTCATTAAAATATATACAAATTAACAAACCTTAACCATCTCCATTAACATAAAGTATACAAATATATCTTCATAAATCATTTTCACAAAAAACAATAACCGTTAGAAATAAAACGTTTTCTAATAGTTATTGTAATTATAATATTTTAATCATTCTTTTTATACGCTATTGTATATAAACCTGCCACTAGTATCGCTCCACCTAAAAAATTTCCTAAAAAAATTACACACATATTATTAAAAAACTGCATTGGTGTAATATTAGCACCACCCAAAAATTGCTGCTAGATAACAAACATATTGGCTACAACGTATTGAAAACCAACGGCTTCGAATGTCATAATTGGAAACCATGTCTCAGTTATTTTTCCACCTACATCTTTTGCACAGAAAGATAACCATGCCCCCATACCTACTAACTAGTTACATCCGACACCTGAAAACACACCTTACCAAAATGTCGTGTTAACTTTTGACTCCGCAGTAGTTAATATTTTTGCTAATGTCGCTCCTTCAGTAAGTCCAGTCACATGACCTAAAAAATACGCTACAAAAACAGCTTCTGCTAAATTTGCTAGAGTTATGATAATCAAATTTTTCACCAGCATTCCCAGACTAACTTTTTTATTAAAAAATGCTAGTTTAACTGCCATCATATTACTAGTTATTAATTCTCCACCGCCTACTAAAATACAAATCAAACCAATTGGAAAGACAGTTGCCCTAATAAGACCTCTAATCCTCCAAACTCATGAGGGATAGATCCTGCAACTTTTAAACAAGCAAGATAACCTACTGCGATAAAAGCACCGCCTAAGAAACCTAAACTTAACATATATTTTAAGCTCCCCGAAGCTTTATCCACACCTTTTTTACTAGTGTATTCATATAATTCTTGAGGCTATAAATAAGCCTTTGTATATATATTCTGACATAATTTTGTCTCCTTATAATATTCTATAAATATTATACAACAAGGAAATTTTATTAATAAAGATAATATTTGTAGATCTTATTATATATTTTCACTTTATTATATATCAAAAATTATTAACTGATATAATTTCACTTATCTCATTGCTATTTTACTGAATTACTCTATATTTCATCATTATATACCCTAAAAAAATAAAGATATATATTTTTTTATTTTTAAATATTAATATTTATTATTTTTCAATTATAAGGTTTCAAACTAAAATATACAATCGCTATTAATCTACTATTAAATTTATTTCTTTTATATTATTTCACAAATATGTTTAACAGTAACATAAAAAATTAATTATAATTTTTATATAATTCAACAATATATATATATTATAAATTTATATCCATATAACTATACAAAAAAGCGATTGGATAATTTCCAATCGCTTAATTTACTATCTTGCAACCTTAACTGCTCTAACCTCACGAATAACATTAACTTTAATGTTTCCTGGGTATTGCATCGTTTCTTCGATTTTATTTTTAACTTCTTTGGCAATTTTGTAAGTTTTTGTATCATCTACCTCTTCTGGATTTACGATTACTCGAATCTCACGACCTGCTTGAATAGCAAATGTTTTTTCAACACCTTTGTGTTCATTTGCAATTTCTTCAAGTTTTTGTAGACGTTTAATATAATTTTCTAATGACTCTCTTCGAGCTCCTGGGCGTGATGCAGAAAGTGCATCCGCTGTGGCAACAATGACAGAAATAGGATTTGTAGGTTCAGTATCACCATGGTGTGAAGCAATTGCATTAACAACAATCGCATTTTCTTTATATTTAAGTGCTAAAGCAACACCAATTTCAACGTGAGAACCTTCAATTTCATGATCAAGTGCTTTACCGATATCGTGTAGTAAACCTGCACGACGAGCTGTAGCGACGTCTAAGTCTAACTCAGCTGCGATAAGTCCAGAGATATACGCTACTTCCATAGAATGTTGTAGTCCATTTTGACCATAACTTGTTCTATATTTTAACTTACCAACAATTTTAACTAAGTCTGGATGCATATTGTGTATTCCAAGATCAAATGTAGCTTGTTCCCCAGCATCTCTAATAACTTGATCAATATTTTTACGCGCTTTGTCAACAGCTTCTTCAATTTTTGAAGGGTGAATACGTCCATCATCGATAAGTGATTTAATCGCTGTTTTAGCAATTTCACGACGAATTGGATCATATCCAGAAAGGATAACTGCTTCTGGAGTATCATCAATAATTAAGTCAACACCAGTTAATGTTTCTAAAGTACGAATATTTCTTCCTTCACGACCGATAATACGACCTTTCATATCATCACTAGGAAGATCTACAACAGATACTGTAGTTTCACTAACTACATCTGTTGCAAAACGTTGTAACGATTGAACGATAAGTTCTTTAGCACGTTTATCAGCAACACTTTTCGCCTCTAGTTCTTTATTTCTTATATATATTGCCATATCTTTAGCCATATCAGTTTCAACTGCGGCCATAATCTCTTCACGAGCTTGTTCTTCTGTTAAGTTTGCAATTCTTTGCAACTCTGTTTCTTGTTGAATCTTAAGTTGATTAATCTCAGTACTTTTTTCTTCAAGTAATTGAGATTTTTCTTCCAATTTCATCTCTCTTGAACTTAACAATTCATCTTTTTTATTTAAAAGTTCTGTTTGACGTTCTAATGAAGATTCTTTTTGAACGATTCTATCTTCTTGTCTTTGAATATCTTGTTTTTTAAATTCTGCTTCTTTATTAGCAATATTAATTATCTCTTCAGCCTCTTTTTTAGCCATAGTAGTTTCTTTTTCTACTATATATCTAGCCTCTTTTCTTGCTTCTCCAATAATATGATCAGCATCTTGCTTAGATAATTCTAATTTTTTTTGAATAGAATTTTTTGAAATGGTATATCCAAATAAAAGTCCAACAAGTAAAGCTGCAACACTGATTATTCCATAAATCATCTTGCAACCTCTTTCTATTTTGAAAAATTTTTTATTATGATATTGCACTATTGTCAATATTTAAAACATTAACAATTTATCACATACCATAATTACAATTCTACACTACCTATAGAGAAATGTCAATAGTTCACTTAGGGAAAAACCCTATCTACAAATTTTTTCTACTATATAATATATTACTTATAAACTTGAATAATTCAAATTCTTATAGCAATTTTTTTATAGTTATTACTTGAATAATTATAAACTTAGTTGTATTATTTTACTATCTACTCAATAATTAAGTAGAAATATTTTTACTCATAATTATAAAGTTAGAATTTTTTTAAAAAAACTTAACAAAACACTTGCAATTACTTATCCATTGTGATATTATATTCAGGTATGTAAAAATACAAAACTTGATTGAGTGGGAGAACGAAAAATCTAAAGACGTTCAAATGACCACATCACGAAAAATATATAGGAGGTTTTATCGTGGCTAAAAAAGTTATAAAAGTTGTTAAATTACAAGTACCAGCAGGTAAAGCTAACCCAGCTCCACCAGTTGGTCCAGCGTTAGGTCAAGCTGGTGTTAATATCATGGGATTCTGTAAAGAATTCAATGCTCGTACACAAGACCAAGCAGGATTAATCATTCCAGTAGTAATCTCAGTATATGAAGACCGTTCATTTACATTCGTTACTAAAACACCACCTGCTCCAGTATTACTTAAAAAAGCTGCTAAAATTGAAAAAGCATCTTCTGTTCCTAACCGTGACAAAGTTGCTACAGTTTCAAAAGCACAAGTTCAAGAAATCGCTGAGCTAAAAATGGAAGATTTAAATGCAGCTTCTGTTGAAGCAGCTATGCGTATGATTGAAGGTACTGCAAGAAGTATGGGTATCTTAATAGGAGAATAGGAGGATAATTATAATGGCAAAAAAAGGTAAAAAATATCTTGAAGCAGCTAAATTAGTAGATTCTTCTAGTCTATACTCTGTAGTAGAAGCAATCGAATTAGCTAAAAAAACAAGTACAGTAAATTTTGACGCAACTGTAGAAGTTGCATTCCGTTTAGGAGTTGACACTCGTAAAAACGATCAACAAGTTCGTGGAGCAGTAGTTCTTCCTAAAGGAACTGGTAAAACTGCTAAAGTTTTAGTTTTTGCTAAAGGTGATAAAGCAGCAGAAGCTGAAGCAGCAGGAGCTGACTACGTAGGACAAGGTGAATACATCACTAAAATCCAACAAGGTTGGTTTGATTTTGACGTAATCGTAGCTACTCCAGACATGATGGGAGAAGTTGGTAAAATCGGTCGTGTATTAGGACCTAAAGGATTAATGCCAAACCCTAAAACTGGTACTGTAACTATGGACGTTACTAAAGCAGTTAATGAAATCAAAGCTGGTAAAGTTGAATACCGTGCTGAAAAAGCTGGTGTTGTTCACACTCCAATCGGTAAAGTTTCATTTTCAACTGAAGACTTAGTTGAGAACTTCAACGCTGTTCAAGACGCTTTAGCTAAAGCTAAACCAGCTGCTGCTAAAGGAACTTACTTCAAATCTGTAGCTATAACTACAACTATGGGACCTGGAGTTCGTGTTAACACAGCAGAATTTAAATAAGAAATATTAATTGTAAGAAGATTTGGTTATCCAAGTCTTCTTTTTTTATCTCCTCTTCTCTTTATAGTATATTTATAGCAAAAAACAGTAACTAATTTATTTAAAAGTCACTGTCTTTATTAATATTCTGTTTTCCTATCTTATGTTATTTTGTTCTTTAATTGAATTTTCGTATATTGTTACACTACCTGTTTCCGATGCTTCTTTAACACCTCTACCAAAATCTCTACCTGCATCTAAATAAAATTTATATCCACCAGTAATTAGTAATAATACTAAAATGATTACTAACTTTATTCTTTCATTCTTATTTACTTTATTGCTTTTCTTCACGCTATTTATAACATAAACACACATAAAATGATACACTACTACCAATAGTATTAGAATCAATATTTTTATTATACTAAATTGTATATTATCATATATTGGTCCTGTATATGCTTTATAAACCCCCAGTAAAACAAATCTGACTATACTTACAATAAATTGATATATTAATATATCCCAAATAAAGAAATAAATTAATGATTTTTTTGTATTTACCATTTGTGTTATAGCGAAATTAGATAACGCTATAACAACAATAATAGCGTAAATATATTCTATAACACTTATTCGATTATATATGAAATCTAATATATAAGCCAATATTCCTCCTAAGAATATACTTACATAAGTAGTATAATAAATGTATCTAATTTTATTTTTCATTGAAATCGGAAGATATTCTATATATTGTTGTTCAGAATCATCATATTTTCTTCCATTAATTACTATGATTAATGAACTAATTAAAGCTAGTAAAATATATGTTTTGCCAAATAATAATTCTAGAATTACCGTTATTGTTACAAAGTAATATAATATATATAAACTCTTGTAAAATAATGGCATACTATAATTTCTGCTCGATATTAAATTCCAAATTGCTCCAAATTTTGTTTCATATTGTTGTTTAATCATTTTCATTCTCTCCCTTCAATAGCGTAAGTAATATTCTTTCTATATCATTGGTTTCGAATCGTTCTTGTAATTCTACCACGTCTTCCTTACTAGTCACTTGACCATTTTTAAATACAATAATATAGTCGGCTAGGTTTTGTATTACATATGGTTCTTCAGTTACTATAATGATTATTTTATCCTCGTCCATATATTCTCTAAGAAGTGCTATCATTTCTTTTCTAGCTATTAAACCAACACCAGAAAATGGATTGTCTAAAATTAATAGTTTAGATTTTGTATAAATTCCTATAGAAAATAATAGTATTTTCCTCTCTCCTTGTGATAGTTCATATATTTTCTTATGACGATATACTTTATGTTTACTCAGAAATTCAAAACATTTCTCTAAATTAAATCTTACATCTAATTTATATATTTTATATAGAACCTCATATACTCGTAAAGAATCTGAAAATAAAGGCTTATCCGCTACATATGAGTAAAGATTTTTAATGTCTACTTCATTTTCATGAAAATTTAGATTATCATAAGTAATTACATCTTTCTCTGAAGATAAACCTCCTAAAAGTGTTTGAAGAAATAATGTTTTACCACTTCCACTGTTACCTGTAATTGCATAGACATACCCTTCTTCTAACTCCAAATCAATTGGACCAAGTTGAAATGTTCTTTTATTAATCAATAATTTATTCACTTTTATCATTACTCTTCTCCTCCAATACACTATTAAATATTTCCTTAATATCATTTATATTAAGTCCATCATTAACAGCCTTATCAATTATACTCTTAAGTTCGTCTAAGTATTCTTCTTTTTTTATAGTTAAGATAGTAAATAAATCTATATCATTTACGAAATATCCAACAGCACCTTTTGAATATATTAGCTCTTCTTGTAACAATACCTCATATGATTTTTTTACTGTAATGATACCAACCTCTAACTCTTTAGCTAAACTCCTAATAGAAGGTAATTGATCATTGTATTTTAAGCTACCTTTAAGAATGTTGCTTTTTATTTGTGTAGCCACCTGCTGATATATCGGAACAGATGACAAATTAGAAATTTTTATTTTCATCATACTCCTCCTAATTAATCTGTTTTAATATAATTTAAATAGTTCAATTAGATAATAAAACGTTTTTGTATCTACTGTGATTATACAATAGATACAGTTTATTTGTCAATATATATTTTATATTTCCTTATATTTTTTATTAAAAATACTTTACGTCCTAAATTTAAAGGTAATTATCATTTTGAAATACCTTGTTACATGTTATAATTATATTAACTATTATTTTAGGAGTATATTTATGATTACTATTATTGTGCCAATTTATAACGAAGAAAAAACAATACGTGATTTCGTTTATAATCTATATTGTTTGCATAATATAAAAGAACACGAGGTATTATTTATTGATGGTGGTTCTACAGATAAAACAAAAGAAATATTAGATGAACTCACTTATTTCGGTTATTCATATTATCTTTCCGATAAGAAAGGACGAGCTAATCAGATGAATTATGGTGCAAAAATTGCTAAAGGTGATATCCTATGGTTCGTTCATTGTGATAGTGTTCTTCAAAAAGATGTAATAGAAAAAGTACTTGCTTGCCCAACTGAAGTCGGCTGCCTAAAGATTAGATTCTATCCGAATAGTTTTCCTATGTGGATAAATTCACTTGTTTCTAATATGCGTGCAAGTATTACTAACCTTGCCTTTGGAGATCAAGCGATATTTCTAACCAAGAAAGTTTTTAATGAAGTTGGAGGATATAAAGATATGCCTTTAATGGAAGATTATAAACTATCAGAAGATTTAAGTGCGTTAAGTTATAAAATTACAGTAATTGACTCTCCTATCACTACATCTACAAGAAGATATAAAAATCATACTGCAAAAACAATGTGGCAAATGCAACAGTACCAAAAAATGTATCGTCGTGGTGTTCCTGTTGAAGAAATAGCTAAAATGTATAAAGATGTAAGATAACTGATTAGATACTTTTTAGAACCATATTTTTTCTAAATCTTACATAACCTCTGTACTAGATAAATTGGGCAATTTCATTGATTATTTATGCAAACTAACATATAATAAATTTATATACAAATTTTAAAGGAGAGAATAAATATGGCAGATTATTTTAAAAAGAAACATTTAATAGAATTTGGCGAAGGAAAATTTGGTGAAGACGCTCCTGATTACTGGAAAAACTTTATGAATTACTACGGTAATGTTATGGCTGAAGGTGAACTAACAACTCGTGAAAAAGCTCTTATTGCACTTGCTGTAGCTCATGCTGAAGCTTGTCCTTATTGCATTGATGCTTATACTAGTACTTGTTTAGAAGAAGGATGCGATCAAGATCAAATCGCAGAAGCTATTCACGTTGCTGCAGCAATGAAAGCTGGTATTACTCTTGTACACGGTCTTCAAAGTAAAGAACTTTCTGATAAATTAACAAACTAATATTATTATGACAGAGTTAAATATTCCTAAATTTTTTGACCAAGTTGAGGAAAAACAATATTTATTAACTGAAGAATTTCCTGAAATTATGCAAATCAACGTAGGTAGTTTGTGCAATATTACATGCAGTCACTGTCACGTTGATGGTGGACCTACAAGAAAAAATAATATGGTTCGAGAAACTTTTGAACAGATAATTGAAGCATTTAAGGTTGGTAGATATAAAACGATGGATATTACAGGTGGTGCCCCTGAGATGAATCCAAACTTTAGATGGTTTTTAAAAGAAATCGCTCAGTATGCAAAGACCATAATTGTAAGGACAAATCTAATCATCCTTGATGTTCCAGCTTATAGAGACATACCAGAACTATATCGTGACTTAAAAGTTCAAGTAGTTGCATCTCTACCCTATTACAACGAAAAGGTCGTAGCTAAGCAACGTGGAAAAGGTGTTTTTCCTAAGTCAATAGAAGTACTAAGAAGACTAAATGAACTAGGTTATGGTAAAGAAGAAGACCTTATCTTAAACCTAGTCTATAACCCAAATGGAGCGTTTTTACCTCCTAAACAAGAAGCACTAGAAAAAACTTATAAGAAAAAACTATATGACAATTTTGAAATTGTCTTTAATAATTTATTCGCAATAACAAACAATCCTATAGGAAGATTCTCTGAATTTTTACATAGAGAAGATTTATACGAAGGTTATATGAACAAACTTTATAAAGCATACAATCCTGCAACATTGCCAGGGCTTATGTGTAGAAATATGATTTCTGTTGGACCTGATGGTTCACTATATGATTGTGATTTCAACTATATTGAAAAACTTAAAATCTCTGGTGAAGTTAATCATGTGAGTCAACTTGTAGATAATCATACAGGTGTTCGTAGAATTGTCACTGGTATGCATTGTTACGGATGCACTGCAGGAGCTGGTTCTTCTTGAGGTGGAGAGACTTGCTAGCATAGGTTATGCTAATAATAAACTAAAAGAAGCCATTAAACGTGGCTTCTTTTTTTCTTAAACTATTTTTTAATTAATGTGTTAATAATATTTCCAGCAATATCACTAAGACCACTTCCACTATCCCTAGTAATATTAAACAACTCACTCATATCACTACTTAATGAATTATCCTTAGAATATGATTCTAATACTTTATTAATCATCGGTGCCACAAGCGCTGATCCTGCACCTTGATTTAGTTGTTCTAATGCTTTATTTAATATATCACTGACAAACGATGGAACTTGATTCTCACCAATAATATTATTAATTAATTGTTTAATTTTATCATCTGCTCCATTACTTCCTGAAGATAAAACATTTTCTAATATACTTTTTAACATATTACACCTCTCAAATTTATTTATTCTAGTTTACCATATAAAACATAAATGTACTATATATTTAACTTTTATAATATGATTTTTAGATGGTAAGCATCCAATATCAATTTTAATTGGTTCTTTGTCAAGGGAATCGTAAAACACCCATTCCATTTTCCCCTTACGGAGTTTCATTAAAATCATATTAGATTTTCCTTCTTTTTTTGATGAATTGAGAATGATAAAATAAGAATGTACAGTTTTGACAAAATAAAAATGTACAAATAGGTTATAATAGTGCATATAAAAAGAAAGAGAGAAA
>ERZ773211.301-NODE-301-length-10376-cov-5.1371_pt1 | contig 10376 bp, 7 predicted proteins | sample MGYA00511914_ERZ773211 | MGnify/ENA primary metagenome ERZ773211 (study PRJEB29015, sample SAMEA2738163) | human oral metagenome | biome: human oral; feature: human-associated habitat; material: saliva | place: China | collected 2242 ...
CGGGTACCCTCCTCGGCTCATGCTGTCCGCTTCGCTTCCAGAGCGCCTGTGGGGGCACCCGCTCCCGGTGCGCTTTGGTTCGTGTCGGTTGTCGCTCTGGTGAGGGCGGCTTCGTTGGAACGTATGTGCCCAATGGAAGACGACTTCGATGAGGGGCGCCCCGTGACCGGGTACCCTCCTCGGCTCATGCTGTCCGCTTCGCTTCCAGAAATCGCCTGTGGGGGCACCCGCTCCCGGAGCGCTTTGGTTCATGTCGGGTGCAATTCTGATGGGGACGGCTTCGTTGACGTTCCTGCACCTTTGGGAACACAACTGCAAAAAGACGCATCCCTGTAGGAAGACCGCTTCGACAAGTGCTCCCTATTGAGAAGCCACTATCAAGGAAAATACTTCGCCAGGTTCTTGCCACCCGCAAGCCGAGAGGCCAAGGGGGCGGAGGTATCTGCCGACGAATCCATTACCGCTTGCGGTTGTGAGGAGGTAGATGCCGCAGTCCCCTTGGCCGGTCGTCGCACGGAACCACTCTGACCCGCAAGCCTCTTGGCCGTCCGTTGCATGCCGAAGAACGGCCACGAAAGCCCCGTTACATCCAATCCCCAAGCTTCGCCCGAAGTCGTGCAACGGCCTGGCTGTGCAGCTGCGAGACACGGGATTCGGTCACGCCCAGCACCTCGCCAATCTCCTTCAGCGTCAGCTCTTCCACATAGTAGAGGTTCATCAGCAGCTTCTCGCGCTCCGGCAGGCCATCGATGGCCTGCACCAGAGACTCGCGAAAGCGCGCATCCTCCAGACGACGATCCGGGGTGGGCGCATCGTCAGGCAGCATCTGCTCGATGCGGCTCTCGTCGTCGTCCTCACTGGCACTGTCCTCGAAGTACAGCAGCTGCGATCCCTTGGCCGATGAAAGAAGGCGCTGATACTCCTCCAGGGGCACCTGCAGCTCGTCGGCAATCTCGCGCTCCTGCGCCGGACGGCCCAGGCGCTGCTCCACGGCATGAATGGCCTGTTCGATGCTGCGCTGGCTCTTGCGCACTGAACGCGGCATCCAGTCGGCGTTTCGCAGTTCATCCAGCATGGCACCCCGCACGCGCTGCATGGCAAAGGTGTCGAACTGCACGCCCATGGCGGCATCGAAGCGTGAGACGGCGTCCACCAGTCCAATAAGCCCCGCCTGGATCAGATCATCCAGTTCAATGCTCGAAGGCAGGCGCGCGGCCATCTGCACGGCCACGCGGCGCACCATCTTCCCATAGCGTTCGATGACGGAATCGCGGTCAAGCGTTCCGCGCGGGGTATACATCGATTGCATCTCCGGTTTCAATGTGCCACCCCGCCAGAAAAACCGTTCTCTTCCAGCGCTGGCATGCCTGCACCGGACCATGTGGACCACTGGAACTGCGCCAGTTCTGCCAGCGACAGTCCCGACCAGGTGCGCAATCCGGTCTCATCGCGGCAGCTGCCCACCACGACATCGAGCTGCACGCTGAGAAACCGTCGAGCGCATCCTGCCAGGTTCAGGAAGTTTTCCCGGCCCCGAGCCACCTGCTCCACGTCGACGAAAAGCACGCCGAAACGTCGGATGCCGGTGGTGGCGGCAATGTGCTTGATCTTGGCATATTGCGCCATCATTGCATCACGCCGGTGACTGAGGATCAGCAGGAGCCGATCGCCGGCCTGTGCATGCACCCAGCGTGCCATCTCCACCGGATCATCCAGCCAGAAGAGCAGCTCCTCCTCGCCCGGGGCATCGGCCTCACCGGCATGGGTATGCCGCAGCCACTGGTGCAGTGCCTTGCGATCCACGACCCGCATCCGTGCGTCCTCGGGTCCGGCTGCCGCCGCCATCTGTCCGATGAAGACCCGGGCCTGCGCCTCCGGCACCAGACACCCGGCAGGGATCAGGCAGGAGCGTTCGGTCCTGAACAGGCGTCGCAATCCGGCCGCCTGGTCCACGGCTGCGTCAAACATGGGACCCCTCGAACAGGTTGCGCAGTTCGTTGTCGGTCATGGACAAGGCCGGGAAACGGGTCACAGTCTGTCGATCCAGAGCCATTTCCACCAGGCGGCCGAAGTTCACGGCGTGATAGTCTTCGGGCACGCGCTGGCCATCGGCATACCCCAGGAGCGGCAGGCGGTGACGTACCAGGGCGTCCAGACAGGCGCCCAGTCCCACGGCCTCGTCCACCTTGGACAGCAGCACACCGGCCGTGTCCCGCGCACCGAAGGCGCCCAGCACTTCTTCCAGACTGCCCGGCTGAGCCGCGGCGTTCATCACCAGCACGCGCCGCACCTGCGAGACTTCCAGCGCCGAGGTCAGCTGTCCCACACGATCGTCGCGCTGACCGATGCCTGCGGTATCGATCAGCACCAGCCGGCAACCTTCATGCTCCTTCAGCAGGCGTTGCAGTACCTCACGGTCCTGCGCCACCTGCACCGGCACGCCCAGCATCCGGCCAAAGGCCCGCAGCTGCTCCTGTGCACCGATCCGGTAGACATCCGCCGTGATCAGGGCCAGCGAACGCGGCCCATGACGCAGTACATGATGGGCCGCAATCTTGGCAATGCTGGTGGTCTTGCCCACCCCCGTGGGGCCGATCAGCGCAAAGACGCCGCCGGCATCGAAAAGTGTCCGCTCCTCACCCAAGGTCAGACCCACCCCCTGGTTCACGCCCGCCAGTGCACGCATCAGCATCTGGCGCAGCCATTCGTCGGCCTGCGCGTCGGCATAGTCCGACGGCAGCAGCTCCACCAGGGTACGTGCCAGCATGGGCGAGAAGTGGCAGCCCAGCAGGTTGCGCAGCAAGCGCATCTGGCCCGGTCGCCGACGGGTGGCCTCGAACCAGCCCATGCCCGACGTGGCCCAGGCCTCGCGCGCGTCTTCGGCCGTACCGGCCACCGCCGTATCACCCGGCAGGGACAGCACCGGCCAGTCGGTGGCCGGCCCCGCCAGCGTGGAGGACAGCGACAGCGGCGAAGAGGCGCCAAAGCCGGCCAACGCCGCCTCAGCCTGGCCCTGCCCTTCCACGGCACCCGCTTCTTCCATCTCGTGCCACAGACGGCTACGACGGCCGATGCCCAACATGCGGCGTGCGGAGTCCACCATCTGCCACAGGCGGGAACGGGGTTGAGTCCGGGCGTGCTCTGCAGCAGCCTGAGCATTCGTGATCGCGGCCTGGGGCTTTGCATCGGCCTGGGAGGCCGGCATGGACGGCGCAGCAACCGTACCGGCAGTCGTGGCCTGCGGGATCCCCGTCACGCTCCCCGGAGCGACACTGCCCAATTCAGAACCAGCTGCCGTCCCCGGCATGACGGCTCCCCCCAGAAAACCGTTCTGGCCAGCGGCCGTCGACGTGCTGCCCGGCATCTGAAGCGCCGAGAGGTCGATGGGGATACCCTGTCGCTGCTGCTGCAGCAATGCAGCGAAGTCGGGCATCGGCGTTTCCGGCGCACTGCTTGCGCTGCCGTCGATCACATCTGCCGTGGAAGATGCCTGCGCACGGTCGTCCGCCAGGTTGCGGGAAGCCGTCTCTGAGCCGGCAGCCTCGCCGGGACGGGCAGCACCAACCGCCTTCTCGGCCTGCTGCTGTTGACGCAGGCGCTGGAACTCCAGCGTGCTGAGTTCGCCCTGTGCTTCAGGCGCCTTGACCTGGGGCAATGGCTCGGTCACCACGGCATCGTTGGCGGCAGCCAGCTTCAGGTCAGCCCCGGCTGCAGACAGGTACTGCGGCAGCGGTGCGTCCCCGGCCATGGCGGCCGCAACGACCTCGGGCGCTTCCAGCGTCATGGCTGCCGGTGGATTGATCTCGTCGGCATTGGCTGCCACCGGCACAGCCGGAGCCAGGGCCGCACTCTCTTCCTGCACAGCCGCGCGACGCTTGCGTCCTTTCTTCCGGGGGGCAGAGGGTTCTGCCGTGGCGTCAGCTGCAGTCCTTCCGGCAGCTTTCGGTGCGGTCACCGTGGCGGCATCCGGCGCATCCACAGCCGGCCCGGCCTCCTTGACCACGTCCGACGCCGGTGCCGTACTGCTTTTTTCCGTCGAAGCCGGCGTGGGCACGGAAACTGCGGGGGCAGCAACGGCGGCTGCAGGCGTTGCTGCCACAGCGGGGGCCGTCGGCCGCGATTCAACACTGGCGGTACGGTTCTCGGTGCCGTTGGCGGCCGAACGACCAGAGGCGGCCAATGCGTTGATGCTGGCCGAAACCTGCTCCAGAGTGCGGCGACGGCGGGCAGAACGCGCCATCGGCACCACGACCGTCACCTGCACTTCATCACCAACGGCATCGCTGTCCAGGATGTCGACATCGCCACCGAAGCGCGCCTTGGCCTGGGCGATGGCCTCCCGCATGGTGCGGCCACTGAAGGTCATGGTTTTCATCGATTGCTCCCGATCAGTTGACCGATACGGATGGTGTGGGTATCAGGGATTTCAGCATGTGCCAGCACACGAAGGCGAGGTGCAGCCTTGCGCACCATGGCGGCCACCTGCGGACGGATCCGGTCCGGCACCAGCAAACAGGCCGGCAGGCCCAGCGCTTCCTGCTGCTGGCAGATCCGGGCAGCCTCGGTCGCCAGGAAGTCCGCCACCGAAGGATCCAGCGCTCCATTGGAGCCGGGGCCGAACGACTGCATGAGCAGCGATTCCAGTGCAGGGTCCAGCGCCGCCACCGACAGGTCGGCGGACGGCCCGAAGATGCCCTGCACGATGGCCGGCGCCAGGGCCACCCGCACTTCGCGGGTGAGCTCGGCCGGATCCTGAATCTTGGCGCCATGCTCGGCCAGTGACTCGACGATGGTCTTGAGGTCGCGGATATGGACAGACTCTTCCAGAAGGTTCTGCAGCACCTTCTGGAACATCGGAACCGGCACCAGCTTGGGCACCACTTCCTCGACCAGCTTGGGCGAGTACTGCGCCAGGTGATCCAGCAACTGCTGCACCTCGCCACGCCCCAGCAGACGCCAGGCGTAGAGCTGCATCAGATGGTGCAGGTGCGTGGCCACCACGGTGGAGGCATCCACCACGGTGTAGCCGGCTGCCTGCGCCATGTCCTTTTCCGAAGACTGGATCCAGTAGGCGTTCAGGCCGAAAGCCGGATCACGGGTCTGCATGCCGTTCAGGCGCACATCGGCATGACCGGGGTCGATGGCCAGCCACATGCCCGGATAGGCCTCGCCGGTACCCACCGTCACACCCTTCAGGCCGATGCGATAGTTGTTGGGCCGCAGGTCCAGCTGGTCACGAACATGAACCGGCGGCGGCAGGAAGCCGATTTCCTGGGCAAACTTGCGCCGCACACCCTTGATGCGCATCAGCAGGTCGCCGCCGTTGGACTTGTCCACCAGCTGGATCAGCTTGTATCCCACTTCCAGGCTCAGGATGTCCACCGGCTGCACGTCTTCCCAGGTGGCATCGCCGTCGCCTGCGGCAGCCGGCACGACTTCCTCGGCAGATGCCGGAGCCTCCTTCGCCGCCACCGACAGCTTGAAGGAGACATAGCCCAGCATGGCCGCCAGCGACAGGAAGGCGATGTGCGGCATGCCCGGGATCACACCCAGAACACCCACGATGAGCGCCACCAGACCCAGTGCACGCGGCAGCGAGAACAGCTGGCTGGCAATCTGCTTGCCGATGTCGTCGTTGCCGTCACCCACGCGCGAGACCAGCAGACCGGCCGCCACCGAGATCACCAGTGACGGCACCTGGGCCACCAGCGCGTCACCGATGGCCAGAAGCACGTAGTTGTTGGCGGCCGTGGCCAGCGGCAGACTGTGCTGCACCACCCCGATGATGAGACCGCCCACCAGGTTGATCACCAGGATCAGGATGCTGGCAATTGCATCCCCCCGCACGAACTTCGACGCACCGTCCATCGAGCCATAGAAATCGGCCTCACGGCTCACTTCCTGACGGCGACGGCGTGCCTCGGCCTGATCGATCTGACCGGCATTGAGGTCGGCATCAATGGCCATCTGCTTGCCCGGCATGGCATCCAGGGCAAAGCGCGCCGACACCTCGGCAATACGCCCTGCGCCCTTGGTGACCACCATGAAATTGATCACCGTGAGAATGGCAAACACGATGATGCCCACCGCGTAGTTTCCGCCAATCAGGAAGTTGGCGAAGGCCTCGATCACCTTGCCGGCCGCATCGGTACCGGTGTGGCCATGCAGCAACACGGCACGGGTGGAGGCCACGCTCAGCGACAGCCGCATCAGCGTCGTCACCAGCAGCACCGTCGGAAACACGGCGAAGTCCAGCGCCTTCACCGTGTATACCGCCACCAGCAGCACCAGCAGCGAGGACGCAATATTGAAGGTGAACAGAAAGTCCAGCACCGGCGCGGGCAACGGCAGCAGCATCATGGCCAGCACCACCACGGCCAGCATCGGTACCGCCAGCGAGGACAATGGCGGCAGCGGCACCTCCTGCCCGGCAATGCGCAGCTGGGTGGGCAGCCGCAGCCAGCCCCTTCCCGGTGCCATGCCCTGGCCGCTGTCCGTCAATGGCGCGCTCATGCGTGTTTACCCTTTTCAGAATGCTTCGGATCCATCTCCGTCGGGACCGGCAGGTCGACCGGCGCCTGCGGCGCAGTCGAACGCCCCGGAATCCAGCGCTTGAGCTGGTAGACATAGACCAACACCTGGGCCACGGCCACGTACAGCGCCTGCGGGATCTCCTGATCCAGCTCCACATGCGCATACAGCGCCCGTGCCAGCGGCGGGGCCGACAGCACCGGAACCCCCGACTCGCGCGCGATGGCCTGAATGCGCATCGCCAGCTCGTCCAGCCCCTTGGCCACGACGCGCGGCGCCCCCCCGGCTGCCTCGTCATAACGGATTGCCACCGCATAATGCGTCGGGTTGACCACCACGATGTCCGCCGATGGGACCGCCGACAGCATCCGCCGACGAGCGGCCTCACGTTGTCGCGAACGTATCTGTCCCTTCAGCTGGGGGTCCCCTTCCGACTCGCGGTGCTCCCGCTTGGCCTCGTCCCGGGTCATTCGCAGGTCGGCCCGGTGACGGAACCACTGGAACGGCACGTCGAAGAGCGCCAGCGCGAAGAGCAGCAGCATCGAGAGCCCGAGCCCCCCCACCACCAGCGCCATGGCATGGCCCACCGAACCCGCCAGGGACCCATGCGAGAGTGCGGCAAACTCGGGGAAACGGTCCATGGCATACCAGCTGCCGATGGCCCCCAGCAGGCTGGCCAGCAGCGACAGCTTCAGGAACTCGACCAGGTTCCGGAGCGAGAAGATGCGCTTGAGGCCGCTGGCGGGACTGATGCGCGAGATCTTGACCCCCAGCGCCTTGAAGCTGAGGTTGAAGCCGCCGGGGATGGTGCTGGCGGCAATGGCAGCCACACAGACCGACAGCAGGATGGCCAGCGTGCGCCAGCCCAGGTCGCCAAAATGCGCCAGCGTCGGTTGCAGCGCATCCAGGAAGTACAGCCGCACCTGGCCGTCGAAGGCGAAGGTGCTGGCCATCAGCCGTCGCATGCCATCGGCCAGCGACGGTCCCATCAGGGCAAGCGCCCCCATGCCGGCGCCCATCACCAGCAGATGCGCCACATCCCGCGAACGGGGAACGTTACCCTCTTCGCGCGCCTTTTTCAGGCGCTGCTCCGAAGCGGGTAACTGGCGATCTTCCTTGCTGGTCTCGGCCATTGAATGCGGGCTTCATGACGACGATGCCCGCATTATCAGGAAGGGCCAGCCCCTCTCATGCCCGGATAAAGCCGGGAAACCGCGACCGTTTCAGGCCCGCGGCACACCGGCGGCAGGTGCCGCCGGCTGGACGGCATCCACGGAAGAATCAGGGCGCCTTGGCTGGCTGGACAGCCCCCACGGCTGCGGCGTCGCGGATGCTCTGCGCCGCACTCTCCTCGTCGGAGGTCGTCATTTCGGTCCCGCCCAGGATGCGTGCCTGTGCGGCCTCGTTCAGCACCACGATGGCAATGCGCCGGTTCATCGGATCATTGGGGTTGGTCTTGTCCAGAGGAACCACCGCCCCCAGGCCCTGTACCCGCAGGATCTTGTTCGGATCCATGCCCCCCTGCACCAGCTCGCGCCGCGAGGAGTTGGCCCGCTCGGTGGACAGCTCCCAGTTGGAATAGCCGCCAGTGGCCCCACCCGCATAGGGGGTCGCATCGGTATGGCCGCTGAGGCTGACGGGGTTCTCCACCTCGTTGAGCAGCTTGCCGATGGTGCGCATGAGTTCCCGCATGTTGGGCGAGAGCACCGTGCTCTTGCCCGAGGCGAACAGCGGCTTCTTGCTGGCATCCACGATCTGGATGGACAGACCGTCCACCGTCATCTCCAGGCGGATCTGATCGCGCAGGGCCTCCAGTGCCGGCACCTGCATGATGGACGCCTCCAGCCGCTCCTTCAGCTTCTGCAGTTTCACGTCCTTCTTCGAGTCCTTGCCCTTGGTGATGCCCTTGTTGACCTGGCCGTCCTTGCGTGTCAGGTCGGTGCCACCACCGGGCACCGGCGCAGTCGCATCCCCGACCCCGCTGCCGCCGATCAGCGACAGCTTGAGCGGCTGCTGGAAGTACTCGGAGATGCCCTTCAGCGTGTTCTCGCTGGCCGAGCTCAGCAGCCACATCAGCAGGAAGAAGGCCATCATCGCCGTCACGAAGTCGGCATAAGCGATCTTCCAGGCGCCACCGTGGTGGCCATGCGCAGCCTTCTTGATCCGCTTGACGACGATCGGCTGGGCTTTCTTGGCGGCAGGACCCGACATGGCTTACGCCCTCTTCTGCTTGACGTGGCCTTCCAGCTCGGCAAACCCGGGACGCTCGGTGGAATACAGCACCTTGCGACCGAACTCCACGCAGATGGCCGGCGCATAGCCCTGCATGCTGGCCAGCAGCGTCACCTTCACGCACTGCAGCTCCTTGGCAGCCTCGTTGGTCTTCTGCGTCAGCACGTCAGCCAGCGGCCCCACGAAGCCATAGGCCATCAGAATGCCCAGGAAGGTACCCACTAGGGCGTGTGCAATCATCTCGCCCAGGATGGCCGGCGGCTGCCCCACCGAACCCATGGTGTGCACCACGCCCATCACCGCCGCCACGATCCCGAAGGCTGGAAGGCCGTCGGCCATCTTCTGGATGGAATGGGCCGGCACCATCGCCTCGTGATGGTGGGTCTCCATTTCATTGTCCATGAGGTTCTCGATCTCCAGCGCGTTGAGGTTGCCGGAGATCATCATCCGCAGATAGTCGGTGACAAACTCGATCAGGTGATGATCGGCCAGCAGATCCGGGTAGCGCGTGAACAGCGGGCTGCTTTCAGGCTGCTCCACATCGTTCTCGATGGCCATCAGGCCTTCCTTGCGCGCCTTGGACAGGATGTCGTAGAGCATGGCCATCACGGACAGGTAGCGCTCCTTGGTGTACTTGGATCCCTTGAACACCGAGGGGAGCGCCGCCATGCAGGCCTTCAGGTCCTTGCCGGGGTTGGCCACGATGAAGGCGCCGAAGGCCGCGCCACCGATCATCAGCAGCTCCAGCGGCTGGAACAGCGCACTGACGTGGCCGCCCGCCATCGCATAACCGCCAATGACGGACGCGACCACGACGATGTATCCGATGATGACAAACATGTTGTGTATCCCTTGACTGGTTCACACCGGGCATGGGCCCGGGGCTTCCCTCCTTTTCGGTCGATACCCGGCATTCTTGAGCATCCCCCTGCCCTATGGCACCGATGACGGCCAGACGGACACCCAGCGGGAACGGGCGTCAGTGCGGGCACCTTGCAGAAGCTGCAGATATCAGGTGAACACGCTCAGACAAGATCCATGCCCTTTCCCCCGAGTCCAACGAAGCGCCCATGAAAAAAGGCATTCTTCAGGATCCCGGAAGATCCGTCCGAATGCCCAAAAATGCTTCGCATGTTCCGTGCTGGCGCACCTTGCCCTTCATGCAGAGATCCGAACCCTCGGATCGGTGCAGGTTGAACGGAGGTGGCCAGCCAGCCGGAGTGCAGTCCGGCCTGTCAGTGGATTGCGCCCGCCTTGCGTGCCTTGCCCGCACGGGCCGGCGGTTCACACAATCCGCATACGAAGCGGTCTTCCAGCTCATAAGGATGGTTGATGAACTGGCCCTTGCAGCGCCGACACTGCATGGCCGTCACCAGACCGCTGTCGATGAAGCGCACCAGCCGCCAGGCGCGGGTGAGGCTGAGCATGGGTTCGACCCCATAGCTCTTCACTTCAGCGGTATACAGCTCATACGCCTTGACGATCGCGTCCGAGTCATCGATGGGCGCGCTTTTCATCAGGTACGTGTGAATGTTGTAGAACAGGGATGCGTGGATGTTGGGCTGCCACGTCATGAACCAGTCGGTCGAGAACGGCAGCTGCCCCTTGGAAGG
>ERZ773211.306-NODE-306-length-10211-cov-8.904_pt1 | contig 10211 bp, 10 predicted proteins | sample MGYA00511914_ERZ773211 | MGnify/ENA primary metagenome ERZ773211 (study PRJEB29015, sample SAMEA2738163) | human oral metagenome | biome: human oral; feature: human-associated habitat; material: saliva | place: China | collected 2242 ...
TCCATTTGAAAATGAAACTTTTGATATTATTTTTAATCCAGTTTCAAATGTATATATAGAAGATTTAGAAAACATGTATAAAGAAGCCTCTCGAGTATTGAAAAAGGGTGGATTGTTAATGGTCGGATTCATGAATCCTTGGATATACATGTATGATGCTGACATTGTATGGGACAAACCCGATAAGGAATTACATCTAAAATTTTCAATCCCTTTTAATTCAAAAGAGCTTGAAGAGGAAGGAAAGATAACTATAAATCCAGAATATGGATATGAATTTAGTCATACATTAGAAACTCAGATTCGAGGACAACTTAAAAATGGTCTTACTATGATAGATTTTTATGAGTCGTGTGACAAAAGACATAGATTATCACGTTATGGAAATGACTATATAGCTACACTTTGCATTAAACTATAATGGTATAGAATATACTTTAGGAGAGTAGTCCTTGTTATTTTCCGTAAGAGTTAAAATCTAAATCCTAGTCTGTCTAACTCAAATAATCAAATAAAACGCTATAACATAGCAATTTATTAAACAGTAAATTAAAAAGATTTACTGTTTTTTTGTTAATGATTTAGCAAGTTGAGGAGGTGGAGTCTCTGAAACAAAATACTACCCTCTATACGGGTGTGAAATTGTTGAAGTGAAAGTTTGATAATCTACTATTATTAATATAGATAACCATAGTAGAGTTATATCTAATCTTCTTAGGTGATTTTAAATTTTTCCTAAGGTTGTTTTAGAAAGATTTTTAAAAGCTGAGTAGTTATAAGTTGATAACATTTTAATATTGATAATCTCTATCAGTGGAATTCATTTGTTGTTTTATAAGTATTAGTATATAATCTTAATTGAAAATATACATACTTTAGGAGAATAAGAATGAAGTTAGAAGATTTTACAGAACAGGAACAAGAACAGATAAAGAAAGGTCTTACTTTTTCGGTAATTAGTGATAAAGAAACTGAGGATAGAATACTTTCATTAGTTCCAGAAGAATTAATGAAGAAAATTCCATTTTTTGTGAGAAAACATGCTAATACGCGTACTGTTAAGAGAATTTCTATCGAATATCCAGAACTATACGCAGCAGCTCAAAAAGAGGGAGAATGGCCAGAAAAAGAAAAAGAAGAATTACGTAAAATTATTACAGCCATTTTCCAAGAAAAAATGAATAAACACCAAATTAAATAATATAAAATTTAAAAATTATGGATATTATTATATACCAGAATCAAAAAGAAAAGTAGAGTATTTAGCTTTTTGATTCTGGTATTTTAATATTGTAAGCTATTAAAATAGGTTCACGCTTGCTCATTTTTCTGAGATATATTATAATAAAAAAGATAGATTAATAAGTAAATTGTAATTTTTAAGCAAGTTGATAAGGAGAAAATTATGTTTAGTACGAGAAAATATTCGATTAGAAAGGTTTCAGTAGGTATTGCTAGTGTTCTAATAGGCATTGCTGCTGGCTCTCTTGGAACAGCTTATGCACACGAAGACACAAACAATGTTGTTGTAACTGCAGAATCTAATCACAATGTTAATTTAGAGCATGTAAATAAACCTGTTTTAGAAGAAGTTGAAAAAACGACACCTGCATCTGAAGTTGTGTCAAAACCTGAAAAGAAAAATGTATCATTAGCACCGGAAATAGAAATCAATAAAGTAGATAATTTATTTAAATCTGTTTTAGAAGATAAGATAGATTGGAATACTATTGACGAGAAAGAATTTGTAAATTATTTATTTGCTGATATTAAGGTTGATAAAAAGAAAGAACAAGAAATAAAAGAAGTATGGCTAATTAAAGTTAATGAGTTATTAGCAGTTAATCCCAATAATGTAAATCTTCAAAAGGTGAAATCTATTTTAGAAAATTCTTTAAAGAGTAAGTCTTTAGTAGAAACAGAAAAACCAAAAGAAGAAAAAATAACTGAGGATAAGAAAGAAAACAAGGAATCAGTGAAAGATGAGACTAAAAAAGCCGCATCAAAAGAAGAAAAAGTAACTGAGGATAAGAAAGAAAACAAGGAATCAGTGAAAGATGAGACTAAAAAAGTCACGCCTAAAGATGAAAAAGTAACTGAGACTAAAAAAGAAAATAAAGAACCAGTAAAAGAAGAAGATAAGAAAGATAATAAAGAATCTGTAAAAGAAACTAATAAGAAGGAAGGTCCTAAAGGACAAACTGTTCCAGAAAATAAACAAGAAGTTCCTAGCAAAGAAACTCCAAAAGTAACTTCAGATAAAATAGATTCATCTAGTAATAAAAAACAAGAAACCTCAGAGAATAATGCGCAGGTTGAAAATAAAGTTTTATCTGCAACATTATCAGGGCGTGATATAGCTGTATCTTTTGACAAAAACAAAATAAAAGCTGATGATGTCTTTGTAGGTGCGATAAATGATGAGAAGCTAAATAAAACTATTATTGAAAAATTAGGTAGTGAATATAAAGTTATTGAAGTTTTTGAAATTCATTTTAAAAAAGACGGTAAAAAAATAGATAGTGATGCTGAACGTACAGTTAAAGTATCGGTAGTGAAAAATGATAATGCAGAATTAGAAGTATATCACATAGCGGACAACAATATTCTAGAAAAAGTTGAAAGTAGCTTTAGTGATGGTTCGTTGCAATTTAAAATAAACCACTTCAGTAAATTTACTATTCTAGAAAGAATCAGAGTAGGGGCTAAAGATTTAGAAAGCCGTGTTCAAATAGTAACACCGGTTAAAGCAGAGTATAAAGCTGAACACAAAAAAGAGGATTCTGATAATAGTAACAAAGTTAATAATGACAAAAAAGTAGAAACCAATAAAAAAGAAAAAGAAGAATTACCAAAAACTGGTTTAGAGTCAGAAAAGACAATTAGTATGGCTTTATTAGCTCTAGCAGCAGCGATAGCGGTTAGAAGAAAACAAAAACAATAGAATCTATTAAATTAGAAGTAGAGAAATTAAAAATAAATAAACTCGAAATTAGGAAGATATCCTAGTTTCGAGTTTATTTTTCATTTATGAATTTATGTCCAATATATTGAAAGATTCTCACCATTTTATTTTCTAAAGGAGTTTGAACTTTGAAAAAGAAGTAGTGATCTCTTTTATCTTTTGATTTATTAGCAGTTAATCTGAAAAAATTACCATTGTTATTTACCATTAAATTTAGAATATCGTCTATTAAAAATGTTAAGGGTACATTTAATGCAGAATATTTATAGAAATCTTTTTCGAATTGATCGTAATTACTACTAAAATAGTCAAATTGGACTTCATGTTGATTAAGTTTGTTCATAGTCTAATTCCTCTGCTAAAGAAACTTTTAGAATATCGCTGATTGAAATTTGCAGTATATTTTGTTTAGTTGAAAAATAAATAATATCGTTAGTACAATCAACAACCTTTCCTAGATATGGTTCACGTTGAGTGGAGGTATATAAATACGATAGACCTTTAAAGAAATATAGTTGGTTTAATAGTAGTCTTTTTTCGTCTTCATCCATATTGTTGGAAAAATCTATAGTGTCACCTTGCATATTAATCGCGGTAGTGTGTTCTGAGATGAAAAAGCCCATCCATTTAGCCATTCCACGGTCAGCATATTCTCTTGCAGATTTATAGGGAAGATAATTTCTATTTATCATATTATTCCATCCATGCCACCAGCATGACCTCCTACTAGTTTACTTCTTTCTTTTACACGTGAACCTTCCATTAACATACTTCCATTTTGAACTGATAAGAATCCGTATTTATCACGTATAGTATCTAGTGTTTTATCAATTTTTCTTTGTTTTTCAATAGCTTCAATATCATCGAATAACGTATAGATTGTAAGATTATCGTCTATAAGGTTATCATATCTAACCGCAATAGAGCGTACGGTACCACCGTCATATTTACTTCTAAAAAGTGATAGAACATGATCGGTTAATTGTTTTGTGCTTTGAGTAGGGTTGATTTTTTTAGATGCATTAATAGATTTTTTGCTTTCAATTTTACTGTAACTGATATGGATATGTACTGATTTTGCCTTTTTCTTAACTCTTCTTAGTCTTATCGCGACTTGTTCTGCCATTTCTGACAAAACTAGTTCTATTTGTGATTTAATCTTATAGTCTTTAGGAAGAACTTGTGAATTACCTAAGCCTTTTGATTTAGGTTTATAAGGTTTTGAAGGTTTGCTCTCATCGATTCCATTTGCGTGGAACCATAACTGAACTCCAATTATACCGAATTCTTTTTTTAATATATCTGGATTAGCATTTGCTAAGTCTTTAACAGAATATATTTTTAATTTATTTAATCTTTTTTCTGTTCTGCTTCCTATTCCCCAAAAATCAGTAAGTGTAGGGATATTCCACACTTTTGTTTCAACATCTTCATATGACCAATTAGCACGCATAGTTGGAGTTTTTTTAGCTTCATTATCTAGAGCAAGTTTTGCCAGAAGAGGATTTGCATTACTCATTCCTACAGTGGAGTAAACACCTGTTTTTTTCCATATATCATGTTGGATTTTTGCGCAAATTATGTCCAATTTTTCTTTTCTTGTTTTTGCAGAATCTTTTATGAAATAATTGAGTGATTGCGTTAAATCGACAAATCCTTCATCTATAGAATAGGGATGAATATCTTCATCTGGAACATAATCTTTAAGTACGTTGAGTATCTGTATATTTTTTTCGATATATAGAGTCATTCTTGGGGGGACGATGAGTGTTTTTTTGGCCCAGGCTTCAATATGATTGATATATTGTTGAGTTATTTCAAGACCTTGTCTTTTTGCGTTATAAAATGAAAAACGTCGTGTATTAATATCGAAGGGAAGATCATAACTTCTACTTACATTATTTTTCCCAAAGACTTCTTTGAAAACAGGGGAACTTGCTAATATTAAACCGTTAGAGTTATCACTTCTGCTCATTACACAAAGTGAGGTTGTTAAAGGATTAAGTCCACGTTCTACGCATTCTACACTCGCATAAAAAGACTTTATATCTATAAAGGCTATATCTGAATGAGGTTCTAATGTATAGTTGATTATTCCCATATTATTACACCTCTTTTATAGGTTTAAATGAATCTGTAACAACTCCTACTATATTTACTTCTTCTATCGGTGCTATGATGTCTTTGTAGTTGTCATTAATAGAAACTAGACGAACTGTATTTTCTTCTAGAAAGACTTTTTTTATGTATGTTTCCTCATTGTAGACTACTGCATAATCCAATCCGTCAAAATCGTATCCAGTTTTTTTAATCAAGGCAACATCTCCGCTGTGGTATTTTGGCTCCATAGAATCCCCATCAATCCAAGAGGCTATATCGTATGATATGTCTTTGTCGAAGTAAACAGTATCGAACTCATAATCTTCATAATAAAAGTTACCTAAACCAGCCGATAATTTTGCGTGAACTTGATATTTATATAATTGAGAAACATATAGCTCGTTAGCCATAGTCAAAAGTTTCTTTTGATTTATCTCGTTTAATTGGAGATATTTATTAACTATCTCATACTCAGATTCAAAGTAAGTAGTCTCTACATTAAAGTAAAGTGCCAGTTCGTCTAAATTTTTTTTATTAGGTATATATTTTCCTTTTTCCCAACTATTGTAGGCAGCACGTGTAACACCAAGGTGTTCAGCTACCGTAGTTTGAGAAACTTTTTGTTTAGTACGTAAGGATTTCAATCTATTATTGCAAAACATAACAACCTCCATATAATAAGGAATTTGTCAAAAGAAAATAAAAGGGAGTGACTCAAAAATCGTGATTTCGGAGAAATCGATTTGTGAGTCACTCCCGCTCTAAAGAGTGTATTAAATTTATGGGTTCATATTAACTCGGTGCCATTCGTTTATAACATAAGAAATTTGTCCTACTTGATCTAATCCAACAAGGTTTACTTCTTCAGTAGCAGGAGAAGCTCCTCCTAAACCTGCAGTATATAAAGCGATAATGTAAGGTGTTTTCTCATAAACAATAGCATCAACATTTAGTGCTTCTTTTACATATCCAGGTTTTTGTTCTATTACCAGATTTGGAAGATAGCGTTTGTAATAGTCTCCTGGGAAAGATTCACCAATATATGTACGAATATCTTTATATTTTTCTCTATTATCCCACAAGTGTTGTAATACTTGAATATAATAGTTAGTTGTTGTTTTATTTTCTGTACTAAAGTTTTTTAATTCTGCTTTAGACTCACCATAGTTGCTATACATTTTGTATACTTCGTTCATACCACCAAGACGATCGGCAAGGGCGTATGCAGGAGTATTTTCTGAATAAACTAATGAATAGTATTGCATTTGGGGAATAGTCATAGCCCCTTTAAAAACTTTAACATATGTGTTGTGTTCACCATCATACTCATAGTAAGTGTTAGTGATATCATAACGTTTAGTCATAGATAAGTTATATTTTTCAAAGTTATCTACTACTAACATATTAAGAGGTAATTTATATGTAGAACCAGCAGTCATAGGTTGAGTTTCATTCATTTCAATTAATTCACCAGTTGCTAGGTTTTTGTATGAAAAAGCTATTTGTGAATTTTTTATTCCATATTCTTTTGCATATGCTTGTATAACTTCAGGTAAAGTCATATTAGCATAATCATAATATAAACCATATGCATTCATAGTAGGGGTATCAGCTTTCATAACAGCTTGTTTTTCTTCTAAGCTCTTACCTTTTTTTTCTGGTTCTTTTGTTTTTTCTATATTATCATGATTATTTTTTGTTGTATCGTTTTGTTCATTGTTTGTATTAGTATTGTGATCGTTATTTTTCCAATATGATTGTATATATTTAAAGTCGAAAAAGTTAACGTTGTGGGTATGTCCGTAATAATACAAACTAGCAATTGCTACAGAGAATAGTAGAATTACTGATATTATAATTTTTTTTATTTTTGACATACAGACTCCTGTATAAACTTATTTAATTAATCTAATAATTATAATGGAATATGTTTTAAAGTTCAAGAAATAGATAGTTAATATAATAATATAAATTTATGAAAATAATGAAAGAAAAGAAGTGTGTTTATAGGAAGATACAATTACTTGTATAGCTTCACAATTATTATAAAAAATGAGATTTATTATAAAATATTTTTAACTGAAATCAATAAGAAAGTACATAATTTAAAAGGAAATTGGTGAGATTATAATATTATTTTGCTATTATTATGTATAAAATTATGGTAATATGATATGAATTAGAGATTTTAAAAAGGTTAGGAGATTTAATGACAAAAAATAATCAAAAACGTTTAGTTATATTTTTTATAGTGATGTTTGGTCTTATTGCGAGTGGTTACAATAGTTTTTTGAAACCTTTGGATAGTATGATTATTAATTTTATTCAAGGTTTAGAAAATCCAGTACTTACAAGCATATATTTAAATACGACAAATATAGCAGATCAAAAGCCTAGTGCAATAATAACTGCTATAATAGTTATTATTTTATTTGTGAATAAGTTTAAAAGAGAGGCTCTGTTTTTAACTCTTACAATGAGTACGTGCGGTATAGTAATGGCGTTTATTAAGATAATTTTTAATCGTCCTCGACCTAATATTCATCGTTTAGTTGAATTAAATAGTTTAAGTTTCCCTAGTGGGCATACTACTTCAGCAACAATAATGTATTTGACATTGGCGTTAATATTTATTAAATTATCGAAGAAAGGAAATAATAATTATTTTCCTATTCTTATAGCGATAATAGGAATTTTATTTATAGCGACTTCTAGAGTATATTTAGGAGTACATTATCCGACGGATACGATGGCGGGGATGTGTTTAGGTAGTGTGATAGTATTAACTTATGATCTTATCTATTATAATAAAAAGTAGAGGTGAGGTAATATGAAAAAAGTTTTATTAATAACAGGTTCATTCGGAAATGGGCATCTTCAAGTATCAAAAAATATTAAAGAAGCGTTTGAAAAATATTATACTGATGAGATTGAAGTTATTGAAACAGACTTGTTCTTACAAGCGCACCCGAATTTGACTCCAGTGTTAAAAAAATTATATTTATATAGCTTTTCATATTTTAGAGATATTTACGGGTATTTGTATTATGCAGGAAAAAATCATAGTAATATCTCTGCTTATAGATATTTTAGTTCTGAGTATTTGAAAAAACTAGTAAAACAAGCTAAACCAGATATTATTGTCTCAACATTTCCAACTCCAGCTTTATCACTATTGAAAGATAATAAGATACCGATAGTTAATATAATAACAGATTACCATTTTCATAAAAGTTGGTTAACTAAAGGTGCATTTAGATATTATGTAGCGACAGATGGAACTGAAAAAGAGTTATTGAAGTTAAATGTAGAAAAACAAAAAGTTAAGAAATTTGGAATACCGATTGCTGAAAAATTCGATGATAAAATGAATGTTGAACAATGGTTGGAAGATAATAAATTATTTATAGATAAAAAGACAGTTTTATTATCTGCTGGTGCTTTTGGAGTATCTACTGATTTTTCAAAACTTATTGGGAAAATATTACTGAAAAATAGAGATACTCAAGTAGTAGTAATCTGTGGTAAAAATAGAGCATTAAAACATAAATTAGAAATTGATTATGCTGAACAAGAAATGGTTAAGATTCTGGGCTACACTGAAAATATGCGAGAATGGATGCAGACTGCTGATATTCTTATAACTAAGGCAGGAGGAGTAACTATTTCTGAAGCATTAGCAAGTAATATTCCACTGATTCTCTTTAACCCAGTTCCTGGACAAGAAATGGAAAATGCTATCTACTTTAGGAAAAATGGAATGGCAAAAATCGCTAAAAATTTAGAAGAAGTACTAGCTTGTTTAGAAGAACTATTTTTTGAAGATAATATTAAGAAGATTAAATACAATATGACAAAAAATTATTTACCGCATGCAAGTTATAATATTTGTAAAGATATTATGGGGATTTTAGAGTTGAATAAAGTATAATATTAATTAATTTTATGGGTGTTCTGAGTGAGGGTGACTTGATAAAATCGATTTTTCTGAAATCAATATTTTTGAGTCACTCTTTTTTTATTTTGCCAAAATAATATTTTTAATATATAGGATAAAGTTGAAATTTTGTATGTCAACTGAGTAAAGTTAAGTGTGATTTTTACTGATTTGTTGCTGTGTTCAACTCTTTTCTTGTCTTTTTCTCTTTCTATTGTTGTGGTATAATAGCATATAGAATGAGTCGTTAGAAATTATCCCAGGGATGATACGACGGTTAAGAAATAAGAAATAAAGATTAAAATAAAACATTTAGGAGATAAGAGTGAGAGTAGTTTTACTTTGTAGGTATGATGGTAGTAATTACCATGGGTTTCAAATACAACCAAACAATAATACAATTCAAGAAGAAATTGAGAAGAGTTTAAAGAAAATTAATAAAAAAGATGTACGACTTTATATGAGTGGAAGAACGGATAGTGGTGTTCACGCTTATGGTCAGGTATTGCATTTTGATACTGATTTGAGTATTCCAGATGAAGCATGGGTTAAGGCACTAAATGCTACTATTCCGAAAGATATTAGAATAGTGGGAGCGACGTCAGCTTCTGAAGATTTTCATGTTAGGTATAATAGTACACAAAAAACATATCATTATAAACTTCATATTGGAAGAGAAGTGGATCCATTCTTATTAAATTATGTGGGTAAACATAGTTTTGATTTTAATTTTGAAAAAGCTCAAGAATCCTTGCAATATTTTATAGGAGAACATGATTTTTCATCATTTTGTTCAAAAAATTCTAGCGTTGAAGATAAGGTTAGAACGATATATAGTTTAACTATGGAGATAGATATGGTTAATCCTAATATTGTAAACTTTGAAATTACTGGGAATGGTTTTTTATATAATATGGTTAGAATAATTATCGGAACTATACAAAATGTAGCCGCCGGTAAATATGAAGCGGATTATGTTAAAGAAATATTAGAAAAAAAAGAACGCCAATTCGCAGGGCCTAAAGCTGATGCAGCAGGATTGTATCTTAAAGAAGTGGTTTATGATGATGATAAAATAAATAAGTTTATAAATAACAGTTTAAAAGCTTATTGTAATAAATAATGGGAGTGACTTAAAAATTGTGATTTCGAAGAAATCGATTTTGTCGAGTCACCCCCGCACAGTTTATTAGATATCTAAAAAGCTTT
>ERZ773211.315-NODE-315-length-10029-cov-5.22549_pt1 | contig 10029 bp, 3 predicted proteins | sample MGYA00511914_ERZ773211 | MGnify/ENA primary metagenome ERZ773211 (study PRJEB29015, sample SAMEA2738163) | human oral metagenome | biome: human oral; feature: human-associated habitat; material: saliva | place: China | collected 2242 ...
TAAGACCGCGACCATGGTTGACCGCGTGATTTGGCTGGTCGATAACGGTTTTGTGCGCCCTGAAGAGGTATTGGGCGTGACCTTCACCCGCAAGGCGGCAACCGAGCTGCGCAGCCGTATGCGCGCCGGTCTGAACACGCTGCGCCGTAGCCGCCGCGTCGCCCCGACCGATGAGGAACTGCGCGAGGGCATCGCTGACCCGACCGTGCTCACCTACCACTCCTACGCGAATAACCTCGTCAAGGAGTACGGTCTGCGCCTGGGCGTGGAGCAGGACGCACAGATGCTTGGCGATGCGCAGAAGTGGCAGCTTGCCGCGCAGATTGTGCAGTACTGGGAGGGGGAGCTTCCCCTCGATAAGGACGGCGTGCCGGTGTCTGCGGCGACCATGATTAACCAGATGCTGCAACTTTCTGACGAGTGCGCGGAGCACCTGGTGGAGCCGCAACAGGTCATTGACTTCTGCACCGAGCAGCTGGCGGCGTACGCGGCGGTGCCCGATCCGCGCCGTGAGACGAAGACCGAGAAGGACATTCTGAAGGTTCAGCGTCTGCTGTGGAACCGTCGAGTGTACGCGCGTATGGCGATGAGCTACGCCCGCGTGAAGGCGCGCATGCAGGTGCTGGATTTCGGTGACCTGATGCGTTTTGCCGCCCGCATTGCGGAGGCTGACCCGGCGATCCGTGAGGGTGAGCGTGCCCGCTTCAAGGTGGTTCTGCTGGATGAGTTCCAGGACACTTCGCACGCGCAGATGCGCTTGTTCTCCTCGATTTACGGTGCCGATGAGGCTGCGGGTATCCCGGCGCATCCGGTGATGGCTGTGGGTGACCCGAAGCAGTCGATTTACGGTTTCCGTGGTGCTTCGGACGGCCAGATGTTCAGCTTCTACCGTCATTTCCCAACCGAGCATGTGCAGCCGCTGTTCCTGTCCATCGCGTGGCGTAACGACATTTCGGTGCTGAACGCGGCGAACCACGTGGCGGAGAAGCTGAAGGAGGTTCCCGAGTGGGTGCGCGCCGCCGACGGCGATATTACCGCCGCTCAGGTTCCTGACCTGCGCCCACGCTGCGCCCTGGTGGGGGAGCCCGGTTCGCCCGCTTTTGAGCAGGCTGCCGCGGGCATGGTGGGGCGCGTTGATTTGACGTACCACGACTCTGACCGCGAGGAGGCTGTGGCTATTGCCGAGCGTATTGCGGCGATGCGTGCGCAGGCGGTGCGCGAGTATGAGCGCGCCTACGCGGCGCATCGTTCCGGTGATGGTTCGGTGCGTCCGCGCCTGAAGATGTCTGAGATTGCGGTGTTGGCGCGTGTGCACGGTCAGCTGGACCCGATTCGTGTGGAGTGTGAGCGTCTGGGTATTCCGGTGCAGCAGGTGGGTTTGGGCGGTTTGCTCTCCCAGCCGGAGGTTGTGGATTTGGTGTCGGCGTTGCGTGTGCTGGCTGATCCGAACCGTTCGGACGCCCTGGCGCGCCTGCTGACGGGTGCGCGTTGGCGTTTAGGTGCGGCGGATATGTTGGCGCTGGGTGATTGGGCGCAGTCGCTGGTGCGTGAGCGTGAGCGTGCCCTGCGCGAGCAGATGGCGTTGCGTATGCTCGCCGAGGCTGAAGACGCCGACGACGCAGCGGCTATCAGCCTGCAGGCAGAGCACCTGCGTGCCGCCCAGGAACGCCTGGACGAAACCCTCAAGGGTGCGGTGGAGGATCCCTCCGGCTACGCCTCCCTGATTGAGGCGGTGGAGAACCTACCGCAGGACGGCGCGGACGGCGAACCCCTCTACGGTGAGCAGTACCGCGGCCGCCGCTTCTCCCCGGCGGCGCTGGAGCGTCTGCGTGCTTTTGCTGAGCAGATGCGCGTGCTGCGTGCCGGTTTGAGCGAGGAATTGGGCACGCTGCTGTACGAGATTGAGCGGACCATGCTGCTGGATATTGAGTTGGCGGTCCGTCCGGGTACCGATCCGCTGGGTTCGCGCGCGAACCTGGACGCTTTCCACGAGGTTGCCGCCGCCTACGGCATGTCGGCGCCGCGTATTAACGCGATGATTTACGCCGGTTCTGACGGCGTGAGCGCGGAGGAGGGCGACCCGGGTGCGCGCCGTTTCCTGCTGTCTTCGGGCGGCGTGAGCTACGTGATGGGCTTCCTCGCCTGGCTTGAGCGTGCCGATGATGAGGAGAAAGGCCTGGCGCTGGGCACGGTGGAACCTGACCCGAACGCGGTGCAGCTGATGACCATGCACGCGGCGAAGGGCCTGGAGTGGGATCACGTGCTTCTGCCGGGTCTGTGCGGTAGCGCGACCGGCGGGCAGACCCCGAACCTGTGGCAGATGTCGGCTAGTACGGCCCTGCCCTGGCCGCTGCGTGGCGACCGCGAGTATCTCCCGTCGATTCTTGAGACTGCGGAGGAGATTACCGCCTTCGAGAAGGCAAAGGACCTGGAAGACTACCTGGGCGAGCATAAGGAAGATGCCGCCGAGCACGCCGGCATGGAGGACCGCCGCCTCATGTACGTGGCGATGACCCGTGCCCGTAACCTGCTGGCGATGAGCGCCTACCGCTGGAAGAGTGCTTCTGTAGCGCCTCAGCCGGTGCAGCCCTTCTGGGAGGAGCTGATGGAGATGCTTTTCAAGTCCCTCTTCGGCATGGGCACGCCCACGGTAGATGCGCCCTCCGTGCGCTTCCAGGAGACCATGGATACCCCCTGGGCGGCGCCGCAGCTGGTGGGTATGGGCCTGTCGTACACGATGCCGAACCCCGCCGATAAACGCAAAAAGGTGCACCTGAACCATGTGCGCCGCTGGGTTGAGCAGCTGGCTGAATCGAAGTACCGCCTGGTTGAGCCGGTGACCCTGGTGCACGGTACGGTCGTGGACCCCTCGAACCTGCCGCCCACCCCCGATGAGGCGGCTCTACTGGAGGACCTCGAACTCTACGTAGATGCTGACGAGCTCACCCCCGAGCAGGCGGAGGCGCGCGCGAACGCCCAGGTACAATACGCCGAGCAGGTGCAACGCTACGCGTGGGCGCTGGTTGAGGTCATGACCCCCGCCCTCGCGCAGGATTGGCAGCTGGCGGCTCCTTCCGTACGAGCACGCACCGTGGCGGAGAACTGCACCCGCCTGAACCTGCCGGTGCCCGAATGGATCATCGAAGCCACCGAGCGGGAGAAATGGCGTGAGACGCAACCGCCTCAGCCCGGTTTCTCGCCCACGGTCGCGGCGGCGCTGCCGATTGAGGTGCGCGGCCAATTCGCCCAGAAGAACTACGAGGACAGGAACCCGAACCTGGGTGCGGTGCTGACCGCCATGTGGCCTTTTGACCCGCTGGAACGCCCCGTGATTTGGCGTTGGGCTTCTGACGACGCTCTCACGCAGGGCACGAAGGAGATGCTTCGCCGCGGCCAGCATGAGCACCTGGAACGTGAGATTGCGATTAACTCCTCGAGCCGTCGCGAGGCGGTGGAGCGTGCCGCCCTGGCGGTGGAGCTCGCCGTCGGCTCGAGTGACGATGACCTGCACCAGAGCGGGGAGGGTGTAGCGGGGGAGAGCGCAAGCCATTCTGCATCTGCCATTCCCGAATCCCTGCGCCAGCAGGCGGTGGACTGGGAACGCGAAGCCGACCTGCTTCTGCTCATGATGGGTCAGACCGACCCGGTGCCCAGCAATCAGCTGCCGGGGCATCTGTCCGCATCCACGTTCATCCGCCTGAGCGAGGACCCGCAGGGCACGGTGCATCAGCTGATGCGCCCGGTGCCTCAGCGTCCTTCACGTGCGGCAACGATTGGTACCGCGGTGCACGCGCTGATTGAGGAGCACTTCGGCGTGGCGCCGAGCGCCGACCCGCTGGAGGCACCCGACGCGGAGGACACGGTGGGCGTTGATCTGCCTGGTTCCACTGCCGCCTCCACTGCGCCCGCTGAGCCCGCTGACCCCTCTGATTCTGCAAGCCCGGCTGACCTGCAGGAACAGGACGAGTTCACCTTCGAGGACGCCTACGAGGAGTCCGAGAGTGAACTGGAGGCCTCCATTCAGCGCCTCTGGGAGCGCTTCGCCGACAGCGAGTGGGGCAGCGATGAGTGGAAGGAGCGCATCTGGGCGGTCGAGTACCCGGTCGAAACCCACATCGAGGGTCTGAGCCTGCGCGGCCGTATCGACGCGGTGTTCCGTACCGAGGACGAGGACGGTGAACACTGGGTCCTGGTGGACTGGAAGAGCGGTTCCCGCCCGAAGATGTCGACCATGCAGTCTCGACGCTTCCAGCTGGGTCTGTACCGTATCGCGTTCTCCCGCATTATGGGCGTGGACCCGGAGCGTATCAGCACCGTGTTCGTGTACCTGGGCGGCAAGGGCGTTGCGGAGGTGTGGGACCACCAGATCCGCGGCGGCCTGCCCACGGAGGCGCAGCTGGCGAAGGTGATCCGTGAGGCGCGCAAGGGCTAGGTAACGCGTGCCGTGCCAGCCTGGGCTAGCACGTCCTGTCACCGAATAGAGAAAAGCAGCTCACGTAGGCGTTGCGCCTCGTGAGCTGCTTTTCTGCGCGGACTTTTACGGTTAATGGCAGAGGACGCCTCTTCACCCCACTGCATTAGGGTGATGAGGCGTCCTCAGCCGCTGAAGAACTATAGAGGTACTTCGTGCCCTCGCACGCTCCGGGAAAGAATCGCGCCGAACGACTGCCGCTTTCGCGGCCTCACTCGCGCCGCCGGCGCCCCGTGGGGTTTGCGTGCGTCTTTACTCTCAAACACAACCTCGAAAGTAACTCTATAGATTTCTGCCATCGGTGATTGGTTGCGCGGTGCATGAATCCGGCTCGGGTCTGACATGACCGGTCAGGGTCCCGTCCAATCTGTCTCCCCAATTTATCGCTGCCACGATATCAGCGCTGGTCAGTGCGCTATGGGGAGTGTGTCCGCTGGTTTTCTTGCGGCACAGCAAAAGTATTCCAGGAGTTTTTGAAAAAATCTACAGGGTAAGTTTTTACCCTAAAATGCACTATTTTGAGCATAGTTCAAGGTGAAGTTGAGGCTCTGTGGACTCCCGAGGTCAAAAGTTGGTTTATGTGGGTTTGTGGCGTATTAGCGCCCGGGAAATATTGTGAATAACACCTTTAGCGCACCTTCAAGTCTCAGCCTTAATCTGAGTCATTCATGCACAAAAATGCAAAACTGGTGCTCAAAAGGTGAGGGGAAACACTTAAAGAAATTTCGACAAAAAGCCCACTAAAGCCCCTCCACTAGCCCTTATAGGCATCATCCCGTCGGTTTGGCAGACAGTCAGTGACAGACAGTCAGGAGAGCTGGTTTCACCGGGCGCTAGTCAGTGGATATACAACCCAGCGGATATACAACCCAGTAGATACAGTTCAGCCCCGCAGCGCAGTACTGCGGGGCTGAACTGAAAACCTAGCTGAACCGAAAACCTATGCGGCAGGTGGCACCCTGGCTGGCAACAACCTGGCGGCTACTTGCCCTATGAGCTACTCGGTGGGGCCGACCAATATCTATTCGGCGGGACCGACCAGCGGGCCGACCTCCTCCTGTCCGAGCAGTTCGCCGGAGGCACGCAGGTCGTCCTGAATGTCCAGGAGCATGGACACCGCGTGGGTTGCGCCGTCGCGGTCGCCAACCTCCACGGTGTGGGTGAGCCACTGGGCGATCGCGAACTCTGCGTAGAAGTTCGCGCGCTGCGCCAGGTAGGCGTCGGGCAGCTGAGGCATCTGCTGGCGGTACACCTCGATTGCCTCGTCGGTGAAGTCGATGTCCTGGCAGGAGTACAGCCACGCGAAGTCCTGCGCGGGGTCGCCCACGTGCACATCGGACCAACCGGTGACCTCCACGATGCGCGCCGTCGAGGGCGTTACGTGCAGTATGAGGTTCTCAGCGCCCATGTCACCGTGGACCACGCGCGGGCGGAACTGCCACATGGGGCCGGGGGAGAGCACAGCACGCCAGTGCGCGAGCAGGTCGGCGGGCACCTTACCGGTTGCGGCGGCACGCTCGAGCTCGGCGTTCTTGCGCAGACGAATCTGCTCCGAAGAGTAGGAGGGCAAGTCGGCTTCGTAAATGATGTCTTCGGGCATCACGTGCAGGGTTGCGATGTCCTTGGCGATGATGGATGCCAGGGAGGGGCGGCGCGCCGCAACTTCGCGGCGGCTCAGCTCGGCGAGCTGGTCTACGTCGTAGATGGTGCCGGGGATGTGCGTGTACACGAACACGTTGCCGCCCGCGTAGGGTACGGTGCCGGCGACGGTGGGCACGGCGAAGGGCAGTCGTGCGCGCAGGCCGGGGCTGAACGACTGCAGGATGAGGTGTTCAGCTTCCAGACGCATGCTGGCGTCGGGGCGGCGCGGGGCGCGCACTCGCCAGCGGCGACCGGTGGAGTCGGCGATGATTGCCGAGTCGAAGTCGTCGCTGTCTTCGCGGACCGGTTCGGCGCCGACGGGGTAAATCCCGGGCACTCCGGCGGAGACGATGGCTGCTAGCTGAAGGGGAGATAAAGTCACGGGTTAAGGTTACCAAACCAATGTGTGCCGTTTAGTAGTTTTTGGGATCTTTATGCCAAGTGGTGAAGATACTTGTGGACAAGCCTAAACGTGCCCGTCTGCGTATTCCTGCGCATTTCGTTGCGCTTCTCACCGTGCGCGTCAAACAGGCGGGTTCCTCATGCCCTGAATCCTCACGCTCTGAATCCTCACGCTCTGAACGAAAGCAACCACTAAGAAGTCGCGGCGGGACTGGAGAACACCGTCTGGGCGAACACAGTCTGGGAGAATGCAGTCTGGGAGAATACAATGGAAGACCGGCTATCACCGCCTCGCGCATCCGCATGCTCGTATGCCTCCATGCCCATAAGCCCCGCGCGAGTGCATGCCGCCTGCCCGTACCGCCCGCCTTACTGATGGAGCATTATGACCGCCACACCTCAGCAGCCTCAGCATATGATCTCCGCAGACGATATTCTTGCCGGGCTTGACCCGGATCAGCGTGCGGTTGCCACCGAGCTGGACGGCCCCATGCGCGTGCTGGCGGGTGCCGGTACCGGTAAGACCCGCGCGATTACGCACCGTATCGCCTACGGTATTGCGATTGGTCGCTACCAGGGCCCGCGCGTGCTCGCCCTGACCTTTACCCTGCGTGCGGCGGAGGAGATGCGTACCCGCCTGCACCAGCTGGGTGCGCACGGCGTGCAGGCGCGTACTTTCCACTCGGCGGCGCTGCGTCAGCTGGTGTATTTCTGGCCGCAGGTGGTGGGCGGTACCTTCCCGTCCATCGTGCAGAACAAAGCCTCGCTCATTACGGAGGCGGCGAACCGTCTGCGCATCAGTACGGACCGTTCCCTGCTACGTGATTTGGCGTCGCTGATTGAGTGGGCGAAGGTTCAGCTGCTCACCCCGGACACCATCATGCAGCGTCTGAGCGAGAAGCAGCTGCCCTCGGCGATTACCCCGCAGAATATGCAGCGTATTTTCCAGGCGTATGAGGATTTGAAGGATGAGCGTAACCTCATCGACTTTGAGGACGTGCTGCTGCTGACGATCGCAATGCTGGAGGAGGACGAGAAGCTCGCCGCGACCGTCCGAAACCAGTACCGCCATTTTGTGGTGGACGAGTACCAGGACGTGTCCCCGCTGCAGCAGCGTCTGCTGGATGTGTGGCTGGGCGGCCGCGACGATATTTGCGTGGTGGGCGATGCCTCCCAGACGATTTACTCTTTTACCGGCGCGACCAGCCGTTACCTGCTGGATTTTGCGCGCCGGTACCGTGGCGCGCATACGGTGAAGTTGACCCGCGACTACCGTTCCCATTCGCAGGTGGTGGAGCTGGCGAACCGCCTGTTGGCGGCGCGTCGTCCGCATCCGGATTCGAGCCCGCATTCGTGGGCGCCGCCGCTGGAGCTGATGTCTCAGCGCGGCCCCGGCGTGGATGTTGAGTGGTTCGGCTACGCGGACGACGAGCAGGAGGCCGCAGGCATTGCCGAGGATATCCGCGACCTGATTGAGAAGGACGGCGTGCCGCCTTCGGAGATTGCGGTGCTGTTCCGCACGAACGCGCAGTCGGCGGCGATTGAATCTGCTCTGGCTGCCGCCCATATTCCGTACCAGCTGCGTGGTGCGGAGCGTTTCTTTGAGCGTCCCGAAGTCAAGCAGGCGATGCTTGCCCTGCGTGGTTCGGCGAAGTCCACGGACGGTACCGAGGACGTCACCCGCTATACCCGCGATGTGCTTGGCGGCCTGGGTTTTAAGGAGGAAGGTCCGCTCACTGGCGGTGCTGCCCGCCAGAAGTGGGAGTCCCTCGCCGCCCTGGTGCACATGGTGGACATGATGGCGCAGAACCGTGAAGAGCAGCTTCAGGAGCACCGCGCGAACCCGCGCCCGGGCGTGCCCGAGCCGCTACCTTTGACCATGCACGAGGTCGTGGCGACTCTGAACCACCGTAGCGAATTCAACGACGCCCCGCAGGTCAACGGCGTAACCCTCGCCTCCCTGCACGCGGCTAAGGGTCTGGAGTGGGACGCAGTGTTCCTGTGCGGCCTGAACGAGGGCCTCATGCCGATTACTTTTGCGACCACCCCGGATGAGGTGGATGAGGAGCGCCGCCTGCTGTACGTGGGCATTACGCGCGCCCGCAAGTACCTGTGGCTGACCTGGACGATGACCCGCACCGTGGGTGGTCGCGGTCAGCGGAAGCGTTCGCGTTTCCTGGACGATATTGATCCGGCGAAGCGCCGCCGCAGGGCTGAGAGCGCCGGCTCGTCGTATAGCTCGGCTCGCTCGGCTCAGCCCCGTGCCGCTCAGCCCCGCCGTTCGTCGAAGGGAAGAGGAGATTATGGCTCAGCGTTTTAAGCGTGAAATTCTGCCCGCCACTAAGGACCGCCCGCAGATTGAGCTGGTCCGCTCGGCGCGCCGCACCCGCACCATCAGCATGCAACGCGACGGTGAGGATGCGCACGGCAACCCCGCCTACCGCCTGCTCATTCCCGCCGCGAGCACGAGCGAAGAGATTGACGAGCATATTGCCCGCCTGCTGCCGCGCATTCAGCGTCGTGCCGCGCGCCGTGAGCGTGCCACGCAGCTGACGGTCACGGACGAGTACCTGCGCTCCCGCGCCCTGCACCTGGCGCAGAAGCATCTGCCGGAGCTGGTTGCCTCGGGCAGGCTGGAGAAGCTGTCGATTCGCTGGGTGAGCAATCAGCGTCAGCGCTGGGGCTCGGCAACCTACGCGAACACGCAGATCCGCATCTCCTCGGAGTTGCAGGGCGTACCCGAGTATGTGCTGGATTCGGTGATTCACCACGAGCTCTGTCACCTGCTGCAGCCGAATCATTCGGCGGCGTTCCGTACCCTGGAGGCGCGCTACCCGCAGCTGCTGCGGGCGCAAGCCTACCTGGAGGGGTACGCGCTGGGGCGCTCGCGTGCCGAAGGCGAACGGGCCGAGGGGGAGCGCGGCGAAAACAGCGCCGACTAAAGCATCGCTGAAAACATAGCAACCAAAACACTTCATTAAAAACACTTGAGCGGGGGTGGCTTGTAGAATCACAAGCCACCCCCGCTCAAATATCAGCTATTTACTGGTGTCAGCTATTTACTTTTGCCGCTCTACTTTTCTTCGGGCGCGTCGCCGAAGCCGCCGTCCAGCAGCTTCTGCAGCTCCGAGTCGAAGTCCACGTCGTCCAGGCTGATTTCGTTCATGCGCGCATCGTATGCGGTGAAGTCTTCCAGCTCGGCGGGGGTGGGCAGGGTCTCCGGGGTGTCCCAGAGGCCGTCGCGCGCCTCAACGCCGTGGGAGTTTTCGTACCAGCGCCAGAACTGCTGTGCCTCACGCACCAGGCGCGGGCGCAGTTCCAGACCGACCAGGTTCTCGAAGACCTGCTCGCTGGGGCCACCGTCGATGCGGCGGCGCGCCATGATTTCGGTCAGCTGCGGTGCCTTGGGCAGGTTGCGGGTCGCGTCCTCGGTGACGACGGATACCCAACCTTCGATAAGCGCGAGCAGACCCTCCAGACGCTGCACCGCCAGTTCCTGGTCTTCGGTGCGCTGG
>ERZ773211.319-NODE-319-length-9912-cov-2.76737_pt1 | contig 9912 bp, 3 predicted proteins | sample MGYA00511914_ERZ773211 | MGnify/ENA primary metagenome ERZ773211 (study PRJEB29015, sample SAMEA2738163) | human oral metagenome | biome: human oral; feature: human-associated habitat; material: saliva | place: China | collected 2242 ...
AACGCGGCTTCATCCGCGCCCAGACCATCGCCTTCGACGACTTCATCCAGTACAAGGGCGAACAGGGCGCCAAGGAAGCCGGCAAGACGCGCGCCGAAGGCAAGGACTACGTGGTGCAGGATGGGGATGTGCTGAACTTTTTGTTCAATGTGTGAACAGGCAAGCCAAAGCCGAATCTGAGTGCACTGAAGAAGGGCTGCAACGGCGCAGCCCGGCCAGACAATGGCTGGGCTGCTGGACACCCCTGTGCCCCTGCTGAACGCGCTGCCCATATCGGAAAGCGGTCGCCTCGCTGACGCCCACGAGATCGCCTCCCCGACGCCCACAGAGCAGAGCCTCTCCGCCACACTCAGAGAATGGCGAAGGTGGCGGAAAGCGCCTGTGGTTCATACCTGACGCCATCATCAGCGTCCCATCCGGAAGAGGTGCAGACACAAGGCAGCCTGCCTATTATAGGGGCTGTCACCATCACCAGGGAGACAGGCCTCTGGACATCAGTCGGCCCGAGTCCCCTGCACAAAAACCCGACACCGAACCACCAGAGACATACCGGCCATGGACGACGTCTTCCAGTTTCGAGACAAACTCATTCAGGAGTATGCACGTTTCTCCCGCAGCTTCGTCCAGATCGCAGCCCCCGACATCAGGAACAAGGTAGAGGAAGAGTACGCCAACGGCCGTTACTGGCCCGAACCGCTCGTCCAGATCAACCCACACTACCAGCGCAGCGGCACGATCCGGGAACTGGTGGACGCCGGGACGCTCCATCCAGGCTGTCTGGGCATTTTCCAGACAGGCAAGACAGAGGGCACCCCTACCCCCCTCTCGCTGTACACGCACCAGAAGGTCGCGTTACACATTGCCCAGCAACGCAAAAGCTACGTCGTCACCACAGGCACAGGATCGGGCAAGTCGCTTTCGTTCATACCCATCATCGACCGCATCCTCAAGGCGCGGGAATCGGACAGTACGGCGCGCACCCGGGCCATCGTCATCTACCCGATGAATGCCCTGGCCAACAGCCAGCTTGAAGAGCTGGACAAGTTCCTTCACGGCTACGACGATCTGGACCGCCCCATCACCGTGGCCCGCTACACCGGCCAGGAGAGCACAGCAGAACGGGAGCGCATCGCCAAATGTGCCCCGGACATCCTGCTCACCAACTTCATGATGCTGGAATACATCCTGACGCGCTATACGGAGACTGACCGGCAAGTCATCGAGCATTGCGCTGGGCTGGAGTTTCTGGTGCTGGATGAACTGCATACCTACCGGGGCCGTCAGGGCGCCGATGTCGCCCTGCTGGTGCGCCGTCTGTGCGAACGGCTGAATGCCGACAGACTGGTGTGCATCGGCAGCCAGTGAATCGGAGCGCAACCGGGTCGTGGCAGAAGTCGCCAGCAAGCTGTTTGGCACACGCATCACCGAACACGAGGTCATCGGAGAAACGCTGGAAAGGGTCACAGACGCAAACCGGGATATCGACGCCATACGCCATCACCTGCTCGCGGCTGTCCGGTGCGAACAGTACGCATGGCCCGATTACCAGGCATTTCAGAACGACCCGCTCGCCATCTGGGTGGAACTGACGCTGGGCGTCACCATTCCGGACGACACCAGCCCCATTCGCCGCGCCCGCCCCATAGCCCTGAAAGAAGCAGGCCAGCGACTTGCCAGCGATGCCGGCTGCAGCCCTGACGAGGCCCAGAGCGCCCTGGCGCGCTTTCTGCTGGCCGCCAACGACGTCCGCACCCCACAGGGGCGCCCACCCTTTGCCTTCAAGCTTCACCAGTTCATCAGCGGCCCCGGCATGGTGCTGACCACGCTGGAGCCACGCGATGTACGGCACATCACCCTGGATGCTCAACGCTTCGCACCGGGCAGACAGGAAGAAAACGTCCAGCTGTACCCTGTTCATTTCTGCCGGGACTGCGGCCATGAATACATGCCGGTCTGGCATCTGCCAGACAAGGGCCGGTTTTTTCCCCGGGAGCTCGATGGCTCCACCATCGACGATGAGACCGCACAGCGTGGTCTCCTGTGCATACGAACACCCGGGCTGAACTACACCAGGCCGGAAGATCTCCCCGAAGACTGGATCGATGTCAGCGGAGACACTCCGAAAATCCGCCCAAACTATAGAAATGCCGTTCCTGATCTTGTTGCCGTGACGCCGCAGGGAGAAGGAACATTGTGCGCGGGGAAACTGACGGCGTTCTCCCAGGCACAGCCCGAGTCAGAGGAACCCCAGGGACAAAAAGGCCAGGCATTCTGGTTCATTCCCGGAAAGCTGCGCTTCTGCCTGAGCTGCGGACGAAATTACCCTGCGGTCGGCAAGGACGCCAACCGTCTGTCCAGCCTGTCTGGCGAAGGCCGCTCCTCCGCCACGACCATGATCACACTGGCCGCACTGGAGTACCTGTTCAAACTGCCTGACCCTCAACCGGGACAGCCAGATCCACGCAAGCTGCTGGCCTTTACCGACAACCGCCAGGACGCCGCCCTCCAGGCAGGTCATTTCAACGATTTCATTTTTCTGCTCACACTGCGCGGCGGTCTCATCGGTGCCCTGAAACACAACAATGGCATACTCACTGAAGACACCCTGACGGCCGAGGTTTTCAACGCACTTGGCTTTGACCGTCCGGAAGACTCGGTGCGGGCCGAGTATTTGCGCGACCCCGGACTTCGTGGCCCCAATCTCAGAACCGCACAGGCCGACCTCCGCTTCATACTCGGCTATCGACTTATCCGGGACTTGCGTCGTGGCTGGCGCTTCAACAACCCGAATCTGGAACAGCTGAAGCTGCTGGACATTCGTTACCGTGACCTGCAGGCGTTCTGTGAGGACGAAAGCTGCTTTGCTGACTTCAACGAACTACGGGATCTTCCCCCGGCACAGCGGGTCGAGCTGTATGAGATTCTGTTCAACCGGATGCGTACGGAACTGTGCATCGAAAGCCGCTACCTGGACGATATCGAACAGGACAAGATCATAACCAGAAGTTACGCAAGCCTGAATGATCGCTGGGCCATCGCTCAGGACGAGCGTCTTGAAACCGGACGCTATCTGGTTCTGGAGAATTACCTGGCCAGCAAACGCAAGCGGCGATATGACCTCATATCCGGATCGGAACGGTCCGGTCTTGTCCGCTCCATCAAGCGAAAGCTCTCGAGCAGCCCTGACCACCTCAGAGACCGGAGCAGCAAATGGCGAGGTGAAAAATGGGCTGCGCTGGTGCGAGACATGTTGCGTGCTGCCGAGAACTACGGGTATGTACAACGGCAGCCCATCGACAAGAGCCTGTTCGGCTGGCGCCTCAACGCATCGCTCATAGACTGGTGCCTGGCACCTGCCCTGCCCGAAGAGCAGCCAGGTCAGCCAAATGCCTACTTCCGTGCACTCTACGAGAGCACGGCCAAACTGCTGGGAACCATCTCGCACCCGCTGTTCGAATTCGAGGCACAGGAGCACACGGCACAAGTCGACGCCCAGACCAGACAGGTTCTCGAGCAGCGCTTTCGATACAGCCAGAAAGACCAGGACGAATGGAAGTCTCACAACAGGGCGCCACTTGAACGGCTGCCCCTGATGTTCTGCTCTCCCACCATGGAGCTGGGTGTGGACATTTCTGCGCTCAACACGGTATACCTGCGCAACGTCCCCCCAACGCCGGCAAACTACGCACAGCGCAGTGGCCGTGCCGGGCGCTCCGGCCAGCAGGCGCTGGTTGTCACCTATTGCGCGGCCCTGAGCCCACACGATCAATGGTTCTTCCACCGGGCACAGGACATGGTGCATGGCGTGGTAAGGGCTCCCACCCTGGATCTGGCCAACCGCGATCTGGTACAGAGCCACCTGCAGGCAGTCTGGCTGGCGTGTACAAGACACTCACTGGACGACAGCATTGCCGAGCTGCTCGACATGAACGCGCCAGGAAAACCACCCAAACCTGAGCTCATGGCAGCACTGCGGGCGCCTGACGCACAGGCACGCGCGCAGCTCGGAGCCGCACGGGTCATTGAACAGCTGGCTGGAGAGCTGGATGACAGCACGTGGTTCACACCTGACTACGTACAGAATGTCATCGCAGATGCTCCCCAGGCGTTTTCCCGGGCACTCGAGCGCTGGCGCACCCTGTTCGAGGCAACACAGGAGCAGCTCAAGATGGCCCAAAGCATCTCGAGCAGCCACGCCGTCACCGAACAGGAACGTAAGAGTGCCGAACGACGCGCATCTGATGCCCAGCAGCAATTCAACCTGCTTCTGAAACCCGGCAACAGCCAGAACAGCGACTTCTACACCTACCGCTATCTGGCCAGCCAGGGCTTTCTTCCCGGCTACAATTTTCCACGCCTTCCACTGATGGCCTGGGTTCCCGGTGGCGGCCGCAAATCGGCCACGAGTGCCAACGACCACGGTGCCATGGTCAGCCGCCCGCGCTTCCTGGGCCTGTCAGAGTTCGGACCACGCAGCCTCATCTACCACCAGGGCAGGATGTTCCGCGTGGTACGTGCCAAGCTCAGCGCAAGCAACCGCAGCCACATTTCCGGCTCCGTCACACTCACCACACTGGCCTCCCTTGTGTGCGGTCGCTGCGGTTACGGCCATGCCAGCGATCCTGCTTCGCAGCAGGCGCCTGTCGATATCTGCGAAAGCTGTGGCACACCACTGAGTGAAGACAACTGGGTACGCGAACTCTACCGTATCGAAACAGTGGAAACCAGGGCCACCCAGCGCATTTCCACCGATGATGAAGAGCGACAGCATCAGGGATTCGAGCTTCAAACCACCTACCGCTTTCTGCCTGGCCCGGATGGCCGTATCCAAAAAAGGGAAGCCAGCATCCAGATCGAGAGCCCGGACGAACAGACCGAGGAGCTTGGCACATTGACCTACGCCCCCGCCGCACAGATCTGGCGGATCAACCGTGGCTGGCGTCGCCGCCGCTTCAAGCAGCAGCTCGGCTTCCTGATCAACCCCCTCACAGGCAGATGGAGCCCGGAGGAATCCCCCGACGGTGATGACACTGACAATGCCGACGACGAGAAAGATGGCAAGGAAGACAAAATCCCTCCCCAGCGCATCGTTCCCTACGTCGAGGACTTCCGCAACCTGCTGATCTTCACACCAGCGCAGGAACTGGACCCGGAGGCCATGGCGACAGTGCAGGCTGCGCTCAAACGCGGCATCGAGATGGTTTTCCAGATTGAAGAATCCGAACTCGTGGCCGAACCTCTACCCAAGGCCGATGCGCGTCGTGCCATTCTATTCTACGAGGCAGCCGAAGGGGGCGCCGGCGTACTGACCCGGTTGGCCAGCAATCCGGCAGATCTGGCCACCGTGGCCCGTGCTGCGCTGAAGGTCATTCACTACCATGAACCCGCCAGCGGCATCTGGACGCTGGAAGGACTGGCCCAACTGGAAAAAACCACAGTTGACGGCCAGCGCCCCTGCGAAGCCGGCTGTTACCAGTGCCTGCTGTCGTACTACAACCAGCCCGAGCATCAGCACATCAACCGCCGCAACCAGCAGGCACTGGCCCTGCTCGTGGCCCTGGCCAACGCCCGAGTCGCACCAGCCCCGGCCACAATACCCGAACCAGTCAGCAGCCCGCTCACGGGTACGGCGCCAAACGGTACCCCACCAACGGATAACCTGACGGAAGCCTGGCTGACGGCACTCCAGCATGGCGGATACCGGCAACCCGATGCCTGCAATGTGCCTGTCAGCGATGGCAAGGCCATGGCAGCAGCCCAGTACAAGGCAGCCCGCACACTGGTATTCCTGGCAGCCATGGATGAAGAGGTGCGAAACAGCCTGCTCGACCGCGGCTGGCAGATACTGCTGTTTACTGACCCGGCACGATGGCATGAACAGTTTGCAACCCACCCCGAGGTGTTTGGCACCCCTATCAAGGAATAAGCACCATGAACGCGCTCGAACACAGTTTTCAGCCCGGCAGCCTCGTCCGTGCCCGCGGTCGCGAATGGGTGGTGCAATCCGAATCTCGCCCGGACTGGCTTCGCTTGCGTCCACTCAGCGGCGCCGATGATGAAAGCATTGCACTGATTCCGGAACTTGAGCTGCAGCCCGTCGAACCCGCCACCTTCGCCTGGCCCAGGCCTGCCCTGGCCGGCAACCACGCAGGTGCGCTGCTGCTGCGCGACGCTCTGCGCCTGACCCTGCGTGCCGGAGCAGGGCCTTTCCGGTCATTCGGCAACATTGCCGTGGAACCCCGCAGCTACCAGCTGGTCCCGCTGCTGATGGCCCTGCGCCTGTCCACCGTACGTCTTCTGATTGCCGATGACGTGGGGGTGGGCAAAACCATTGAGGCCGGCCTGATCGTCCGTGAACTGCTGGACCGCGGCGAAATTGCCCGGCAGGCCATTCTCTGCCCGCCACATCTGGTCGAACAGTGGCAGTCCGAACTGGAAACCCGCTTCAACCTGCAGGCCATCGCCCTGACCTCAGCCACGGCAGCACGCATCGAACGCAATCTGCCTCATGGTGTCCGGCTGTTCGACCATCACCCAGTGGTTGTGGTCAGCCTGGACTACATCAAGAGCGAGCGGCACCGTGAACAGTTTCTGGCAGCAGCCCCCGAATGCATCATCGTCGATGAGGCACATACCTGCGCCAGCAATGGCGCTGGCAAGCAGCTGCGTTTCGAGCTGCTCAAACGACTGGCAAAGGATGAGCACCGCCACCTGATCCTGCTCTCCGCCACCCCACATTCAGGCGACGAATCTGCCTTCTACAACCTGCTGTCACTGCTCAACCCCCGTTTTGTGGAGCTGCAGGGGCATAACCGGGCCGAAGATCCACTGCGCCAGGAACTGGCACGACACTTCGTACAGCGCCGCCGCAAGGACATCGCCGAATGGCAGTCCGAAACCCATGATGGCAAAGGCCTCCCCCGCCGCATGACCACCGAGCTGACCTACCGCCTCAGCGGCGGCTGGGGAGAATTTTTCGATGCCGTGCAGGACTATTGCCGCGACCTGGCAGAGGCCGCGGAACAACAGGAAAGCCAGAACGGCAACCCCGGCGGCCCCCGTCTGGTCTGGTATGTAACTCTGGCACTGCTGCGCTGCGTGGCATCATCTCCTGCCGCGGCCATCCGGGCACTGAGCCGGCGTCTGGACGGCCATATGACAACGGATGAGCTGTTACCGGAGGATCTGCTGCAGGATGCCCGCCTCGACGACGGCCAGGCTGATGACCTGTCCGCCGACGACCAGGAGCCACCTGCCTTGCTACAGGAGGCCAAGCCACGGCTACAGGCCCTGATCCGTGACGCCGAACGCCTGTCCGGCAAAGCTGGCGACCCCAAACTGGCCACGCTCATCCAGCATATCGGGCAGTTGCTGAAGGACGGTTTTCGGCCGGTGATATTCTGCCGTTACGTAGCCACAGCCCATTATGTGGCTGAGCACCTGAAAAAAGCTTTCCCCAGGGTGGGCGTTGAAGCGGTCACAGGTGAACTCACACCCGAAGAACGCCGCGAGCGCGTCGGGAGCCTGGAAGAGGCCGAGTCCCGCATTCTGGTTACCACCGACTGCCTGTCCGAAGGCATCAACCTGCAGCATCTGTTCACGGCGGTCGTGCACTATGACCTGACCTGGAACCCCACCCGCCACGAACAACGCGAAGGCCGGATTGACCGCTTCGGGCAGCAGGCAGAAGAAGTACGCTGCACCATGCTGTACGGCGAAGACAACCCGGTGGACGGCTTTGTGCTCAACGTCATTCTGCGCAAGGCCGAGGCCATCCGCAGGGAGCTGGGCGTGCTGGTCCCCATGCCCGAGGATGATACGTCCATCAAACAGGCCATGATCCGTGCAGCCCTGATGAAGCGGCGGGAGCACATGCACTCCCCCCAGGCCAGCCTGGACTTTGGCGATACCGAAGAAGAGCTTGCCCCCCTGCAGGTCAAATGGCGGGACGCCCTGGACAGAGCCAGGACCAACCGTACCATCTTTGCCCAGCGCACCATCCGCCCCGAGGAAGTATTGCCTGAATGGCAAAAGCAGCAGCAGGCACTGGGCACCCAGCAGGATGTGCAGCGCTTTCTGGAAAGTGCCTGTGTGCGATTGGGTTCCCCGCTGGAAAAGGGACGCAACAGTGGATCCGCTGTTTTCATCGCCAGCAACCTGCCGGAAGCACTGACACTTCGCCTGAAGGATGAAAGCATCCTGAAAGACAACAGCAAACAGGCACAAACACTGTCCCTCAACCTGAACGAACTGCACCGCAGCCACCCTTTGGTAGGGTTGCTGGCGCAGTACCTGCTGGAAAACGCGCTCGACAGCGAGAACCCAGTGGCAGCCCGCTGTGCTGTAACACTCACCGAAAATGTAGAGGTGGTAACTACCCTCTACCTGCTGCGCCTGCGTCATCAGCTCAGCTATGTGCGACGTCGTGAACCCTTCCAGATGATGGCCGAAGAAACCATCACCCTGGCAGTGCGCGGCCGTGTCAACCCGACATGGGAGTCTGGCGACAGCACCAGCCAGCTGCTGGCATGCAAGCCCAGCGGCAACCTGCCCGTCGAAACCATTCATCGGGAAATTCACGCCGCCCTGCAGTTCCTGACAGACCATCCGGAACAGCTGGAAAAACTGGCCCACGAACGCGCCAATACCCTGCTGGCCGATCACCAGCGCGTCCGCGAGGCAGCCAGGGATGTGGGGCAGTACAAGGTTTCTCCCTGTCTGCCCGTGGATGTCATGGGTGTGTATGTTCTGCTGCCGGATTCACTCTGATGGCCACCAGACGCACCATGAATGCGAAAACCCGTATCCCTGGCCCAACCAAAGGCAGCTACCGGAAAGCCACAGACACCACTGGCAAGGACAAGCCCTGACATGAAACGCACCCGCAAGACCGAGGCTGCCCTCTCCCTTCCTGCCACGCTGACACTGGAAGGTGGACTTTTCCTGCCCGATCAGGTTCAAAAGGCCACGCAGGGCCTTGCCAGCGCCCAGCAGGATGCTGACTACCGGCTGCCCAAGGGCCTCAAGGCCAAGGATGAATACAGCCGCGCCTTCCAGATTGCCTGCGCCCAATGGCAGGACTTTGCCCAGCAGCTGGAACGGCGGGACATCGACGCTACCCAACTCACCACCCGCTTTGTGCAGGAGCTGCTGCGCGACGCCTTTGGCTACAACCTGCGTCCGGCACGGCCACTGGAAGTGGATGGACGGCGTTACCCGGTCAGCTTCCTGGCAGGTAATCTGCCCATTCTGGTGGCGCCCCACACACTGGGGCTGGACGACGCCGACGCCAGCATGGCCATCGAAGGCAGCGGCAGCCGCCGCAAGACCCCTTTCCAGGCCATGCAGGAACTGCTCAATGCCAGCGAATCGCTGCTGTGGGGCATCGTCAGCAACGGCAGGCAGCTGCGGCTGCTGCGTGATGCCGCGTCGCTTACCCGCCCGAGTTTTCTGGAAATCGACCTGGTCGACCTGCTGGGCAGCAAACACTACGCCGAGTTTGCCAATGCATGGCGGCTGCTGCATGCCAGCCGGGCACTTACAGATACCCAGAATACGTCCTGCATCTGGGAACGATGGCGCCACGAGGGTCAACAGGAAGGTACCCGGGTACGGGATGGCCTGCGCAACGGCGTCGAAAAGGCATTGCTCACGCTGGGTGAGGGTTTTCTGCAGCATCCATCCAACGACAACCTGCGTGCTGCGCTGGACAGTGGTCAACTGGGTCGCGACGCCTACTTCCAGCAACTGCTGCGGCTGGTGTACCGGCTGATTTTCGTGTTCACCGTGGAAGAACGCGGGGTTCTGCACCCGCAGTGGAATGACCCCGAGACGAAGGCTGCCCGCCGCGCCTACGCCGAAGGCTACGCACTGGCCCGACTCCGCAACTTCAGCCTCAAACGTCGCCCCCGC
>ERZ773211.326-NODE-326-length-9720-cov-4.07843_pt1 | contig 9720 bp, 8 predicted proteins | sample MGYA00511914_ERZ773211 | MGnify/ENA primary metagenome ERZ773211 (study PRJEB29015, sample SAMEA2738163) | human oral metagenome | biome: human oral; feature: human-associated habitat; material: saliva | place: China | collected 2242 ...
CTGCTGCAGTCATATGAACATCAAATTGTGAACCACGATCTTTTGAGTTTAATACAATATTTTTATCAGATACTCGTGGTAATGTTGAAATAACTACATTGTTTCTAGTAGCAGCATTTGAACTGTTTGTTAATGACAAACGATACTTCACTTTATCATTTGGAGCTAAGTTATAGGCTCCTGTTGAATAAGTACTTGAATCTGTCGTTTGATCCGTCACTTGTGTCATTAATCGAGTTGCTGAGTTATTAATTACTGGTAATTCATACGTAAAACTACTCGTGTTCGTGATTGTTGCATTTGTACCATCATAATCATTATTTGGATTAATTCCAACTACTCTTTCATCTTCATTCCAAACTAACGTATATTTAATTGGATATTTTCCTGATTCCACCCAATTATCTACTTTGAACTGTAAATTTGGTGATAATGGATGCTCTGAATTCTGATTCTTTGGTGTAACTTCTAAAACTGTTTTTCCTGAATTATTATAATTTTCAATAGTTTTTACAGAATCGTCATTTCCTGCGTAACTAAATCCATCTGGTAATTCTACAAGTAACTTCGCATTTTTAGCATTAATATCTTGTAAATTAACAAACGTTTTACGATCAAAGAGTTGTTTATTATAAATACGATTTCCTAATCCATTAGGTGAATACTCATAGACTTCATATTGACTGCTAAGTTCTTGAGTTTTGTTCCCCGCTAAAGTAGCAGTAATAGGGTTTGTTGTAGGGGCTAGCTTAATTGCTTCTCGTGAATTTGCAAAGGTTGTTTTTGATACATCAACCTTTGGTTCATCATATCCATATGTATACACAGATGATGTAACGATACTTTCAACTTTTTTTCCTTCTTTAGCTAATTTTTTTGCTGCTTCTAATCCTTTTAAGTCTTGACTTAAGAATAACCCAACTTGACGTAGTCCAGAAGATTCTAATGGCATATGTCCTTTTGGTCTTAATCTTACTGTTGTTATACCATCAGGCAAGGCTACTTTGTCTGCAGCATCTCCTTTACGAAGTGATACCTCTCCAATCTTTTTTTCTGTTCCATTCGCTACAGAGTATACTTCAAAAGTCAATGTAGAATTTAATCCTAAACTTTCTGGATTATTTTGATAACTAACAAAGGTAGATTTCCCTTCATCTGTCGGAGTCCAAATCGCATAAAATTCAATCGCACGATTTTGATCAATATTACTATCAACCGAAATTTCAACTTCTTTTACACTTGCAGGCCCATTTGCTCCTTTATAAGCTCCTAATAATTTAATATTTCGGGTATCTTCTGTTGTTGTCTTAACATAAGGCATTGCAATATTAACGACACGAGATTTATTTTCCTCCATCGTAACATTAGCAATAGCTACTTGAACATTACTCTTCGTAGGTACTGGGCCAACTACAGTTCCAGGGTCAGAACCATCAATAGATTTTTTAGGATTTATAGCGCGAACCGTTACTGTAACATCGTCTGAAGTTGTATTCGTAAATCCGGATTTATCCGTATAAGTTGCACTATCTTTAAATGTTAACTTTTTACCTGTTAAAAATTCTGCTGGTGTTCCACCATTACTTACATTTAAATGCAACAGTTCATTTTGTGTATTATCACCACTAGCAAACACCGTTGTTGAAGAAGGTACTACTCTTGTATATTTTGCAACACCATTTTCTAATCTCCATCCCGCATCTAGGGAAGTTTGCGCAATAGTAACACCTGCCGGCAATTCAACAGCATGATCAATTTTTGTAATGGCTTCTGCCTCTTTATTAGTAGATTTTAAACTTAATTGTAAATCTTTACTCTTAGAAACATCAATTTCTGTTTCTTCTTGATTTGTTTCTAATAACGTTTGTTTACGAATTCCATTTCTAGTATCAACTGAAACATAAGGCGTACCAGTTGTATTCGTGTTAGAAAAGTCTGTAGATTTGATTAAAGTATTATTTTTATCAAACAATTCAGCCTTTATAGTTGTAGTTGAATTTTTTCCAGTTTCAAATTTTTTCAATTTATAACTAACATTAATATTAACATATGCTCCAGCTGATAATTCTCCAGTATATAATTTATACTGATTATCATTAACTTTTTCAGTTCTTAAACTCGTTCCGATTTCAAATGTATCTAATGGTTCATTACTAGAAGCAGTAACTAAAATATATCCTCCATCTTCAATTTTTGATGGTGATGAAACATCTAAATTATAAGAACCTAAGATTTGTTCCCCAACTGCATACTCTGTTTTAGAATTTGTTAATTTACCTGAAATTTTAACGCCACTATAATCTATAGTTTCCCCGTCAGATAATGCACGTTTACTACGTTTACGAGCTACTTCCTCTTTCTTTTTATTTGATTCAGTAACTGTACTTTCTTCAGAAGATACTTTTTTAGTTTCTTCTTTCTTTTCAGTTACAACTAACTCTTCTTTATTCTTTTCGACTGATTTAGTAATTTTATCTACTAATTCTGACGGATTAATATCTTTCTTACTATCGTCAGTTTCTTCTTTCTTTTCAAGTTCAATTTTTTTGTTTTCTGTTTCACTTGAAAGTGTAGAAGCTTCTGTATTTCTCTTTTCGGTTAATAAAGTGTTTTCTGAAGCATGGACAGTTGCTGCACTATGCCCCCCTGCAATTACCCAACCAGTTCCAATAAGAACAGAGGCTACTCCAATTTTCAACTTTTTAATCGAAAATATTTGTTTTCTTTCCATCTATTAATCATCTCCTTTTTTTATATAGAATATGGAGTAATTATATTATATTTCTCTGAAATTCACAAAAAATTTACATATATTTTTCATCACTAAAGTATAATAGTCTTTCATTATATATCAAATAGCTAGAAAATATTTTCCGACATCATCTACTTCCTCCACAACACAAAAAGCCGAAGAGTTTCCCCTTCGACTTCTTACGTTCGTTCTATTTCAATCTATTGTTCTGTTTTGAATACTTTTGTTACGGTACGATCCACATAGGATGCAGATACGATCCCTTCATACTCTTTCTTGCCTGCTTTTTCAAAAGCATGTGTATTGACGATTTTTTGCATGGCTGCTTTAATCGTTGCTTCATCCAAGTTTTCTACTGGGTTTGCAATCACCAAGTTTTTATGTTTTCCATCTGCGTTTTTGAAGACTAATGTTAATTCTTTTGTTGTTGTCATAGTTTTCCTCTCCTTTTCTTATTATGCAATTGTGTGACGGTAATGTGTAACAACCGTTACATAGCTCACTGAATCTCTCATCAATGTTTTTAATGCTTCTCCAATTTCTTTTACTGCTTGTTCATCAGCTGTTTCAACAAGGTTTGGTAAGCTTTTAATACGTTTTGCCTTTCCTTTTTCCTCATCCATATGAAATACTTCTAATGTTGCGTTTTGAAATACTTTTGCCATTTTCTTTTTCCTCCTGTTTGTGTTGTTTTTTTGTAGTGTCATGACTTCCTACACTATATAAAGAATTTTCTCGATAATTTTTACCCCTATTCGTTTAATGTTTTATTGACGATTTCTTGAATGGCATCATAGTCATATCCTGCTTCTTCTAGACGGCGTTTTCGTTCTGCTCCATTTCCCCATAATCCAAGAATTACTTCCTTTGCTAGTGATTCATTTGTGGTAGTGGAATTATTATTATTAAGTTCTGTATTTTCTTCATCTGAAGATGGGACTGTTTCTTGCAGTTTCTCATCCACTGCTTCAGTAGCTACTTTAGGTTGGCTAATTGTTTCGAGCATTTCTTCTACTGTACTTCCTAATTGTGCCAACTCGTTCATTCGGATGACGAAATAGTTTTTGACACTTTCGGTCGTACCTCCATGTAATGCTAGACTTCTATGTGGGCATGAAGTCGGGACAAATTCATGATGAAGTCTTACCGTATCCGTTGTTATCGGTAGTCCATAATAGAGTAAATCTTCCGTTGCTTGCATAAGAGTGATGTCTTCATTTTCTAAAAATTCCTTATCTGATACTTTCATACTTTCACAGACTTCATACCCAATCGAACGGATATTACTCCACCAATCTCCGGTATGATAGGCAATATTATACGTATCTACTACTCTGACAATTGTGTTGCGATTACAATAATAATGCGCAATTCCTAATGATTTTTCACGGTATCTTAACCATTCGATATACTGCTCTGGTGTCATCGATCCAGCATCATTATGAATCACGACAAAATCGACTCCTACTAATCGTCCACTATTTTCCATTAATGTTTCATTGATTTTTTCAACCATTAAACTCTCCTCCTCGAATGTATTCTTGATATTTCTTTTGAATGGCTTGTCGATCTCGGTAATATTTACTCTTGCAACGTCCTTCTAGCTTGGCTAATTCCTTAATAGAATCGGATTGCTCTAAGAATAGCTCCAATGTTTTCTTCTGCCTTGGGGTTAGTACGCTATAGAGTCCTTCCAAGAGTTCACTCATTTCCAACTTCCCTTGAATACTGGTGTCCTTCCCTAGCATGAATTCCAAGCTTTCATCACTACATTCTCGCATCTTTTGCTGATTTTCTTTTGAAAATTCTCGCAAACAAATCCAACTAAACCCTCTTTTTATATATGCAGCGTAAATATATCGTTGTTCATTGAGAGGATTTCCTCCTAATTTTTGAAAGGTTTCCAACATTAAGATTCGTCCTAATTGTAATAAGTCTTGATACTGCGAATTTGTATTAGCTACATGATATCCTCGTAATACTGAGTGTAATACTGGTTCGAATGTTTGAAGATATTCTTCACTCCAATCCGCTGGCATTTCCCAATACTCCATACTCCTCTCTCCTTTGTCCTGTTCTACAAGATCTTGTTGCTTAAACTGTATAACAAATACTGATTTCAAACAAAATTTGTTTTCGTATTTTTTGATAATAAATCCTTGTTTTTCAACATTATTCCTTAAATTAAATATTTTTTTCGTATAAAATGTGATTTTTTCACTTTTTAATTTATTTTTTACCGTTTTTGTTTTATAATAAAATAAAAAAAGCGTTTTCAGGAGGAGTTTATATGTTAAATACTGTCATAGATTTTAATCGTAGTTGTGATGAGAGTATTTTTGAAACTTGTATCCAACATCAAGTTCCTAAAATGACTCGAGATATTGTGTTGTTTTACGATATTAGTGACCATCCACGAACCGACTGCAATAGTATCATTGTCACCTGTTCTGGTCAGTGGTATATCACACGTCAAACAACTTCTCAATTATTCCAATTATTACAAGATAACTCTCCTATCTCTTACACCCTTTCGAAAGAAATTACGAAAAAATTTTCTACCATTCGTAAAAAAATCCCTTATTGTTTTGACGATTTTCTCTATTTTCCTATTTATACTTTTACAGACCATCATCATTGGTGCGGTTACCATCATTGTATCGACAGGAAAAAAGTCGGGGATACGCTACACTTATACTTTGACCAATCATTAGAAATTATTTTACCGTCTAAATATTCTACCGCTATTATCCATACACAAACTTTTGATTCTCTTTTAGAGAGCTACAAAGCATTCAACATTTACTTCTATCAAACCTATCCTATGCATCATTCAGATACTAAAACACAACTTTCCATTACTCGCCTATGTCAGTTAATGATTCCAATTATTTTAGAATATATTAATAAAGTATCTCCAGATGAATTAGATGAAAAGACAAGGGAAGATGTCTTAAAGTATTTTATTGACCATCATGAGAAATAGATAAATAACAGCACAAAAAACGAGCATCTTCATTTCAAGATGCTCGTTTTGATAATTCTTTATTATGATTTTTGACCCATATCTTTTACTTTCATAATACGAGTAATACTTGCACGTTCTTGTTCTTCTAACTTCATCTCAATATAGTAAATTGTCTCTTCTAATTGAGGAATCATACGATATTCTAAAGCATTTACTCTTCGACGTGTTTTCTCAATCTCATCAGCTAATAACTGACAAGTTTTTTCAATTTCTGTTAATGATAATAAATCGGGTAACACTGCAGAAATTTGTTCAATTGAATGATCAATCTCACTATTGGAGTTTAAATAACCATATTTAAAATCACTCTCTTGATTTTGTTCTACTACCGTAAAATTCATTTCTGGAACAGAAACACTCATAATATTTTTTTCTTGTAAATTCAATGTGACACTTTGTGGAGGAATTGCTACTAATTCTTCAATAAAAGCTTCTTCTAGTGTTGCTTTTGCTAACACAAAACTTTTCATTCCTGCTGTTAAACATTTTTCAACTTGATCACGTAATTCATTATTTTTACGAATTAACTCAATGAATTGTCTCATTAATTCGTCTTGCTTATCTTTTAATAATTTATGACCACGAACAGAAACGGTTAATCGCTGTTTTAACTTAGACAATTCCATTCTTGTTGGTTTTACATTTAATCTCACCATTTAGGAATCACTCCCCTTTAGGTAAAAATTCATCAAGCATTTCATCCTTGATACGTTTTAATTCCGTACGAGGTAAAATTGATAGTAATTCCCAACCTAAATCTAATGTTTCTTGAATAGTACGATTCGTTTGGAATCCTTGGCTGATGTATTCTTTTTCGAATCGATCTGTAAATTCAACATATAATTTATCTGTTTTTGATAAAGCAGATTCCCCTAATACGACTGCTAATTCTTTTGCTTGTTTTCCTGTTGCATAGGCAGCAAATAATTGGTTCATTGTTGAAGCATGGTCTTTACGAGTTTTTCCTTCACCTGAACCTTTATCTTTCAAACGAGAAAGAGATGGCAATACATTGATTGGAGGTTGAATCCCTTGTTTATCTAATGCACGATCCAAAATAATTTGACCTTCAGTAATATAACCTGTTAAATCTGGAATTGGATGTGTAATATCATCTTCAGGCATTGATAAAATTGGAATTTGAGTTACAGACCCTTTACGTCCTACTAAACGTCCCGCACGTTCATATAATGTCGATAAGTTTGTATATAAGTAACCTGGATATCCACGACGACCTGGAACCTCACGACGAGCTGCAGAAATTTCACGTAATGCTTCACAGTAGTTTGTCATATCTGTCATGATCACTAACACGTGCATGTCTTTTTCATACGCTAAATATTCAGCTGTTGTTAAGGCAATTTTAGGAGTCGCAATTCTTTCAATCGCTGGGTCATTAGCTAAGTTAATGAACATAACTGAACGATCAATTGCTCCTGTTTTACGGAAGTCTTCCATAAAGTATTCTGCTTCGTCAAAGGTAATTCCCATTGCAGCAAATACTACCGCAAATTTTTCGTCACTATTTAACACAGTAGCTTGACGAGCAATTTGAGCCGCTAATTCTTTATGAGGTAAACCTGAACCAGAGAATACTGGTAATTTTTGTCCACGAACTAATGTATTTAAATGGTCGATTGCTGAAATTCCTGTTTGAATAAATTCATCCGGATAGTCACGAGAAACTGGGTTAATCGCTTGTCCATTTACGTCTAAAGATGCTTCCGGTAATAATTCAGGACCACCATCAATCACATTTCCCATTCCATCAAAAATACGACCAACCATATCTTCTGATACATTTAAAGATAAAGGTTTCCCTTTAAAACGTACTTTTGAATCACGAATGTTAATACCGCTAGGTCCTTCAAAAATTTGTACCATCGCTTTATCTTCATGTACTTCTAGTACTTGACCATGACGAGTTTCTCCATTTTGTAATTGGATTTCTACTAACTCATCAAATTTAACGCCTTCTACTTGTTCAACCATCATTAGAGGGCCGACAACTTCACTAATCGTACGATATTCTTTAAGCATTTGTCATTCCTCCTTTTTGAATAGTTGCTTTAACATCTTCTTGAATTTGTTCTTTAATTGCTGTAAATTGTTCCATTTGACTTTCTGGAATATATTTTGATCGAGCAATACGGTCACGAATTTCTTCTGTGCCATCCATAATTTCTGCATAGTAAGCACCAACGCTCATCGCATGTCTTGCTTGTTCTTCAAATGTTAAAATTAAATCTAACATACGATATTGTTTTTCACGAGAAGTGAATGTATCTACATCGTCAAACGCATTTTGTTGTAAGTAATCTTCACGAATGGATTTCGCAATCGTCATTGTTAAGCGGTCTTTTTCAGATAATGATTCTAAACCAACTAAACGTACAATTTCTTCTAAACCTGCTTCCTCTTGCAATGTTTGCATTGCATGTTGAACCATTGATGACCAATTTTCATGAATGTGTTCATCCATATATTTTCCAACTTCTTGATTATATAGAGAATACGAAGTTAACCAGTTCATAGATGGGAAGTGACGTTTTTGCGCCAATGTTGCATCTAATCCCCAGAATACTTTCGCAACACGTAATGTATTTTGAGTAACAGGTTCTGAAGTATCTCCCCCTGGAGGTGATACCGCACCAATGGCAGTAATTGTACCTTCACGACCTTCGCTACCTAAAGTAACGACACGTCCTGCACGTTCATAATATTCAGCAATACGACTACCTAAGTAGGCTGGATATCCTTCATCCCCAGGCATTTCTTCTAAACGTCCTGACATTTCACGTAATGCTTCTGCCCAACGTGAAGTTGAATCCGCCATAATAGCTACACTATATCCCATATCACGGAAATACTCTGCAATGGTAATCCCTGTATAAATTGAAGCTTCACGAGCTGCTACAGGCATGTTTGATGTATTCGCAATTAAAATTGTTCTTTCCATAATTGATTCACCAGTTGTTGGGTCAATTAATTCTGGGAACTCATTTAATACGTCTGTCATCTCATTTCCACGTTCACCGCAACCTACGTAAACTACGATATCTACGTCAGACCATTTTGCAATTTGGTGCTGAACAACTGTTTTACCAGCTCCAAATGGGCCAGGTACAGCTGCAGCTCCCCCTTTTGTTACAGGGAAGAACGTATCGATAACACGTTGTCCTGTTAACATTGGAACTTCCGTATTTTTCTTCACTTTAAATGGACGTCCTTGACGAACTGGCCAACGTTGAATTAAATTGAAAGATTTTTCTCCTTCTTCTGTTTCAATCGTATAAACCGTGTCTTCAATAAGATATGTTCCACTTGAAATACTTGTTACTGTTCCTTTCACTCCATAAGGAACCATAATTTTATGTTGAACAACTTTTGTTTCTTGTACATAACCTACAATGTCTCCAGCTTCAACAGTTTGTCCAACTGCTACTGTTGCGTGAAACTCCCATTCTTTTTGACGATCTAATGGGGCTACTACTGTTCCACGAACTAAAAAGTCACTGTTAGATACTTCTTTAAATGTATTCAATGGACGTTGAATTCCATCAAACATTTGAGAGATGATTCCGGGAGCTAATTCAACAGAAAGTGCTTCTCCTGTCGTTGTTACTGGTTCTCCTGGTCCTATTCCAGACGTTTCTTCATAAACTTGAATAGAGGCAACGCCTTTACGCATCTCAATAATTTCACCAATCAGTCCAAGATGCCCTACGTGACAAATATCTTGAATATTTGCATCTTCCATACCTTCAGCGGTCACTAATGGTCCTGATACTTTTACGATTCTTCCGCTCTTCACCGAAGTACCTCCTCTTAACTAAATTTTACGAATTATAAAATGTTTTGACCTACAGCCTTTTCCACATTTTCTTGAATTCTTGATTTTCCAATGGATAATGAACCTTTATGATTTGGAATTAAAATA
>ERZ773211.329-NODE-329-length-9704-cov-6.80744_pt1 | contig 9704 bp, 8 predicted proteins | sample MGYA00511914_ERZ773211 | MGnify/ENA primary metagenome ERZ773211 (study PRJEB29015, sample SAMEA2738163) | human oral metagenome | biome: human oral; feature: human-associated habitat; material: saliva | place: China | collected 2242 ...
TCTTCAGTCGGGGCGTAGCGCAGCCCGGTTAGCGCATCTGCTTTGGGAGCAGAGGGTCGTGAGTTCGAATCCCACCGCCCCGACCACAAAATTCTTCGCACGAATCGGCATGAGCGCCCGTAGCTCAACCGGATAGAGCACCGACCTTCTAAGTCGGGGGTTACAGGTTCGATTCCTGTCGGGCGTGCCAATTTTTACGGTGGCTGTAGCTCAGTTGGTAGAGCCCTGGATTGTGATTCCAGTTGTCGTGGGTTCGAGCCCCATCAGCCACCCCAGATGAAAGCCTGCATATTGTATGCAGGCTTTTTTACGTTTATACCCGAATTTTACTTTAGATTTAATTGGGTTTCAAAAAAGTATTTATCAAACCGTTTCATCATGGCATCGGCAAAAATGGCTTTTGCCGTGATATCAGATATCAATGAATACGCAGTCAAGCCCGAATATTGTACCGTTCGGTATCTTTTTATGGCGTTTCGCCGTTATCCTTTATAATACCCCGATTATTTTCTGTTTCATTCCCAAAGGAACCGCATCATGTCCGAATGGTCAGCTCCAGAATTTGAATCCAAAATTTGTCCGCCCGAAAAGTTGGCGGAGCGTTTGGCGGCATTGCCCCGTCCGCTGGTGTTTACCAACGGTTGTTTCGATATTCTCCATAGGGGCCATGTAACCTATCTGGCACAGGCGCGATCGGCCGGTGTGGCTTTGGTGCTGGCGTTGAATACCGATGCTTCGGTGCGCCGTCAGGGCAAAGGGGACGACCGCCCGATTAATCCTTTGGAAAACCGCGCGGCAGTGGCAGCGGCATTGGCCAGCGTGGATTTGGTCACATGGTTTGATGACGATACGCCGGCTGCGTTGATTGAAATGATCAAACCCGATGTATTGATTAAAGGCGGCGATTGGCCTGTGGATAAGATTGTCGGTGCGGCCGAGACGTTTGCGCGTGGCGGCAAAGTGTTTTCGATTCCGTTTTTACACCAGACTTCGACCACCAAAACTTTGGCGAAAATCCGCGAAGCCGGAGGAGGCGAATGACGGATTTGAACAGCCGCCATTGGGCCTTGCTAGCCGCGCTTTCAGACGGCCTGCCGCAACACGTTTCTCAGTTGGCGCGTGTAGTTGGGATGAAGCCGCAACAATTAAACGGATTCTGGCAGCAGATGCCGGGCCATATCCGCGGTTTGCTGCGCCAGCATGACGGGCAATGGCGTTTGGTACGCCCTTTGGCTGTGTTTTCCGAAGAATCTTTGCAACAAATGGCCGGAAAACAGGGTTTTCGTGCGCAGTTGAAACACGAATGTTCGTCCAGCAACGATGAAATTATGGCTTTGGCGCGTCAGTCTGCAAATTTGGCACATAAGGCCTTGTGTGTGGCGCATTTCCAAACCAAAGGACGTGGACGGCAAGGGCGGAGTTGGGTCAACCGACAAGGCGAATGCCTGATGTTCAGCTTGGGCTGGGCGTTTGACAAGCCGCAATATGAGCTGGGTTCACTGGCGTTGGTGGTGGCATTGGCTTGCCGCCGTGCGCTTGCCGATATCGGTTTGGACGTAAATATCAAGTGGCCGAACGATTTGGTCGTGGCCAACGATAAATTGGCCGGTATTTTGATTGAAACGGCGCGGGTAGAGAATAAGACTGTCGCCGTCATCGGCATCGGCATCAATTTTGTATTGCCGAAAGAAGTTGAAAACGCCACTTCCGTGCAGGCCTTGTTTCAGACGGCCTCTAAGCAGGGCGTAAGCGTCAAAACCTTATTGAATGCGGTATTGGCGCAACTTGATGTGCTGTTGAGCGAATACGCGCAAAACGGATTTGCGTCATGTGTCGGCGAATACGATGCCGCCAACCGTGACACAAACAGACCAGTGTTGCTGCTTCAGGAAGGACGCGTTGTCCACGAAGGCGTAGTCAAAGGCGTGGATGCACAAGGCGCGTTGCGTTTACAGACGGACAAGGGCGAAAAAACCATTGTCAGCGGCGAGATCAGCTTGCGTCCGGATAACCGCCCGGCACAACCTGCCGCTGCGAAACCAGAACGCTTCTTGCTGCTGGACGGCGGCAACAGTCAGTTGAAATGGGCGTGGGTAGAGAACGGCACATTTTCCGAAGTCGGCCGCGCGCCGTATCGTGATTTGACCCAGTTGGGCGAAGAATGGCTGCAATTTGCCGATGAAGATGTGAAGATTGTCGGTTGCGCCGTGTGCGGTTCGGTAAAAAAAGCGATGGTTGAAGAACAATTAACCCGTCCGGTCGAATGGCTGTCTTCCATGCCTCAGGCTTTGGGTATCCGCAACCATTACCGCCGCCCTGAAGAACATGGCTCCGACCGCTGGTTTAATGCGCTGGGCAGCCGCCGCTTTACGCAAAACGCCTGCGTCGTCGTCAGCTGCGGCACCGCCGTAACCACCGACGCGCTGACGGAAGACAATCATTATCTCGGCGGCACCATCATGCCCGGTTTCCACTTGATGAAAGAGGCGATGGCGCTCAAAACCGCCAACCTCAACCGCCCCATCGGCAAGGTATATCCGTTCCCGACCACAACGCCGAACGCCATTGCCAGCGGCATGATGGATGCCGTTTGCGGCGCATTGATGATGATGCATGGCCGTCTGAAAGACAAAACGGGCGGGGGCAAACCGGTCGATATTATTATCACGGGCGGCGGCGCGGTCAGAGTCGTACAGGCGCTGCCGGAGTCATTCGTTCATGACAATCAAGTGAAAATCGTCGATAATCTCGTGATTCACGGGCTCTTGCATTGGATTGCCCATCGCAACGGACAATAAAAAGGAAAACGCATCATGAAATGGCTGTTTGCGGTCTTGGTCGCACTCAACATTATTGTTTTTGGCAGCATGGTTGCCTATCGGACACAACATAAAACCACCAAACCCGAATCTGCTTTGGAAGGCGGTACGCACGAATTATTGCGCCCGTCTTCTTTGGACGCCCCTAAAGCCGAGCCTCAGCAGGCATCGCAACCCGATTGGGTGGTGGTCGAATCAGACGGCCTGATTATGGCCGAACCTGAATCCGAAGAAGCGGAAGCCTTGCGTAAAAAGCAAGAAGCGCAGCAGTTGAAAGAGAAAAAAGAAAAAATGCGCCGCGAGAAAGAGGCACAAGAGCGTCGCGCCGCTGAAGAAGAGATGGGCGCGGCCGGCGTGGAACGCTTGTGTACCAGCAGCGCCACCGTGGTGATGGATGAAGACGATTACCACCGCATCAAAGGCCTGTTGGGCAAATGGCCTCATGCCGCCAGCCGCAGTATCGAAAAACGCAACAGCGCATCCGGTGGCGAGACTTCTTCCAAAACCTTCCGCGTGGTTTTGCCTGCGGACGGCGACACTTCCGCCCAGCTTGATGCCTTGGGCAGCCGCGGCTTTAGCGGCAGCATTCACAACGGCGAAATCAGCATTGACGTAACACGCAGCCGCTCTTCCGCCCAAGTTTTGATTTCACGCTTGTCCAGCGCAGGTTTCGGCGGCGCACGCATTGTCGAGCAGGAAGACAGAAGCGCACCCGATACCGGTTTGAGCGTGGCGCGCATGACCGTGGTCTTTATGGCGGTCGACGAGCGCGATGCCCAAGACATCAGAAACATTGTCGGTCGTTATGGCAAGTTGAACATGAAAACCTGCCGATAATAGTTTCAGACGGCCTGATAAACCAAACGCCATAAAACACGAAACCCACTGTATCGGCAGTGGGTTTCATGTTTTTCGGTTTTGAGTATCTGATATAAAGGGGAACAGGTATGTTTCGTATATGCGCACTCCGAGTATCAAGAGATAATGGGGAAGAGGGGGATAAAATCTGTCGTTTAATGGCTCGGATTAGGACGTCTTCCGAGTGGTTTTGATTATACGCTAATAATAACTATTATCAATAGCAAAATTAAAAAAATAATGTGTTTTTTCGTAATAATTTGTTTTGTATGGAAATTAAATTGCGGTATCGGCTTTGCCATGATTGAAAAGGCCGTCTGAATAAAGACGGCCTTTTGTCTGTTAGAATTTAGGCAGTGAGCAAGTTTCTGGGATGAAAATCCTGCATCCAGAAACACCAGCATTCTGGCATCTTCTTAAAGCTTTTTCTTCTGTAAGCCCAGGTTTTTCTGTAACCGTGAATAGTGTTGGTTTCTCTTCATTGCCTCGTGCACTAGCAACACAACCATTTCTTGCCCATACAAGTAATTTGCATGGGGCGTTGCTTCCTCCACGTTCACAAGTTCTAATGGCCTCTTTCTCTGCTGCAGTACGGGAATCCATATCGAGAGCGCCCCCTGATATACCAGTTTCTAAATTCATGGCTAGTGCCAAATATTTTGAAGGAACATTGATATTAACAATTTTTGGTTGGCTCTGAGCAGCAGAGTTAGGTCTTCCTACATTATATAGAATTTGTCGGCCCGAGCTGTCGATAATACGACAAGTTCCAGTTGCAGGTTGGTATTCACCGCCACAGCCGTTGGCATAAACATTAAGACTTGCCAGTCCTAGCAATACAACAAGTAACTTTTTCATTTCAATTCCAATCTATTTATTATTTGAATCTTTATCAGCCTGCGCTGCATCAATCCTACGATGATTTCGTATCTTCATTACGCGGCTGACGTTGAAATAGGGTAAGGCAAACATTTCGCCCCTATGTTTCAGACGGCCTTTTGATTTGTTTCAATCACTCATAAACCCAAGCAATCAACATATCCAAAGCCATATAAAATACCGTATAATCAAGGCCAAATTAACTTTGCCTGCTTGTCGGGCCGTCTGAAAAAATTATGCAACAAACCTACGCCGCCGTACAGCGAGATTTGCTCGAAGCCAACCATCTTTCCCCCGATTTGCTCGCCCAAAGCCTGAGCATTATCGGCGCCAACTATGTCGATTATGCCGACATCTATTGTCAGCGCACTGCCTATGAAAGTTGGCATTTGGAAGAAGGCATCGTCAAATCGGGCAGCTTCCAAATCGATCAGGGCGTGGGCGTGCGTGCCGTTTCGGGCGATAAAACCGCTTTTGCCTACGTCGACAGCCTGTGTATCGATTCGATCAACCGCTCTGCCAAAGCCGTGCGCGTGATCGGTGCGGCCGGCGGCGAGGCCAGCGTCAAAGTGCCGACACCTGCCTACAGCAAGCCTGTCCACATGGCGATTGACCCTATTGCCAGCCTCGATTCCGCTGCCAAAGTCGCGCTGTTGAACAAAGTCGAAACGCTGGCCAAAGCCGCCGATCCGCGTATCGTGCAAGTGATGGCCGGTTTGACCTGCGAATACGACATGGTGTACATCGCCCGTCTGGACGGTAAACACGCTGCTGATATCCGCCCGATGGTGCGCATGAACGTAACCGTCATTGCCAAGCAGGGCGAGCGTCGCGAGCAGGGCAGCGCGGGCGGCGGCGGGCGTTATGATTTGGCGTATTTCGATGAAAACTTGGTGCATCGGTTTGTCGATTCTGCCGTCAAACAAGCCTTGACCAATCTTGAATCCCGTCCTGCGCCTGCCGGCGAGATGACCGTCGTTTTGGGCAACGGCTGGCCGGGCGTGTTGCTGCACGAAGCGGTCGGACATGGTTTGGAAGGCGATTTCAACCGCAAAGAAACCAGCGTTTTCTCCGGCCGAATCGGCGAGCGCGTGGCCGCCAAAGGCGTTACCGTTGTGGACCAAGGCGATATTGCCGACAGACGTGGTTCGCTCAATATCGACGACGAAGGCAACGAAACCCGCCGCACTGTATTGATTGAAGACGGCATTTTGGTCGGCTATATGCAGGACGAAACCAACGCCCGCCTGATGGGCACGCAATCGACCGGCAACGGCCGCCGCGAAAGTTATGCTTCTGCGCCTATGCCGCGCATGACCAATACCTTTATGGAAAACGGCGGCTATGAGCCGGAAGAAATCATCGCGTCCATCGACAAGGGCATTTACGCCGTCAACTTCGGCGGCGGACAAGTGGACATTACCAGCGGCAAGTTCGTATTCAGCGCATCCGAAGCGTGGTGGGTGGAAGGCGGCAAGCTGCAATATCCTGTCAAAGGCGCGACCATTATCGGCAACGGCCCCGAAGTGCTGAAACATGTTTCCATGATAGGCAACGACACTGCGCTCGACAGCGGTATCGGTGTCTGCGGCAAAGAGGGGCAGAGCGTTCCTGTCGGTGTCGGACAGCCGACCCTGAGGATTGATGCCGGGCTGACCGTCGGCGGTAGCGAAATTTAAACGGCAGGCCGTCTGAAAGGTTTTCAGACGGCCTTTTACATTAGGATAAAACCATGCAGGAACAGAATCGGAAATCAAGTTTTCCCATCGTGATGTTGCTGGTGTCGGTTGCCCTGTGGATAGCGTCTTTGTCCAATGTTGCATTTTATTTGGGCAATCATGAAAGCATGAAGGGTGTGACCGTTTTGATTTTGGGGTCGATATTTGCTTCTTTGGATATCAGGTATTGTGCGGCCTATGCCAATTATGTTTGGTTGGCGGCCATTGTTTTGCTGGCGTTGCGGAAGCAGGTCGTGCCTGTCCATGCGGCACTTTGGGGCTTGGCGCTGGTGGCTTTCAGTGTGAAAGCCGTACACGTCGATGAAGCAGGGAATACGGCGGATATCGTGCGCTACGGTGCAGGATTTTATTTGTGGTATGCCGCATTTGCGGTTGCTACCATCGGCACGTTTGCCGGAAAGAGTAAGGAAAGACAAGCCACAACGCTGGCAGATGGGACGGAAAATGACGCTTGATGAATGGTTGCGCCAATCGGCACTGCCCAAAAATGAAGCGCGGATGTTGTTGCAATATGCGCTGGGTTACACGCGTGCGCATCTGGTTACACGCGGTACGGACGATTTGGCGGAATCCGCCCTGCAAACCTTGGCGGCTTTGGTTCAACGCCGTCTGAAAGGCGAGCCGATGGCCTATCTGTTGGGCGAGCGCGAGTTCTACGGACGACGCTTTGCCGTCAATCCCCATGTGCTGATTCCGCGCCCTGAAACCGAGCATTTGGTGGAAGCTGTGCTCAAACGCTTGCCGCCGCAAGGTCGCGTGTGGGATTTGGGGACGGGCAGCGGTGCCATTGCCGTAACCATCGCGCTTGAACGCGTTGATGCCGATGTTCGCGCATCCGATATCAGTGCCGGTGCTTTGGATACCGCCCGTCAAAATGCGGCCGAATTGGGCGCAAAAGTGGAGTTTGCGCAGGGTTCGTGGTTTGATACCGACAGGCCGTCTGAAGGCCGATACGATGTGATTGTTTCCAATCCGCCGTATATCGAGAACGGCGATGAACATTTATCGAAAGGCGATTTGAGGTTTGAACCGCAAAACGCGTTGACCGACTTTTCAGACGGCCTCAGCCATATCCGCCACATTACCCAAGAAGCCCCCAAATACCTGAAAGCCAACGGCTGGCTGCTGTTTGAACACGGCTATGACCAAGGCGAAGCAGTGCGGAATATTATGCTGGAGAACGGTTTTATCGAAGTGGCAACCGAACAGGATTTGGCTGGATTGGACAGGGTAACGCTGGGGCGTTTGCCTGCTTAGCGGGCATGGTTTGTCGGAATTAAAAAAGGACGTGTCGATCACGCCCTTTTGGTTTTCTGGTTTGTCTGTTCAGACGGCCTGGTTTAACGCCAAGCAGCGACGAACTCCGCCCAGTGTTGTTTTTCTTCGGCTTGTGCGGCCAGATAATGTTTGATGCGTTTGATTTCGACCTCGTATTCATCGGCATCGAGCGCGCCGCTCATCATGCGAAAGCGTTGATACATGAGATAGGTATTGGCGGCATCGGTTTCGCAGTAGTCGCGGATGTCTTTCAGACGGCCTGCATGATAAGCGTCCCAAACCTTGCTGCCGTCCATGCCCAATTTGCCGGGGAAGCCGCAGAGTTTGGCCATATCGTCCAAAGGCACGCTGGCACGCGGTTGGTAGAGGGCGAGCAAATCCATCAGGTCGCAATGGCGGGTGTGATAGCGGCTGATGTAGTTGTTCCACTTAAAGTCGCGGCTGTCGCCAAAGTCGCCGTCACCCATGTCCCAATAACGGGCAGCACTGATGCCGTGTATCAGGGCGCGGTAGTGGAGGACGGGCAGGTCGAAACCGCCGCCGTTCCAGCTGACGAGTTGCGGCGTATAGTTTTCGATGACCTCGAAGAATTTGGCAATCATGACTTCTTCGCTGTCTTCGGGATCGCCGATGGTACTGACGCGGATTTTGTCTTGCCCCCAGCGCATACAGCAGGAGATGGCGACGACTTGGTGCAGATGGTGTTGCATAAAGTCGCTGCCGGTTTTGGCGCGGCGTTGCTGTTGGGCAAACAGGACGACTTCGTTGTCGGGCAAATCGGCAGGTAAATCGTAAAGCTGGCGGATGCCGTTTACGTCGGGAATGGTTTCGATGTCGAAGGCGAGTATCGGAGTCATGGCGTGATCGGGTTGGATAAGGGATGATGTCATTGTGGCATGACGGCGCAGATAAAAAAAGAGGCAATCCCCCACAGGATTGCCCCAATACCTCAAATCAGAGATTTACGCTTCACAAACAATACAGGCTTTCACCTGCGGCTTTACAGATGCAGCTCAACTCTGCATCAGTAAACTTTCATTTCGGGAATTGCACCGAAATCCTCTAAAATACCGCAATTTCTTGCAATATCAGAAAACTGCTTACAAAAGTATCTAAAGCCGGCGAGGCCGTCTGAACATTTTGTAATTTGATGTAGTGAAATTTACGCGAATTTTTACAGTTTGCCAAGTATTTTTTTCTGAAGACTTGTTTCGGTATAAATTTCAGGTGTTGTCATATTTTTGCAATTATATTTCATAATTATTCAAAAGTTAGATATTTATTTTATTTTTTTAAATTTTAATTTAATTTTATTTCATATTTTGAATGATTAAAATGTATTTTTCAGATGAACTATTTTATAACATATTGTTTTTAAAATAAATTAAATTTAATATGTAAATGAAAAGAGTGTATTGGGCCCGATGTTTTCAGTTTGAGAAAAAATATAGGGTTGTTTGAAAGTTTCAATCACGATGAAAAAAGTTGTTTTTAAAGCATTTAAAGCGGAATATTATTTGATTGTTTAGAAGCAAACATGAGTTTCGGTTTGATTCGATTAAAATAAAAAAGCGGAGAAAGAAGGATTTCGCCGCTTTTTGTATATTCAAATTGTAATTCGATGTAGTCAATAAAAGCTATTTTCGCCTTCGGGACGGGTTTTGAAGCGTTTGTGCAGCCAGAAATATTGCTCGGGATGTTCGCGTACCCGCTCTTCGATGAAGTCGTTCATGCGTTGGGTGTCGGCTTCGACATTTTCGGTCGGGAAATTGTCCCAAGCCGGATAGAAGCGCAGGGTTACGGTATTGTCGGCTTCACGCGTGGGGATGGCGGGAATGATTTTGGCTTTGGTCATGCCGGCGATACGGCTGAGTCCGGTAATTGTGGCCGTCTGAATGCCGAAGAAATTGACGAAAATGGAATCGTTGCGGCCGAAGTCTTGGTCGGGCAGATAAAGAAAGGGCGCATCGCTTTTGCGCAGGTATTTGATGATGGCGCGCAGGCCTTCTGTGCGGCCGATCAGGAAAACATTATTGTAGCGGTGGCGGCCTTTCAGGATTTGCTCGTCCAGGGCTTTGTTTTTTTGGTGCGAATACATACTGGTCAGCGGCACATCCTGATTGAGCGTGTA
>ERZ773211.338-NODE-338-length-9546-cov-8.96512_pt1 | contig 9546 bp, 9 predicted proteins | sample MGYA00511914_ERZ773211 | MGnify/ENA primary metagenome ERZ773211 (study PRJEB29015, sample SAMEA2738163) | human oral metagenome | biome: human oral; feature: human-associated habitat; material: saliva | place: China | collected 2242 ...
AAAGGACGAAATTTGTCCTTTCTCGAGCTTAGCTTTTCTTCAACCCACTACAGTTTTATCTTAGTTAAAATAAGTTAGAATATGTAAGTGAATATCAGATATACCAAGACATCGTCATCATCTAAAGTATATTCAAAATACAAAAGTTGACCAAAGGTTGACCAACTATATTTCTGAATATCCTTATATATTCATTCTCAAAATTGGTTTAAATAGCGTAGTCTTTTAAACTAATTTTGAGAATCCAAAAAATCTTCCTATTTAATAAGAAGATTTTTTTATTATTCTAATTCTTTCTACGTACTGTTACAAGTCCAAATGTTCCAAGAATTGCACCGAGTACCAACATTGCAACACTTGATGACTCTCCAGTATTTGGTAATGATTTTGCACGTTCTACTCGTGAATATGTCACTTTTTCATCTGCACCTGCTTTAACAGCTGGAGCTGAATATGTTTGTTGTTTATCCTTTGTTTGTTCTTTATCTTTCACAACAACATCTTCTTTAGTATCCAAAGTAACATCTTTACCTGATTGTGAAGCTGTCTTAGATTTATCAGCAGTTTCTTCAGTATTTTCTTTAGGTAAAGTATTAGAATTTGAGTCTACTCTAGGTACAGCCACAACAGTTCCATCTGGTAAGGTTGCAACAACATTTTCTTTAGCTTTGTTTTCTAAGTCTAGCAACTTGTCAAACTCTTCTTGGATTTCAGCTAGTTTAGCTTGTTCAGCTTTCAATTTAGCTGTAACTGCGTCTACTTTATCTTGTGCCAATTTTGCAGCAGATTTTGCTTGAGTTAGTTTTGTTTCTAAATCAGCTACTTTTGCTTGCTCATCTGCAAGATTCTTGTCTGCGTTTAGATAAGCACTCAATTCTGTTGCAATTGCTTTTGCATCTGACACCAATTTGTCTTTTTCTTCATGGAGCTTCGCTTGTTCATCTTGAAGAGCAGTCAACTTGTTTTCTTCTGCTTGCAATTTTGCTTGCGCATTTGTAAGAGCAGTTTCAGCATCTTTTTGAGCAGTTTTGGCTGTAACTAGTTCAGCTTTAGCTGTTTCAAGAGCAGTTTGTTTTTCTGCTTGGCTTCTTGAGAAGTTTTCAACAGCTTCTTCAGCAGTTGCTTTACGTTCTTGTGCATTTTTCAAAGCAAGGTTTGCTAATTGCAAGTTCTTTTCAGCAACTTCTGTTTGAAGTGGTGTCTTTGATTTGCTTGCCAATTCTTTTTCAGCGTCTGTTTTAGCTTCAAGTGCAGAAGCATATTTACGTGAAGCTGCTGCCAATTCTGCTTTAGCATTTGTAAGAGCAGTTTGAGCTTGGCTGTTTTGTTTTTGTGCTTCAGCTAGTTTTGTTTCAAGTTGGGCAAGGTCTTGATTAAGGTTAATTTTGTGTTTACCATCGCTACCAAATGAGTTAACAAACCAACGTTTACCATTGATGTTAGCAACGGTCATTGCAACACCACCACCGTTTAGGTTGTTAGCGGCGTGTCCCCAATTTGATTCATCATCTAAGAATGAATATTCTTTAAAAGCATCTAACACAGCATATTTCAAATCAAGCATTGTTGAAATTTGATCACTTTTATAGATGAATGCCATGTTTTCAGGATCAGTGTTTCTATTGATGTGACCAGCTACAGTAGGGTTAGTTCCACGAGCTTCATAAGCTTTAGCTTTTTGTTTACTGTGTTCAAGAGTATCTTGTGCAGCATAAGCTCGGTATTTTTCTGAATATCCCATTTTTTCTTGTAAAGCATTTACCAATTTAGCATAAAAATCACTAATTTCAGCAATTTCTTTATCTGTTAAATTGTCAATGTTGATGTTTCGTTTATCATCATTCTTATTGAAGTCAACGGTAAGAGCTTTATGCATTTTTGCTCCCATTGTCAACATTAATTCATCTGCTTTACCATCGTTTTTATAACGATTACGGATATAATAGCTAAGTGCATCTTTAAATGTGATATCGTTCTTATCAAGACCATAGTAAGCTTTTTCTTCATCTGTCAAATGGTGAACTGGATTTCCCATATGAATGACAGCTTCATCAGAGCGAGCTTTTTCTGCATCCAAGGCAGTTTGAGCTTCTTTTTCTTTAGACGCTGTAGCATCTGCTTTTTCTTGGATAGAATCCAATTTATTTTGGTCGGCGTCCATCATTTCTTTAGCTAGTTTCAAGGCGTCATTTTTGACATTTACATTGTTCTCAGCTTGTTTGATGGCATCTGCGCGGTCGTTATCTGCTTTCTTAGCGGTTTCGACAGCTGTTGTTGCGCTTGAGATATTTGCATTTGCTTGTTCAATATCTTTTTCAGCTTGGGCAAGTGAGGCTTTTGTTTCACCAAGTCCTGAACCATTTAGCGCGTCTTCAGCTGATTTTACATTAGCTTCTTTAGCGGTTACTGTTTTATCCGCTTCAGCTTTCTTACTTGTTGCGCTTGCAACGTTAGCTGTTTCAGTTGCTACAGTCTCAGTTTGGGCTTTAATCGCTTCAGTAGACGCTTCAGTTGCTTTTTGATTAGCTTCTTGAGCTTTTACATTGGCGTCTTGTTTAGCTTTTGTAGCAGTGATATTTTCTTCTGTAGCATTTGCTTTAACGGCTTCAGCAGACTTCAAGTCCTCTTTAGCGCTTGTCAAAGCAGTTTCGGTAGTTGTAACAGCTTGGTTAGCAGAAGTAGCTTCAGCTTTTGCTGTTTGGCTTTCAGCTTCAACTTGCTTAACAGTAGACGCTTGAGCATCAAGAGCATCAAGAGCAGGCTTGACATCAGAAGATTTCTTCACTTCTGGTTTTGTATCGGCTACAGGTTTAGAAACAAGAGCTGGTTCATTGACAGCAGTTGCATCAACTGCTGTTGTAGTAGTTGCTTCCTGAGCAAATGCAGGCACACTAACAGACGCAAGCGCAATAGCTGTTGAAGTTGTGAGGGTTTTCAGTTTCTTCATCATTTTCTCCTCGTAAGGGCTAATAGTGTTGGTTTGACTGTTAAGTCAAACCATGATATAGGTAGTATATCATGCAATTTTATATATTTTACAGCACTATTTTAACACATTTTTAGTTTATAGACAATATTTTTATAAAACTTTGTTTGTATATGGGTTATTTTCTGGTTTTATTCCATGTATTATGGTACATAAATGAGGTAAAACATGGAACCTATTCAATTAAAAAAATATATCGGTCAAAAAATTCGTACTATTCGCAAAGAAAAAAGATTAAGCCAACAAAATCTCAGTGAAAAAGCTGGTGTGGGTATAGATTATATTTCCAATCTTGAAACAAAAGGGTCAAATATAAAAATTGATACACTAGAAAAGATTATCACAGCTCTCAATATCACACCATCAGAGCTATTTGAAAGCCGTATAACCCCAAAGAACCCACATCTAGAGTTATTAGCTGACCAATTAACCCAACTTCCACAAACAAGTCAAGAACAGCTGTTAGAAGCCTTCCAATTACTAATAAAAACCGTGAAAGAAAAACCAAACCGCTAAGATACACACATCCTAGCGGTTATTTTTTATTCCAAATATCCATCATCTGCATTTAATCTGTCATCAGCTTCTACAATATCTAGTGGTCTTGGAATTCCATAACCTCCAACAGCTCGATTATATTTTTCAACTTTTGCAACATCTTCATTAAATAAATCCATATCAAATCTTTTGCCCATAGCTGAAAATAGATTTTTTAACATGACAATAACAAGGTCTTTCTCGATGCGTTTATTTATTAAAAACCAATCAGCAACATCAACGAGTTCAGATTCATAATTTTCGAATGAAATTTTTTCTTGTAATGCTCTTTCTTTTTCAAGTTTTATTTTTCTTTTTTCTATACTCTTCATTTTCGATTCGTCGTTGTAATAGTCTTCTATGATTTGATTTATAATCTTTTCATCATAGAATTTAGGATTCACTCCCAAATCAGGATTATGTTCATAATCTTGAAGAATTCTTCTACTACTTTCTGCTGATAAATATAGCTTTTTTTTCAAAAAAGCACTTGTTCTATATGTTTTTCCGTCATAAATTTTTTCTTCAATAGATTTTTTAGCCATCTTTTACCTCTGTTTCTAAATAATCGATTAAGCACCATATTCTAACCGATTATTTTTCTTAATGAGAGTATAACACTTATTTTATATATAGTCAATAATCTTATTGTGCTCGGTTAATATATAATCGGTTATAAACTCCTGTTCTTATTGTAATAACCGTTTATTTTTGTTATGATTATATTGTAGCAAAAGCAACTGCTACAAAATAAATAACAAGGAGGCCAATTATGGCATATTTTAAACGCACAACCGGCTACAGTGCTAGCCTAGCAGAACAAGCTCTTTCAGATGAAGTTGTAAAATTGGTAGGTAAACAACTTGAGATTCAATACGAATTTGAAAAGACTGGCGAAATTGTTAAGGGTAAAGAAAAAATGAAACGTACTGATAAAATTTTAGGTTATCAAGTATACGTTGCGACCGATAATCATAACCCATTCAAAGTAAAATTTTTACCCGATAATAAGCCAGAGTTATCAAAATTCGAAATCGGAGATATTGTTGAGTTTGAAGATTTAGAAGCATTTGAAAACCAGTACGGACAACTTTATTTCAGGGCAAAAGATATTAAGAAGAAAGGAAAATAATGTATGGCTTTTTTAATGAATAAAAGCCAAAATCAAGCTACATCAGCAACCTCTGCTGATGTGGCTGAATTTGGCAAAAACAAGTTCGAGTTAGAACAATTCATTCTAAGAAATTTGAATAATGCTCTGGATATTAATAATGAATCATCATATTTAGGTTCGTTTAATATTAAAGTTGCAAGCAATGACACGGGATTCTTTTACATTGTAAATCTCCCGGTCTCGTACTCACTTGATTCGCGACTTTACTTTAATATATTTGCAATATGCTCTGGAATACTATATCCATACAAGACACTCTTGCCTCAACACAATGCTTACTTTGTCCCTTATGATACTACTAATCCAAATTTAGCTCGGGCTTTCTTCTTTCCATGGCTTGATGGCATTCCAACACGCTTAAAGATTGATAATCTTCCTTCTTTTATTAAACAGAACGTTTCAGAAAATTCTCTTCCAATTATGGCGAACAACATTTGTAACATCTCTATGAAAACGGTTACACATTTAGCAGTGAGCGGACCATCTGGCTCGGGGAAGACACATTTTTTACGTTATTTGATTACTTGTCTAAAATCATTTACTAACCAAATTATTTGCGTTGACCCCAAGCTTTCGGATATTTATTTGTTAAGTAAAGAATTAGGTTTGGAAGTATTAGCTCCAACTCAGGGGGAAAATTTGAACAGCTTCCTGACTGTAGTGAATGAGATTTTATCAAAAATTATCAGAAAGATTTATGAACGAGGAGAGATATTATTAACAAATCCAGATACTAAGTTCGAACGCATTTATATTGTAATAGATGAGCTGTTAGCATTGGTTCAAGGAAGCTCAAAGCAATCTCGTGAAGCATTTGGGCAATTGCTTGGGACGATTGCTCTGCTAGGTCGTCAGACCTCAATCTCACTCATTTTATGCAGTCAACGTTTTGATGCGACTGCATTTGCAGGGAATACAGCAGTCCGTGAACAAATCAACTGTATCTTTATTTTAGGTGAGATAAATGCAAATACTTGTCAATTCTTATTGCCTAACATCAATGTCGATAATATTGTAGTCCCCTCTGGTATCGGTACAGGTATTGTTAAGTTTACAGATAGTGAACATCGGACTCATATTATGCCACTTTTAACCCCAACCTATACGATTAGAAAGGAACAAAGTACATGAAAAATTATTTTAATAAATATAATGTAATTAATGTTACAGCCTTTATTTGGATTGTATCTTTCATTTTGGAGCGTCTAAGTCTATTTTTATTCTTTCAAATGAATTTAGAATCGTTCTATTATTTTGTAGTGTTCATTTTAATATTGCGTTTGATTACAGTAAGTGCATTTTCTATTTTATTTTTCGCAATTATTTTAGAATTTTCATTTCGTCGTGCTGAATCGGATTATTTTAGAAACAGCATCAAATCCTATCTAGCTACTAGGAAAATTCGTCGTTATTGTACTCACATCAATGTAGAGCCGACGCTGGAAGAATCGTCTCGTTATATGAATACAAAACAAGTAATTGTAAAGAAAGTCAATCGTTCATTAAAAGCGTTGACTGTCACTTATTATAAAGATTTTGCTGTATTAAATGGACGATTGCCCTCAAACAATGAAAGTGCTGATATTATTGAAAAATTATTCCCAAAAATAAAAAAGGAATTAAATTATTTAGATAAAAATTATCAATTTAACGATATTATTAGAGACACTGAAGGCAAAAATTTTTCATCTGTTGCTAAATGTAATATTGGTGAAGTCTATCCTATCAAAAATAATGATGGTTAATAGTGCGGTGTACTGCTACCGCAGGTAGGCAGATACACCAGCACATATACGCGGTTCGTTATATGTCTAGGGTGTTGTGTAAAGTTAGTATTACCTTTACACAACATCAAAGACAAGACAAAAAGAAAGTAAGGAATTTATAACATGTCAAAAGAACTCAACTCTCAATTTAAAGCGAATTCATTTTGTTGTACTCTCAACAATATTGATAAACTTTTCAATATCAATGATACCACTTTTGATGACGAAAAGTATTCAGATGAAACTCGTAAACAAGTCGATGAATTTCGTAATAATCTTGACCCAAATAAAAATTATAGTCCCGAAGAGATTGTTGAGCATCTAATTTATCTCTGGGTTGATGGTAAAGAAGAAACTCGCTCAGCAGCTGCTAATTATGAGATAGGAGATAATGGCAATCATCATTCTCATCTTATTTTAGAAGCAAAGAATCAGACACGTTTTTCAGCTATAAAAAAGCTCTACCCGGCTATTCATGTTGAGCTGACTCGTGGAACTCGTGAACAAGTCATAGCATATCTCAACAAGACAGGGAAGCATGAAGAAAAAGCTCATACAACTGTTGTTCCGATGATGAATCATGGTATTATTGAAGCGAATCAACAAGGAAAAAGAAAAGATTTAGAAGTAATTCAAGAGTTACTTGAAGCTGGTCTATCCCCTGAAGAGATTATGCGTCAAAATTTATCTTATCGCAAGTTTTCAAAAATGATTAAAGAGCATTATTATCAAATGCAAGTCGCTAATGCTCCTATGGTCAAGAACATCACTGTATATTGGCATTTGGGAGGTTCAGGAACAGGTAAAAGTTATATGCAAGTTCGTTTAAAAGAAGAATTTGGCATTGAAAATGTTTATGTTTTATCAGATTATGGTACAGGGGGGCTTGATAATTATACTGGAGAATCTATTTTATTTATGGATGAATTTAAAGGGGATATTGATTATCAAACATTTTTAAAGTTGCTAGATGTATATCCAAACCAAGTTCATGCACGTTACAGCAATGTATATGCTTTATGGGATACAGTTCATATCTCTAGCATCTTTACTCCATACCAAATTTATAAAATGTTAGTTGCACCCGACAAACAGAAGTACGACCCTATCGCTCAACTAAATCGTCGGATTCATTACATTGTTTATCATGTCAAAATTGAAGATAATCAATACAAGGAATTAACGTTTGAAATGAGACAATATCTTGAGCTAATAGAACAAAAACAATCTATTGAAGAAATTGCAGAAGAACTCATTAGCAAAGGAATAGACACTGCTACTGAGGATATCTTATCAGATATAAAAAAAGTTATCGCTGAATCTCCTAATGACCAAACCAAGAAAAACAGCGACAACTAAAGTTAATGGAAATAGTAAATACTATTTCTATACCTTATTTTATCACAGAAAGAGAAAAATTATATGACAGATAGGATTTTAATCAAAATAGATAATTTGGAAGTAAATCTTCCTAGTACTCATATTATAGTAGAGAAAGATGAATATCTTGACTTAAAAAACAAGGCTTCTCAGGGGAAATATATGAGTCTATCAGAGGTTTTAGAGATGGTTTCAGTCTCTCGACCTTGGTTGTTAGAAAATGTTCTCTATCGGGCTGATATTCGCTCAAAAATTGATATTGATAAAAACAAAGATGGTTTTGTAAAGTATCCTCAGAATCAAGGTGGAAAATATATCTTTCTTGCCTCTAAGACAAGAGCATTTTTTGAACAGCATTTCTCAGAGTTATTGAAAGAAACATGATATAATAGCCAAGACGAATGTCTTGGTTATCTTTTTAAATAGAAAGGATAATCATATGGCAATTTCATATAGACAAAGAGGTAAAAAGAAAAATTGGGATTATAGAATATTTGATAAAAATAAAAAGGTAGTTGCTTCAGCTTCAGGATTTCAAACGAAAAAAGAAGCAATATTGGAAGCAAGCAAAATTGAATTAGAGTTGTTAAACGGTAACGTAATTGATTCAAATATTTCTCTCTATCAATTATGGCAGAAATGGTACAAACTGCAAATAGAACCTTTAAACAAAAGTCAAGGAACGCTTGAGCATCACAAACATAGAGCTAAACTTATATTAGACTATTTCAAAGATAAATCAGCTACTAACATCACTTATAGTGAGTATCAAGAATTTATCAACGAATACGCAAAAAGAGTTGGAAAAGATACAGTTCGGCGATTAAATGCGGAAGTTAGAAAAGTCATTCAATTTGCGAAAAAAGATAAGTTATCAATCATTGATTTTACAGATGGTGTTGTTATTACAGGGCAAGCAAGTCGAAAGATAAAAAAAGAAAAAGCTATTACAAGCTCAGAAGATTATCATAAGTTAATGAAAGAGTTAAAACATAATATTGAACAGAAATTTAATATTATTGACTATCTTCTCTTTACTCAGCTAAAAACTGGCTTGCGTTTCGGTGAGGTGCTAGGATTGACATGGGATTGCATTTTGAACGAAACTCAAGAAGTCAAAACATACAGGCGCTATGACCCACGGAAACAAGAATGGCGACCACCAAAAACAGAAACATCAATCAGAACTATACCAGTAGATGTAGAAATATTGGATGTTTTGAATCAATTAAAAGACATTCAAAGTAGAAATATTGAACAAACAAATATCCAAAATAAAGAAAATCATATCTTTTTCGATTTGTATACTATCGTTCCAAGTAATCACGAAGTGAATAAGCGTTTAAGAGAACATCTCAAGAAGTTAAAACTCAAACCACTCGATTTATCAGCTACAGGTATTAGGCACACATACGCAAGTATTATGTTAGGCTATGGGATTGATATTTGGGTTATAGCTTCAAACATGGGACACAAAGACATTACACAAATAACTCAAACATACGGTCACTTAATCAAGGAAAAAGAAGAATCCGAAAACAAACGTGTTAGAGAGTTATTGAGTCAATAATTTTTTTATAAAAAAGTTGACCAAAAAGTGACCAAAATCAAAAAAGACCTTGAAAAATCAAGGTCTAAGACTATTATATCAACCCACTACAGTTGACAAAGAGACGAATTATACACAAAAAAGCTCCATACAC
>ERZ773211.339-NODE-339-length-9514-cov-5.04779_pt1 | contig 9514 bp, 8 predicted proteins | sample MGYA00511914_ERZ773211 | MGnify/ENA primary metagenome ERZ773211 (study PRJEB29015, sample SAMEA2738163) | human oral metagenome | biome: human oral; feature: human-associated habitat; material: saliva | place: China | collected 2242 ...
ACGCCAGCCGTTCCGGCGCCGGAATGCGCTCGGCCGGCGGCACGGCACGCGCCGCCACGCCCAGCTCCGCCAGCGTGTCCACCATGGCCTCGCCCAGCCAGCGATAGCTGTCGGCCACGGAGGTTGTCGTCATGCGCGGGTCATCCAGTGGCAACAGCAACGACACGCTGAGCAGCCACGGGCCCACCAGCACCGCGCCGCCGCCGGCGCCGCGCTTGACCAGCGGCAGGCGCACGGCACCAGAATCCGCCAGACCATCCGGAGGCATACTCGCAGCATCGCCCGAAGGCGCGCCGCTCATTCCAGCTGCCGCCAACCCCTCGGCCAGCGCATGTTGCGAGCGCCCCAGCACGATGGCCCCTTCACGGTAGGTCCAGACCTTCATCCGCGGCTGCAGCACCGGTTCTGCCAGCTGGAGCTCATTCCAGCGCTGCTCCCGGGCCGCGTCCAGGTCCGACGCACCTGTCGCTTCCCCTGTCGGGGAGAGACCCTCACCATGTCCTTCATGCGTCGGGAATGTTATGTTCATGCGTTTTCTGCATATCCATCTGTCGCTCAGGCAGAGATGATGCGCCAAAATGGGCGCCATTGTCTCGAGAAGGCCTGCCACGTGCCAGACAGGATCCCGCCGCGGCCGGTACATACGTCCCCTCGCAAGGAGTTCTCACCCCATGAAAGCCAACAACATTCTTGCCACCATCGGCAACACCCCGCATGTGCGCATCAACCGGCTGTTCGGTCCCGGCCATGAGGTCTGGATCAAGGCCGAACAGGCCAACCCGGGTGGCTCGGTGAAGGACCGCATCGCCCTGGCGATGATCGAAGATGCCGAAAAAAGCGGCAAGCTCAAGCCGGGTGGCACCATCGTCGAGCCCACCTCCGGCAACACGGGCGTCGGCCTGGCCATGGTGGCGGCCGTCAAGGGCTACAAGCTCATCCTGGTCATGCCCGAATCCATGTCGCTGGAGCGCCGGCGGCTGATGCTGGCCTATGGCGCACGCTTCGAGCTGACCCCGCGTGAGCGCGGAATGCCCGGCGCCATCGAACGGGCCCGCGAGCTGCTCACCGAAACGCCCGACGCCTGGATGCCGCAGCAGTTCGAGAATCCGGCCAACCCCGCCATCCACTCCGAAACCACCGCCAAGGAGATCCTGGCCGACTTCCCCGAGGGGCTGGACGTGCTGATCAGCGGCGTGGGCACCGGCGGCCACCTGAGCGGCGTGGCCCGCGTCCTGAAGAAGGCCTGGCCCAACCTGAAGGTATTTGCGGTGGAACCGGCGGCATCTTCCGTCATCTCCGGCGGCAAGCCCGGTCCGCACCCCATCCAGGGTCTGGGCGCCGGCTTCATCCCCAAGAACCTCGACACCAGCCTGCTGGATGGCGTGGTGACCGTCGACGGCGAGGATGCCAAACGCTTCGCGCGTGACGCCGCCTCCCAGGAAGGCCTGCTGGTGGGCATCTCGTCGGGTGCCACCCTGGCCGCCATTGCCAGCAAGCTGCCCGAGCTGCCCAAGGGCGCCCGCGTGCTGGGCTTTGCCTACGACACGGGTGAGCGTTATCTGTCCATCGACGGCTTCCTGCCGACCTGATCTCACAGGTTCCGCCATCAAAGGGGGGCTTCAGCCCCCCCTTTTTTTTCGGCCCCCTTTTTCGGCCCCGTTTCAGAAGCCGCTTTTCAGAGGCTGCCATCCCATCTGAAACCGCCCTCCGAGGCCCCTTCAGGCCCCCCGGGTGGCCCTCACCAGCATGTAGCCTGCCAGCCCGAACAGCAGGCAGGCAAAGGCCCGCTTCAGGGTCGGCACCGGCAGCCGATGCGCCATGTAGGCCCCCACCGGCGCAAACAGCATGCTCATTGGCACGATGGTGAACAGCGCCCGCAGGTCCAGATACGCCAGCGCCCCACCCGGCAGCCCCTGCCACCAGCCCATCACCATATAGCCCAGCGTACCCGAGAACGCGATCGGAAAGCCGCAGGCCGCACTGGTCGCTATGGCCTTGGGCAGCGGCACGCCACGGCTGTTCAGGAAAGGCACTGTCACGAAGCCGCCTCCGGCGCCGAAGAGCGCTGACAGGACCCCGATGCCGGTGCCCACGGCTGCCAGCCCCAGGCGCCCCGGCAGCCGTGCCGGCACATCCGGCTCCACGCGCCGTGCGCCCCGCAGCATCCGGCTGCCCATCCACCCCACGAAGAGTGCAAAAGCCACCGCCAGCACCTGTCCGGGCAGCCACGCCACGATGCGTGAACCCAGCTGCCCCCCCACCAGGATGCCCGGCGCCAGCAGCCAGACCAGGTTCCACTGCACTGCCCCCTTGCGGTGATGCGCCCGCATGCTGGACAGCGACGTGAACATGATGGTGGCCAGCGCCGTGGCCAACGCCGTCTGCACCACCATGGTCGGGTCATGCCCCACATGGTCAAAGATCATCACCAGGAACGGCACCAGCACCATGCCGCCGCCCACGCCCAGCAGGCCAGCCAGAAAACCGCCACCGCAGCCCATCAGCAGCAGCATCACCACGGTAGTTGTCGTCATCTTTCCTCTTCTGCGTCCTTTTTCTTTCCCAGCGTCTTGCCGACACACGGCTGGCGTCATGTCCGCGCGCATTCGCCTTTCACCGCTCCGAGCGCGCAGGCCTCCTCGGGACCGCCCGCCTTTCGCACACCTCGGCGCCGACGGTCTATTGTGCGCCAATCGGCCTAGGCCGTCGGTAAGGCTGCCAGAAAACTCCCACGCCAGCACGCACGGCAACCCCTAATCTCCTGCCATCCGATCAACCGGCCTCGCCCCCACACTGCCACCCGTCGTTGTCCGACCGCCCAGCCCGCTGCACGCCACGGCCCATGTCCCTCATGACGGCACGGCATACCGGCAGGACAATGCCCCACAGGAGATTTCCCATGCCCCGCCTCTCCACCCGCTGCGACGCATCCGTTATCCACACCTGCGGATCCTCCTCATCCGTGGCTGCCCGCAGGCCCCGAAACGCTCCGGGAGCCCCATCCACCCTATCCACCCTATCCACCCTGTTGCCCGCCCTGCTGGCCGCAGCCCTGCTGGCCGGATGCGCCGTCACGCAGCCCAACGGGATTCCGGAGCGGATGCTGACCCCGGAGGCCGTGCAGGAGGCCGCGCGCCAGGACGCCAATGGCGAGCCCTATTACCTGAGCTACCAGGTGGGCGAAACCGGCCTTGCCGCCGCCTTCGATGACGGCAGCCATACCTATGTGGAATTCGAGCGCCCCGTGCCCAGTGACCTGAGCTGCTTTGACAATGCGGGCGCCCTGCTGGGCTGCGAAGCCGTGGGCAACGTGCTGGCCGTTGAAGGAACCCACGCCGGCATCCTGTTGCGCCAGGGTGAAAATGCCAGCTTCATTGCGCCCAACCCCAAGGCGCTCACCCCGCCGCCGCGACAGCTGGGCAACACGTCCGCCTGGGCCGCCCATGTACAGGCCCGCAATCGCGTGCTGCTGAAGGCACCGCTGCGACAGGCACTGGAACGCAGCGCCGGGGTACAGGCCGACCCGAACCTGAATCAGGCTGCCGGCCTGCGCGCCTCGATGGTGCAGACCGTTGCACCAGCCCAGTCAGGAGCGGTCGAGCACCCGGGCTCCGTCACGGACCGCCCTGGCACACGCCTTCTGCGCCATGGCGAAACAGCGAGCCACCGCGAAACAGCGAGCCACCACGCAACCACGAACGAACCGGGCCCCAGAGCCCGTGGCTCCCTCAAGGCAGAGCGCCCTGACGGGGCTGCCGCCATCACCCCCGGCACGAGCGCCCACCCCGGCAAGCCGGCAGGTGCCACCCCCACCGCGCCCGCCACGGCGCCCGGGCCGCACAACATCATCGTGTCGACTTCGCGCTGGACTTCACTGCCTTTTGCCGACAACAGCGCTCAACTGGATGCCCGGCACCCGGTCATGACACGGCTGGGCAAGAGCCTGACCCAGGCCGATGAGATTCGTGTCGAAGTCCTGAGCAGCGCCGAGGATGCGCTGCTGGCCCAGGCGCGCCTGGCAGCCACCCGGGAACTGCTGCAAAGGCAGGGGGTGATCAGCAGCAGGATCCGGACCAGCACGCGCACCCTGCCGGCCGCCCGCAGCACGCGACAAGGTGCTGCGACGCCGGGTCAGCCGACCCTGCGCATCCAGCTACTGAAGAATGGATTGCCGCTGGAAGCGGCCTGAGCTTACAGCGAGCGCAGCGCGACGCGCGCGGCCAGCGCCTCTTCGTCCGCGTGCTGAACAGTCGCGCGCTTTCCGGCCGTGGACGACGTGCCGCCCGAAGCGTGCGAGCCCATGTTCGCCGCAGCGTGCATGCCGAACATCGACACCGGCGGCAGATTGCGCGCCACCGTGAACAGGCGCTCGTTCTCGACACCCCGGTCACGCATGCCGTCGAAGAAACGGGCGCTCATGCGATGCGGCAGATAGCGCATCTGCATCACATAGCCCCCGTTTCGACACAGATAGGTGAAGAAATCGGCAATGTCGTCGGAGTAGAAGAGGCCCGCCGTGGGAATGAACGAGGCCAGCAGGATCCGCTTGTCGCGCAGCGCCGGGAAGTGGTCGTACAGCTTCTCGATGCCGTCGGCAAACACCCGCGCCGTGGGGTGCTGCTGCTGGAAGCGGTGGGCAAACTCGTCCTCGATCTCGAAGAAGAGCGTCTCGGGCAGAAGCTGATGCACGCGCGAGGCGACCACGCCACTGCCGATGCCGGCCAGGACCACCTGGTCATAGCCGCCAGCCAGACGCCGCACCTCGTGTGCGGCGCGCTGGCCAAAGATGGGGGAAGACGGGCACACGCTGCCCGTGACAGTAAACCGCGTCAGATAGCTCATGAGGACATCCGATGGAACAGGTCCGTCCCATCTGAATCGATTCAACAATGCCGGTGCAGCAACCGCAGCACCGGTACGACGGGCGGACCAACGCACGGACCGCAGCATGGCCCCCGCAGGACGCCATGCCCAGCCCCGGCCGATGAAACCCCTTTCGGCACCGACCCGTGTATCCGCCGCATGTGGCTTTTGTCACACAGCCACTGGTCAGGTCAAGGTTGCGATGGTAACGGATCATGCCGCTGTCCCCAAGAAAGCCCCGCCCCCACATTCAGCAGAAAACACCACGGCCCCCACGGCCGGCAATCGCGCCAGCCGGGGGTTTAATATTGGAAGGTGGAGCCCCATATACTTCGGAGACCCTGCATCAGGCAAGGCCCGGCCTCGCTGGCCGCCCGGCTCATGGGCAGGATGCAGGACCTGTCCAGGCCTTCCTCAGGAAGTTTCCTTCGACCCGGTGGAGTTCATGGAAAACCAACAGCCCAATCAAGAAGCGCCCGATCACGTCCTCGTCGTGGACGACGACGCAGAGATCCGCACGCTGCTGGCCGAATACCTCAGCCAGAACGGCATCCGTGTCACCGTGGCCCGCGACGCCACCGAAATGCGCCAGGTCTTCGACGAAGCCCGGCCCGACATCATCATCCTGGACCTGATGATGCCCGGCGAGGACGGCCTGACCGTCTGCCGTGAGCTGCGCTCGCGCTCCAACGTCCCGGTCATCATGCTCACCGCCCGGGCCGACGAAGTCGACCGCATCATCGGCATCGAGATGGGTGCCGACGACTACCTTGGCAAGCCCTTCAGCCCGCGTGAGCTGCTGGCCCGCATCAAGGGCGTGCTGCGCCGCACCCGCACCCTGCCCCCCAGCCTGGGCGACGCCCAGCAGGTGCGCTTTGCCGGCTGGACGCTCGATTCCGGCGCACGCCACCTCATCTCGCCCGACAACGTCATCGTGCCGCTCTCGGGCGCCGAATACCGGCTGCTGTCCGTGCTCATCCAGCACCCCAACCGCGTGCTGGACCGCAACCAGCTCATGGACCTCACCCTGGGCCGCGAAGCCACTCCCTTCGACCGCAGCATCGACGTGCAGATCAGCCGGCTGCGCAACCGCCTCAACGATGACGCCCGCGAGCCGCGCATCATCAAGACCATCCGCAACGAAGGCTACATCCTGGCCGCCCATGTCGAGCGCGTGGGCTGACGCCGTCCTCCCGGGCGTGCGGGCCACACCAGGCCCTGCGCCCGGGTTCCGCCTCATGCCCGGAGCCCATCCATGAGGCTGCTGCCCGGCTCCCTCTACGGCCGCATGGTGCTGGTGCTGGCCGCCTCGCTGCTGCTCTCGCAGGGCGCCAGCCTGCTCGTCAACTTCTTCGACCGGGGCAGCTCCATCTACCGGCTCAACGCCGAACAGATGGTCAACCGCATCGCCCGCACCGCCAGCCTCATCAACCGGCTGCCGCAGAACGCCCGTCAGGCCGTGGTGGCCGAACTGGGCGCCAAGAGCGACTTCCGCGTCCAGCTCGTCAACCAGCCCATCGAGATCGAGAGCGGCTTTGCCGAACTGAACCAGTACGAGAAGAACTTCGCCGCCTCCATCCGCGATGCCATGCATCCACCGCTGCTCACCACGGTGGAGATCACACGCGCCTCCCGGGCCGAAAGCCCCGACGAAGTGGAGCCCCCCAACGCCACCGCCTTCGAGACCTGGCTGGCCCGGCGCTTCTACTTCATGCTGCCTGCCACCTTCTCGGTCGTCGCCCAGGTCGAGCTGGAAGACGGCACCTCGGCCGCCTTCTTCGTGCGCATGCCGCAAGAGCCCCTCAGCCAGCTGGAAGCCCTCGTGCCCCGCCTGCTGATGTGGGCCGCCATCATCCTGCTGATGTCACTGCTCATCGGCCGCGTCATCACCCGGTCGCTGCGCCAGCTCGACCGCGCCGTCCAGAACATCGGCAAGAACCCCGTCGGCGCCAGCGACAAGCCTGTCGTCATCCCCGACGAAGGCCCCATCGAACTGCGCCGCCTCATTGCTCGCTTCAACGAGACCCAAGAACGCATCCGCCGCTACATCATCGAGCGCTCCAGCCTGCTGGCCGCCATCTCGCACGACCTGCGCACCCCCATCACCCGCATGCGGCTGCGCGCCGAACTGCTGCCCGAGGCCCAGCGCGCCAAGTTCATCCATGACCTGAAGGAAATGGAAGACCTGGTGGGCTCATCGCTGGACCTCTTTGCCGATCTGGGCAAATCGCGCAAGCGCTATCCCGTCGACATCAATGCCCTGCTCGATGGCATTACCACCGACTGGACCGACACCGGCCACCAGGTGCTCCTCACCGGCCGCGCCCACAGCGCCTACCCCACCGAACCCTCCATGCTGAAGCGCGCCATCAACAACCTCGTCTCCAACGGCATCCGCTACGGCAAGCAGGTCGAGATCAGCATCATCGACAGCCCGCGCCAGCTGCGCATCTTCATCCGCGACCACGGCCCCGGCATCCCCGAGGCTGACCGCGAACGCGTCTTCGAGCCCTTCGTGCGCCTGGAGCCCTCACGCAACCGCGACAGCGGCGGCTCCGGCATCGGCATGGCCATCTCGCGCAACATCGCCCGCTGGCACCAGGGCGACATCTACCTCGACAACGCCATAGACGGCGGCCTCATCGCCGAACTGCGCCTGCCGCGCCGCCCTGACACCAGCAGCTGAGCCCTCCCGGGCCCCACGCCCCCCTCAGATCCCTCAGACCCCTTGGCTCCCTCGGCTCCCATCCCGGGTCCCGCGCCCCGAGCCCGTCAACCCGAATCGCCCTGCCGCGTTCTTCCGGATCGAGGCCCTCGCATTCCGGATGGCCTCATCGCCCGGCGCAGGCATCTCCTGCCCGGCCCCTGCATATCCCTTCCCATACCGAAGGAAAGCCATCATGGCCCTGTCCAACGTCTTCCCCCTGAACATGGCGAACGCCGCATCCCGTCCCGCCAACCAGCCCCGCCAGGGCTCAGGCCTGCGAAACACCACCCGCCTGCTGGCCGGCCTGCTGACGGCCGGCAGCGCCAGCGCCTGGGCGGCCGGCCCCAGCGTCGACCTGGAAGCCAGCGTCAGCCAGCAGTTCCCCAACGACCAGATGCGCGTGCAGCTCGTGAAGGAAAGCCGGGGAAAATCCATCGAAACCCTCAACGCCCAGGTCATCGAGGCCATCAACCAGGCCCTGGAAAAAGCCCGGAAGGCACCGACCGTCAAGGCCTATGCCAATGGCATCAACACCAGCAACGAATGGGACAGAGACGGCAAGCCTGATGGCTGGGAAGTCCGGGGCAGCCTGGTGCTGGAAGGCACCGACACTGCCGCCGTCGCCCGACTGGCCGGAGAGCTGGCCAGCACACTGCAGCTGGATGGCGTGAGCTACCAGCTCAGCACCGCACGCCGCCAGGCCGAAGAAAACAACCTGATCCAGCAGGCCGCAGATGCCTTCCGGGCGCGCGCCCAAGCCACGGCAACCGCCTTCGGCTACAAGGGCTATGAAATCAAGAAGTTCCGCCTGGACAGCAACCACCGTTCCGACAGTGACTCGATCGGCGCCTACGCCGTGCTGGCCTCACGCTCCATCGAATCCGACAGACAACGACCCAGCGTGCCCGGTGAAGGTGGCGACACCACCATCACCCTCACCGTCCGCGGCACCATCGAGCTGCGCTGAGCAGACTCCGCGTCTCAGGCAGCCCGTCCCAGGCAGTTCACCAGATGGGCGCTCGTCTCGCGCAGCCGGTCGGACAGCAGGCTCACCAGCTTCAGCAGCACCTTGTTGCCCAGCACCGGCTCGCGCGTCAGCAGCGCCAGCAGCGCCGCGCGGGTCAGCACCGCCACCCGGCATTCGGACTGCGCCACACAGGACGCAAAGCGCCGCTGCCCATCCACCATCGACATCTCGCCCAGTGTCTGGCCGGGCCGTGCCACGGCAATGCGCACGGGATAGTTGTGCTCGTCACGGCGCACCACATCCACCTGGCCTTCCATCACCAGCATCATGTAGTCGCCCGTATCACCCTCGGTGATCAGCGTCTGCCCGGCCTGCGCCGCATACACGTGCATCACCGCCCCCAGCAGGCGCGATTCAGTGTGGCCCAGTCCGGCAAACAGCGGCGTGCGCATCAGAAGCCCATGCAGCTCCTCGGCAAAGCGCGCGCCCGAACCCAGCGACTGCAGGCGACGTTCCGCCAGTCCCTCGGCCACCGGGCAGCGTGCCGGCACATGGTCGCCGGCCCCCTGTTCCGGCCGAACACCCTCGCCCGCCGGTTCCAACGTCACGACATCCTGAATCTGGTCCATTCGCCCTGCCTTTTCGCAGCACAAAAGGGCCATATTGCCGTGACATCACGCAGCACCCACACCCCGGAGCGCCACGACCCGATAGCCGCCCCGGGGCCCGCGACCGAAGGCCGACCGTGTCGCACCCGGGACGCACCCGGCCTCAGCCCCGTCGCAGCGCCAGCCGCCGCTCGCTCACCCCTTCGGCCAGCGCCTCCAGCACCGTCACGCTGCTATCCCAGTCCAGGCAGCCATCCGTGATGCTGCGGCCATAGGTCGGCGTGCGCCCGGCCACCAGATCCTCGCGGCCACCCGCGATGTTGCTCTCCACCATCACCCCGAAGATGCGCGACTCGCCATCGGCCAGCT
>ERZ773211.346-NODE-346-length-9394-cov-23.3063_pt1 | contig 9394 bp, 5 predicted proteins | sample MGYA00511914_ERZ773211 | MGnify/ENA primary metagenome ERZ773211 (study PRJEB29015, sample SAMEA2738163) | human oral metagenome | biome: human oral; feature: human-associated habitat; material: saliva | place: China | collected 2242 ...
ACTCTGGATTTTTAGGATGGCAAATGGCTCTTCCAAAATAAATCATGGCCTGATGGGCTGCTAACCACTGCTCAGGTGGCAAGATATCCATGACCCGCTTTTCCACCTCAAGCGGTGTCGCTGATTTTTTGACAATATCGTGGTGCTTACAGATACGCTCCACATGGGTGTCCACTGCAAAGGCTGGGATCCCAAAGCCCACACTCATGACAACATTGGCCGTCTTGCGACCAACACCTGCTAGACTTTCTAATTCTTCACGTGTCTGAGGGACTTGACCATCAAAATCGTCTAATAGTTGTTGGGCACATTTTTTAAGGAATTTAGCCTTATTCCGATACAATCCCAAACGAGAAATGTGTGAAGCAATTTCACTCTCAGTTGCCACAGACATGGCTTGTGGCGTTGGAAAGGCAGCAAAGAGACCTGGTGTTGCCTTATTTACCGCTGCATCCGTCGTCTGGGCTGACAACATGACCGCAACCAGGAGTTCAAAATGATTGGTAAAGTCAAGACTAGGCTTGGCATCTGGGAAGAGAGCGATAATTTCTTCTAGCACCTTTCGTGCTCGTTTTTTTGACAAGACCATTATTCGTCTCCGTCAAATAGTCCTTGCAAGCCAGCAAAAGGACTGTTTTCTTCTTTCTTGACTGCTTGTTGAGCTTGGTATTCTTCCTCTGTCATGATTTGCCAGTCATTTCCTGACACAAAACCTTGCCCCGCCTCTTCTTCAGCCGTCAAAACCTTGATAGGGATATTGAGCAGGATATTGTCTGATACGCTCTCAGCAAGGTCAAGTTCTCCATTTTCGATAGGCAAGACCAAATCATCATCTAAAACTTCTTGATCTAGCTGGTTGGTTGCGCCTTCCATGAAAACTTCCGTTACTGGATAAGATTCAACTAACTCAACTGGCTCCATACTGCGACTTGAAGCAAGAACAATGGTATAAGACAACTGATAATCTAAGAAATACATACGGTCTTCGTACTGTACTTTCCCAACTGCAAGGATATCTTTTACATCTAAAATTTCTTGATTACGTGCACGCAGGTCTGCGGCTAGGTCTAACGTTTGTTCAAAATGCAAGCCTTCAGACTGCTTACGAATTTCTTGAATATTTAATTTCATACTTCCTCCATAAATATTTACTCTCTTGATTATACCATGAAAAAGCTACAAATCAGCCCACCAAACTTTGTAATTAAAATTCGATTTTTTAATATATTTATCACTATATTTTTTGGTGCTATACTATAGGCAAGAATACATGATAGCAAGGAGGATGCTCATATGGAAGACAAAGAACTCATTACTAATGCAACCCAACTCCTATCCGAGTTAAATAAAAGTTTCCAAAGCTGCAAACAGGGTACGGCAGATGATATTCGACTACAAGAGCTGCTAAATACTACTCTGCAAGAGCTCAAAAAAGCGGAAAAGTTGAACAACAGTATCTTAATAGACCTTGAGAAATTTTACCAACGCACCAGTCTTCTGATTGGATTAGGTAGCCTAAAACTAAACGATCAAGCACGTACCGCTTGGCGCAACTATGACAAGTTCCATTACGATCATATCAAACACGTACTAACTCTCTATGGACCTGTTTTCGGATTTTAGAGCATAGAATTTCCAGTTTTCTGTTGACAAAATTTCCTTAAAGGTATAGTATAAAGATACTAATACTCGGAGGTAAGGGAGACATGAACAACTAAGTCTATCAAATAAAGAACCTTTATTTAGTAGATCTTGTTTTTGTCTCTTTTTGTGTGCTCTTTTATGCTCTTTTTCTGGCATTTTATACTCAATGAAAATCAAAAAGCAAACTAGGAAGCTAGCCGCAGGTTGCTCAAAGCACTGCTTTGAGGTTGTAGATAAGACTGACGAAGTCAGTTACATATATCTACGGTAAGGCGACGCTGACGTGGTTTGAAGAGATTTTCGAAGAGTATTAATAGAGTTTTTTGACATAGACGTTGAGCTCTACTAGGTAAAGTAGAGCTTTTTGTTATGCACTATCGACATTCTAAAAAGGGCAATCATATGATAAAAATCAATCACCTAACCATCACTCAAAACAAAGATTTACGAGACCTTGTCTCTGACCTAAGCATGACCATCCAAGACGGGGAAAAGGTAGCTATTATTGGAGAGGAAGGAAATGGCAAATCAACCTTACTTAAAACTTTAATGGGGGAAGCTTTGCCTGATTTCACTATCAGGGGTGACATCCTGTCTGACATTCAGTCAATACCCTACATTCCTCAAAAAGTCCCTGAGGACCTGAAAAAGAAAACTCTACACGACTACTTCTTTTTAGATACTATCGATTTAGATTACAGTGTCCTCTATCGTTTGGCTGAGGAATTGCATTTTGATAGCAATCGATTCGCTAGCGACCAAAAGATTGGCAGTCTATCAGGGGGCGAAGCTTTGAAAATTCAGCTCATCCATGAGTTAGCCAAACCCTTTGAGATTCTATTTTTAGATGAACCTTCAAATGATCTAGACCTTGAGACGGTTGATTGGCTAAAAAGACAGATACAGAAGATGAGGCAAACCGTTATTTTCATTTCCCATGATGAAGACTTTCTTTCTCAAACGGCAGACACTATTGTTCACTTGCGACTGGTCAAGCACCGTAAAGAAGCAGAAACGCTAGTAGAGCATTTAGACTATGAAAGCTACAGTGAGCAGAGAAAAGTTAATTTTGCCAGACAAAGCCAGCAAGCAGCTAACGACCAAAGAGCCTACGATAAAACCATGGAAAAACATCGCCGAGTCAAGCAAAATGTAGAAACTGCGCTTCGAGCTACCAAAGACAGTACTGCTGGGCGCCTATTAGCTAAAAAGATGAAAAATGTTCTCTCTCAAGAAAAACGCATTGAAAAGACAGCTCAGTCCATGACCCAAAAACCACTTGAAGAAGAACAAATCCAACTTTTCTTTTCAGACATACAACCATTACCGGCTTCTAAAGTCTTAATCCAACTGGAAAAAGAAAATTTATCCATTGACGACCGAGTTTTGTCTCGAGAACTACAACTAACTGTCCGTGGCCAAGAAAAAATCGGTATCATCGGCCCAAATGGTATTGGGAAATCAACTCTGTTAGCTAAGTTACAGCAACTTCTTAATGATAAAAGAGAGATTTCCCTTGGTTTTATGCCACAAGATTACCATAAAAAACTGCAATTGGATTTATCACCAATAGCCTATCTCAGCAAAACCGGGGAAAAAGAGGAACTGCAGAAAATCCAATCTCACTTAGCCAGTCTCAATTTCAGTTATCCAGAAATGCAGCATCAAATTCGCTCCTTATCCGGCGGGCAACAGGGGAAACTTCTGCTTTTGGATTTAGTGCTACGAAAACCAAATTTTCTCCTTTTGGATGAACCTACACGAAACTTTTCTCCCACTTCTCAACCCCAAATCAGAAAACTCTTTACCACCTATCCAGGCGGTCTCATCACTGTTTCGCATGACCGTCGTTTCTTAAAAGAGGTCTGTTCAAGCATCTATCGCTTGACAGAACATAGTTTGGAAGTCGTTCATTTAGACGATTAATACTCACGAGGATAATTCTTTGCTTTGGAGCGCTATTTAAACATTATAATCAGTGAATAAATCTTATATCCACATTCAAGTCAATAATTTCTTGTAATCAACTCTAAATAGACGAATAAAAACTACTTCTAACTATCAAAAAAACGAGCACCTCCTCAGTTGGAAATGCTCGTTTTCTTATCTTGCCATGGTTTATAATTACAATGAGAAATAGGAAACAGCCTTGAATGGGAAAATCTCCTAGATCTACGACCACAAACTTTTTTATTCTGCTGGTTTTTCTTGATTTCCAGTACTTGTTGTAGATTCTGTTGTTTCCTTTTCTGAAGATGATTCAGCAGGTTTAGAATCTGTTGTGTTGCTTGGTTTGTTTTCATCGCTTGCAGTTTCACTATTTGATTCTGCAGCTGTTGAAGCTTCAGTTTCGGGACTGGTCTTATCAATATTTGCTTCAGCATTTGTTGCTGGAGTTGCTTCTTCACTTGCGCTAGCTTTTGACTTGATTTCTTGATTCAAGATCAGAATAGCTTTTGTCAATTCAAGTAAAGCAGCCTTATCTTTACTCTTAGCAGAAAGTTGATCTAGTAATGCATCTACTTTATCAAAGTCTGCATCAGAACCTTTATTGTTTTCTAAATATGCATGAAGCGACATAAGAATATCGTAGAGTTTTTGATAGAGTACAAGTGTCTGAGGATCTTGCTCAGCATTTTCCTTCTCTTGTTGAAGAGCGCTGGCGATACGAGTCAAGACATCTTTTACCTGACTGTTTACTTCATCCAAGTCTGCATCGGCCTTATTTGTAGCAGCTTTGAGATTTTCTACTTCTTCTGCCAAGGATTGTCTGATACCTTCTTCTTGGATTTGTTTCAAGAGTTGAGTTGCCTTGTTTAAGAGACTTTCTACTTGCTCCTTGTTTACATGATTCACATGTTCTTCAGGCATAAAGTCTCCGTACAATTCTTTCAAGAAGCCATAAATAGCTGTCTTAGCACTTTGGTTATCAACTTTTTCAGTATCTAGAACTGTCTTAGTCGATTTAGCAGTAGTTGGTTGAGCTTTCAAAGCTTCTTCCACTTCTTGTTTTGCCTGATAGATACTTGGGAATAATTTGTTCAATTCTGCTGCCTTAAGGAAGGATTGAGATTGATACAAGGTCCAAGTCAACTGAGCTACTTTGTTCCGAAGTTCATCACTCAAACGACCGTCATTTACGTGTTCGTAGAAGTACTTGATGTATTCTACAGTTGTAACACCTGTTCGATCATTAAAGTCTTGAAGAGCTTGAAGTTGTGATTCAACCGCTACTAAAGCAGCCTCATCTTTAGCCAATTTAGCTTCTTGGAGTCGAACGAGAAGGTCTTTCTTAGGAAGTCCATAAGAGTCTGTATCCAAGGTATTGATTTTATCAATCAAGGCCTGATATTTCTTATCTAGAGCGCTTGTTTCAACAGGTTTGACACTTTCATCAATATGGATATATTGCTTATCAAAGAGATCAAGTGTCGCAAGATAACCTGCTGTAGAGTTAGTTGCCAGTTTCTTCATGTTTTCAGTAAACTGACCTAAGGCTAACTCAATCTGTCTTTGTTCGATAGGCTTGTCTTTGTAGATACTTCTGCTATCAGCTAGAAGTTGATCTACTTTTTCCAAGACTGCCTTCTCATCAAAAGCTCCAGGTTGATAATTGGATTGTAGAGCTGGAATCTTGTTTTTCAAAGCTACTTCATAGCCTTTAGTTTGAACCTTGATGTAGTGATTGTGATCACCATGAGGAATCACAAAACTACCATTTTCTACCTGCAAGCTATATGGAGACACACCATCTCGCAAAGCAGTGGTATAGAGTTCATTTAAGAAATCAAGTTCTGGATTTCCTGTCTGGAGTGGAAGTCGAACGTGTTCCTTACGAACAGCATAGGGATGGATATGAGTTGGATCGTAGGCTTGGTCTGGATTTCCAAAGACAAAGAATCCGTTTGAAATTCTAATAGCTTCAAGTGGAACGCCATAGGTCTTAGAAATGTAAGCAATCTTTTCTTCATCGCTAGCATCTTTTGAGAAAGACTCTACCGTTTTAGCAAGAGGTTTTACAGGCTCTGCATCATGATGTGTTTTTAAATGGTCTTGTGCTGCCTTAATTTGCTCAGCTGTCAAATCCTTCTTGAAGAAGTAATGATTGTGGTCACCATGACTCATGACAAATCCTTGCTCATCCTCACTGATGACACGGTTGGCATCAAAACCATGATCGTGTTCTTCACCATGATGATCTTCATCATGATCGTCATCGTGAGCTGGATTTGGTGTTGCTGTATTTGCCCCTTTCAAGTGGTCTTGCGCTGCCTTGATTTGATCAGCAGTCAAATCCTTCTTGAAGAAGTAATGATTGTGGTCACCATGACTCATGATAAATCCTGCTTCATCTTCCGCAATAATACGATTAGCATCAAAGCCGTGCCCATCTTCTTCATGTTCCTCATGTGAAACACCAGGATTGACTAGAAGTGATGGCGAAGGTATTGTTAGACCATTGTTTGGAAGAGTCGGTTGACCAATTTGATTCGTCTTAGGAATGTAATGGAAATGATCACCATGTCTGACGATATAAGCTGTGGCTGTTTCTTCAACGATATCTTTTGGATTAAAGATATAACCATCAGATGTTGAAGAGAGTTCCTTACTTGTCGTTGAAGAAGAAGGATTGCTTGAAATACTTCCTAGACTAGACGCTACTTCATGAGGTTTTTCATTTGTAGAAACTGTAGAAACAGTTCCACCGATAGGCACCATTCTAGCAAGCTTTTCTTCTAAAGGAGAGAGCTTGCTGTAAGGAATAAAGTGGTAATGGTCGCCATGCGGAATCGCAACTCCATTTGGCGTACGGCTGATAATCTTAGCAGGGTCAAAAACCAGACCGTCTGATTCACTGTAACGTTGGTCGCTAGGTGAATCGTAGAGTTCTTTCAATAGACTTTGGAGATTTTCAGCCTTACCTTCTGGCTTGCTAGTTGATCCTTGTGCTACAGATTGCGTGTTATTGTCACTAGCTGCTGAAGAATAGCTTAACTGACTTGGTTGCGTATTTTTGCCAGCTAAATGAGCTTTAGCAGCAGCTAACTCACTAGCAGACAAATCACTTTTTGGGATATAGTGGTAGTGACCTCCGTGAGGAACGATATAAGCATCACTCGTATCTTCGATAATATCAGCTGGATTAAAGACATAACCATCATCTGTCGTATAGCGTCCCTGAGACCTTGCTACAGCAACATCTGAACTGACCTTCTCATTATCTTTGACATGTTCTTGTTTTTGACGATTGATTTCATCTTTGGTTCGAACATTATCAGCATGAGCTGCATCTTTCAGGTAGACATAATATTTTCCATCGACCTTGATGATATAACCACCTTTGATCTCATTGACAATATCTCCATCCTTAAGTTGATAGTTTGGATCCTTCATCAAGAGTTCTTCACTAAAGAGGGCATCATAAGGAACTTTCCCATTATAGTAATGATAGTGGTCACCGTGTGACGTCACATAGCCCTGATCTGTAATTTTGATGACAATTTGCTCAGCCTGAATTCCTTCTTTTTGGCTAACCTGATCTGGTGTCAGGTTTTCAGTTTTCTGACTTGACTGGCTACCATCCACATAAGAGACACGATTATCGTCCTTATTTTCCTGCGAGCGATGCTGGTTCAGTGCATAGGCACAAAGACTCAAGGATACGATAACAGCTGATCCAGCTGCTATATACTTTTTACTGAATTTCATAAATCCCTCATTTCAATAAATGATGAAGCTTTTTCTTAACTTCCTTTACTTGATTAAATAGTTTTCTAAATTGGTTATTTAACCAATTAATTAACCAGTAAATAGTTTACATTTTTTAAGTTTATCTGTCAAGATTTTTATGTTATTTTAATCATGCCCCCCATAAAACGGATGGTTTGCCTGTATCACACCTGACTTAGCGAAACGGACTGAAAGTCACGTAATCCAAAATATCGCCCCAACTGGAGCGATATTTTTATTTTTTCTTTTTAGATGGTGTGTGGATGGCTATCTTCACTTCAAAGATTGTTCCCTTTGGTTTATTATCTTTAACAGTAATGGTTCCTTTTAGGGCATCTACAATTTGCTTGGCTAGGGATAAACCTAAACCAAAACCACCTTTTTGACGGGTTCTAGCCTTGTCCACTCGATAAAAGCGGTCAAATATTTTCTTCTTATCTTCTGCGGAAATACCGACTCCATTGTCAGAAACAAGTAAATACAGATTACGATCAGTCGCTGAAATCATAAAATCAATTTCACCATCCTCCTCAGTATATTTGATAGCATTATCAAATAAGATGGTCATCAGTTGTTTCAAAAGAAGTTGATCTGTGACAATCGTGCGATGGATCCGATTTTCAAAACGAAAGACACGGTCATTTTCAGAAGCAATCATCTCATAGTTCGTGAAAGTCGTATTAAAAAAGCTAGTTGGAACTTCTGCAAGTTCTGGCTTAATCCCATCATCTCTCCGAGCTAAATTCAACAAGTTTGTCGTCAAAAACCTCATGTTTCGAACTTCTTCCAAACTCGAGGCAATGCTTTCGCTCACATCCATAATGGTAGCTTCTGGCTTACGGAAAAGGGTTTCTAAGCGATTTTGCAAAACAGCAAGTGGAGTTCGTAACTCATGACTGGCATTTTCCACAAAGGACTGCTGCTTCTGCATGCTCTCAAGCAGAGGACGAACACTGACTCTAGCTAGATAGAGACTGGCAAGTAAAGACAAAATCCAGAAACTAGCCATCACGACCACAATCAATTTCTCGTGCTTTTGACTGGCCTGCTCCAACTGACTGGTATTAATCAAGACAGCTGCATACTTGATATTGGTTGAAACCGAACTGATATTCGTTTCCATCAAAATCATGCGATAGATTTCTTCCTGTCCATAGCTATTAAAAACCTGAATCTGATAGATATGACCTAGTTCTTTTTTCTCTAGTTTAATCTTATCCAAGCCCAAAAATCGGTTTCCAGAAAGGAGCTGGGTAAAATTCTTATCAAAAAGAATGACTTCTGTGTTAGAACTAACATTTGGTTTTATCTCCGTCTTGCTAGTATCTGTAGCGGCATTCTCTAAATCTTTAATCTCTTCTGTTGCCCTATTTACAGCAAGCTGAATAACTGCTTGAGGATTATTACTCAAACCATGTAGCGTATCGTCCACCGAAGTATAGAGACTCGAGTGCATGACCTGTAAAATAATCAAGGTCATGGTAGAGAAAATCAGAGTGAAGACACCAAAGTTGCGGATAAAATAACTAAAGTCATCCGCATACCATGTTTTTTTTAGTTTACTGAACATCTTTTAAAATATACCCAACACTGCGCAAGGTTTGCAAATTCTCTGCAAAAGTGGTTCCTTTTAATTTCTTACGGACTTTTGAAACATAAACTTCGACAACCGAAATCGTTGTGTCACTATCAAATCCCCATAAACGATCAAAAATCTGAGTCTTCGGCAAAATAACATTTTGATTTTGAAGGAAATAAACCAGTAAATCGAACTCTTTCCCCAGTAATTCGACAGGAGTATCTTCAACCTTAACGGTATTGGTTGACAAATTAACTACAATATTTCCATAAGTCAAGCTGTTTTCATTAAACTTGCCTGAACGTTTGAGCAGGGCTTGAATTCTCATTTTGAGTTCTTCTAGGTAGAAAGGTTTGGTCAGATAATCATCTGCTCCCAGTTCAAATCCATGTCCCTTGTCATCCAAACTTTCCTTGGCAGTCATGATCAGAACTGGAGTCG